>Ga0315273_10000659_pt1 | contig 37293 bp, 33 predicted proteins | sample YL17G02_0_MG_FD_205753 | JGI IMG/M metagenome (GOLD analysis project Ga0315273, IMG submission 205753) | Sediment microbial communities from Yellowstone Lake, YNP, Wyoming, USA - YL17G02_0 | ecosystem: Environmental > Aquatic > Freshwater > Lake > Sediment | place: USA: Wyoming | collected...
GGTTGAACCACGTGCCCCCCGAAGTCCTTTACTGACCGATTAGTGACTGTCAGGGCTGCCCACCTAAGTGATTTATCCTGACCGCTTTTAGCAGCGTTCCACGAGCACTCCATCCAGACGAGGATGTGTTGACCCCGTGCTAGGCGTGTCGGACGCCTAATAGATTGTCAAAGAAACAACGCATCTTAACAGCACATACACGAGAACGTGTATACATTTTACTGCTGATGCACGATCGGTACAAAAGATAGGGTGGTTGAGAAATTGGTGGAATCAAGGAGAATCGGACTCCCGTCTCAACTCTGCCAGAGTTATGTCCTGCCACTAAACGATGACCCCACGAATTGCCGCAAAATGGAGCGGGTGAAGGGTTATGCTCCCTCGTCTTAGCCTCGGCAAGGCCACATTCTACTATTAAACCACACCCGCAAAAACTAATGTTAAAAATAACGGAAAGGCGTGCTGTTACGCTAAAGACCGGAATACCGTCATGTATCCCGCCGCTTCTTACTCGGTAGCCCTCGCCCGGCTTGACGGGCTGCTCCACGCTTTCATCCCTTCCGCAAAGGCCCTATGGCCTCATTGCTGAGGTTGGAAGGATTCCCTTGTATTCGGACTTCGGGGTCATCTGGCAAGTTGATTCTTGACAGGTTCGTGAGAGAAGGACGAGTCACTCTTATGGCTGGCTGCTTCTAAGCCTACCACCTTTCCATTAAAATTGAAGGAAGAGAAACTGTCGAAGAAACGTCTGACCCGTCTCTCTTCCCAAGAACGCACTTTCTATCGTGAAGCGCATCTGAATACGCTTGACCTAAGGTTGGTGATGTCAGACCACACGGGCTGCCCCTGATCTGCCACCGGCTCTGCGCTTTCACGCTCTGCCTCTACCGTCGCAGTTTTGTCTCTGCCGCTCGGCGGTTTTCCTACCCGAGACTTTCTAACTCCAACCAACAAAAAACCCACCAAACCTTTCGGTGTGGTGGGGAAATCTTTTTCTTCGGTCGCCTATCCCACCACACTTTTTCTTTCTGCATCGGCGACCACAGGTAACCCTTTATGGGTACAAAAGGTCGGGATCATCGCTGATTTCAGCGTCTCCAACCTATACTGACTTGTCCAGTGTTGTCGCATTTCCATTCTAACTATCGCCAAATCACCTTGCCTCTGACTATTCTGACGATACTCCTATAGAACCGAGAAGTCAAGCACGAGTTACAAGAAATTATTTGCTTCATAACTATATGATAATCAGACGTTAGCGAATATGAGTCAATTGTCTACAATCCTCCGCCTTCTCCCAGAGAATTGTTAACAAGTGTCATTTCCTCCCCGAGAAGAGCATAAAGCCGCTCTTCGCTTATGACTGTAGTACCTAGCTTCTGCGCCGCAGCGGCCTTGTTGGCACCGCCCTCTATGCCGCACACCAGATACTGTACCTTCTTCGTCACGCTACTGCTAACCCGGCCGCCGGCCGCCTCGATCTTGCGGATCACGTCATCCCGCTTACCGCTCATAAGCGTTCCCGTGATGACGAACGTCTTACCCGACAACGGTCCGATATTCTGCTTATCCTCCTCAAAATGAAATCCCGCCTTCTCCAATCCTTCGATCAGGCTCACGTTTTCCTGTAGGAAATCAGCGACACTAGCAGCGTGGACTTCTCCGAGCACCACCGTTTCGGCTTCCTCAAAGTTGTCTACAATTTCACCTAAAGATTTCCACCGTGAGACCAAGTCCTGACACTTGGATTTTCCTACGCCCTCAATCCCCAAAGCATACAGCTTACGCCACAATGGAGCCTGAAACGCCTTCTTACGCTCTTTGACAAACTTTCGCTTAGCGGCAGACGTCTCATCAACCTCGACCGTCATAAGACCCAACAGGTCGGTTACCCCTTGATGAATCAGCATGGCGATGAACACCGGTCCAACACCGTCGATGTACAATGCGGACCTGCTGCATGCATGCTCCAGGCGCTGGCGAATCTGGTCCTTGCAATAGTGATTCGGACACTTGTAAGCAACCATGCCCTGAGCCCGCAACAGCCTGGTATTGCAGCAAGGACACTGCTCTGGCAGATGCCATGTTTGCACCGTGTTCTTTTTTGCTATACCCATTAGTTTTGGGATAACGTCAGCGCTCCGTTCCACATAAACATCGTCCCCGATGGCAATCCCCAAACGATCAACTTCGTTCTGATTGCACAGACTTGCACGGGTCACTGTGACACCGGAAAGTTGAACTGGGGCGAGGATTGCAACCGGTGTGATCGTGCCATGACGGCCCACGCTAACCTCAATATCAAGAAGCTGGGTTATCTTACGCTCCGGCGGATACTTGTAAGCTGTTGCCCATTTAGGAGCACGCGTTCCATCGCCTAATTCGGTCTGAAGTTGAATATCGTTGATCTTGAAAACGACACCATCGATAGGAAAGTCGAAGTTGTCTCGCAATTCAGAGAAACGTTCGATCACGTGACCGATGGACATGGCATCCGCCTCAACTAGAAACAGCGCCTCAATCTTATGTCCATTGACAGCGGGCACGTTCATAGGTGTGACGAATCCAATCTCCCGCAAGCTATAGATGGCGTCGCCATGAGTTCTATGGACGTGACCGGAGATCAAGCTATAAGCAATAAACGTAAGGTTGCGCTTTGCAACCACCCGAGAATCTTTCTGCTTAAGCGTGCCCGAGGCGGCGTTGCGTGGGTTGGCAAACAAATCTTCGCCCTGTTTCTCCAGCTCCGCATTCAATGCCGCGAAGACCGAAAATTGCATGACAACCTCTCCTCGCACCTCCAAGTCAATAGGTTGGTGCAAAACAAGCGGAATACTCCTGATGGTCCTGGCGCTGCGTGTCACGTCTTCACCGACTGATCCGTCTCCTCGGGTAATCGCCTGTACCAACTGACCACCCCGATAGTGAAGTGCCAGGGAACACCCATCGAACTTCGGTTCTCCGGCCACAACCACCTTGAGCTTATCATCCTGATCAAAGAAGGTAGCAACCTCCTCGGCGCTATAAGTATTGTCCAAAGACAACATTTTATGATTGTGCCGTCCTTGGGAGAAATCGCTCTCTACCTGACTGCCAACTCGTGCCGTGGGGGAGTTCGGATCGTCATACTCAGGAAACCGACGTTCAAGATCCCCCAACTCCTTGAACTTTACGTCATAATCGGCGTCGCTGATTTCGGGTTGTTGGTTGTAATAGAGACGGCCGTGCCGGGTAATCTCCGCCCGAAGTTGTTCGATCTTCGCTTTGAAGTTCATATGTGTGCAATGACTACAGTTTCTTGATGAACCGCCTTTGATCGTGCCCGTTCTCGGTTCATTGCTAGTTCATACTCAGGCATTAACGAGTGAATATTAACCGTCGATTCTGAGTGTAGCATGTCCAAAGCCAATGCCACCATATCGGGATCATACCCATGCGTGTGGTGCAGCACGGCCAGTGTTTCACCACTCATACCCATTTTAGCAATCAGTTTTGGAACATCCTTCCCAGCACGTTCCAAAAGAACATAACTTTTTTGTTCTTCCTCCAAGACTACATCCACGATTGGTCGATCGGCACTGATTGGTCTGTGCAGGCACTGAGCCGGCAAATTATCATGACGCACCATTTCACGGCTTCGTCCGCACCATGCACATTTTGACGTGCGAAAACACCCCAAAAAATTATGTCCACTGAACACTAACCGAAAATGAGGAGCGTGATAAGCGTAGTATGCTTTCATCACCCCATCCATTACATCGGGGTGATCCTTAACGTAACGCTTGACAATCGAACGTGTCTTCTTCAGTTGCCTCCGCTTACTCCTGGAGGCGCATAGGAGTACGAAAAACATGAAGCAACGCTTTACAAACGAATACAACTTAACTTTGAAATTCATGGCCTGCATTCTCAATTGCTGCCGTCCACTCCGCTAACTGTTCCCGGACTCGCCCAATATCCTTGTGCTGAGCTTTGTTAACCTCAGACGATAGTGAATGTGCCCACAAGTGATTGCGACTGTGAAGGGGCCTGCCTCGCAAGACCAAGTGGTTGGCTTGCGGACTTTGTCACCGTGGCTGTAGTTCGTTGTGTCTTTCCGGTTCATATTCTGTTCTTACTTGTAGAACGGTAACTGAAACAAATGCCAAACGCAAGAACAAAATCGCCCATATGAACGACAACTTTCTGCTGCTACTCACTGTATTGACGTTACTCTTTGTCATTCAATCGCTTATGTTCACAGTAACGCTGGCAACTGGGTGGATAATTGCCTGGAATTTCTGGTCAAAACCCAAACCGGTCATCACAACGTCTACATCTAGCACACAATCGGTAAATAAAGCCGAACCGATCGCTGTTCTGGGTCCTCAACAATTCGTTCCCCACGAAGAACCAGCATCCCCTACCGTCCCGCAGTTCGTTCCAGTTCCGGCACCCCCAGCCCCTGCCATCCCACAGTTCGTTCCAGTTCCGGCACCAGTAGTCAAACCAACGCCCAGGGTGCCCCGACCGCAGATCAGCGGAAAAAAATGCTATCACTGCGGAGCTGAAGTGATGGGACATCCGGTAAGAGAACAGGAAGCAGGAACGCCTGATGAACCCATCAAGATCGTCTTCTACCGGTGTGACAACTGTCTAAAAGAAATTGGCGTAAAGGTCTAGCCATTAAGCAGATCATCGACCGTTTTCTTAACAGACTCGCCACCTCTCCAGGCTTCCGGATCAGGAGGTTCGAACTCAGACGGACCACCGAACTCAGGACCTTCAGGCTCTCCTCCGCTCTCAGACCGCTTGAACTCGTCAGAATCCTCTAGCTCCATGTCTACCTTAATCTCATGGACCATCTGCTGCATCAATTCACCAGCTTGGGATCCACCGGCAAGAAGCGTCTTAATAGTGGCGTGATACTCGTCAGGTTCCATCTGGATGATCTTGTCATACAAGTTCACCGTCAGCTCGTCTTCATCCCCTACCTGTTCTACGAAATCCATCCATATCCGACGACCCAAGATCATTGCCCAGGTCTCATTAGTAACCAAGTCTGCCTTCTCGATCGCACCCTTCATCTTCTCTTGATCAGATGGAAGCCCTTTGCGTGACACAAGTTCCATAAGCCCTTTGCTTAATTCCTGCACCAGGAACGGGAACGTAGTGCCTTGGGCAATGATCTTTGGACGATTGTTCTCTTCATCCCAAACCACACGGGCCACGCCCGCTTGCTGCTCACCTTCCATGCTGGCCGCCTGCTCGTCAGCACCCTCGGGGGCAATCAAATAACCAATTTCACTAAACGCCATAAGGAACCCATACAAATTCACCAAGGTAGGATCAATCTGGTTCAGCTGGTCTTGAACCATATGAAAAGAGTAGTTGTTTGCGAGTGCAGCACCTTGCACGAAAGCATTGATCATGAGGCGCTTCTGAGTCTCTGAGTCCTCGCTCTGTTCTTCCTCCTCCTCCTCGGGTGGTAACATCTTACCCATCTGAGCCCCACTTAAATCAACCTTATCAACGATACGTGCTTCGATAGCGATCTCACCGCTCTCATATGGCGCTCGAAAAAGACGAAACGCTGGCATATCCAGCACCAGATTGATCGCAGTCTGTGCAAGTTGAGGACGATGAGAACGTTCCAACTCTTTGATCGTGCCAACTGACCGCAACGCCATCTGAATCGCATGCGGTAGATCATTTGGAAATCTAAGTGGACGATTGGTGACGCGCTGATAGTATTGTGCCAGCTTGCCGAAAGAGTCCCTGTACTGCTTGCTTGCCAATAACTCAGAGTAGTTCACAGACGGGGGTTCCGGGCGGTCAGGCATCCCTGGGTGCTTACCGTACGGGTGCTGTCCAGAACGCAACCGAGTCTGTTTATCGGGCGGCATCAAATTCGGATACTCACCCGTATCCATCGGCATTTCTAGCAACTGCATTGCAATGGATTTTGCCATAATCAGTCCGTGTCATCTTCTTTTTTGGCTTTCGGTTTGGTCTCCTCGCCTGGCCTGATCGTGGGAATTTTCCAGGGCTTGGTGCCGGGGCGGGGCTCAGGCGCGGCGGGTTTCGCCGGGGCTATTCCTGGTCTCGTGGTAGGCTCTTTTACAGGAGCACTAGGGCCTCCTTTGAAGAGAAGGCGCAGAGCGCCGCCTTCGATGAGGTTGATGTACTCGTCAATCAGTTGTTTCGCTTTCATATGCCTTAACTACGGTAGTGTGCCTTATCCAAACAGTCTTGTCAATCGTTATTTAAGGTTCAAAGCGGTCTTAGCAGCGTCGATCACGGGGCGCTCCCAGTCTTTGCTGGTGGCGTCAAGCAGGTGAGGTTTCAGAACGGCAGCGGCCTTGGGGTCCGCCTTTGCCCGCTCAATCGCCAGGACGAGGGCTTTGACCGTGTCATCAGTCTTCTCATGGACATTCGCCGCAACCATGCCAGCACCCTTGACGGCTTGCGGGATCAACTTAAACGGAATCTTGATAATGGCACCCACGACGTTGCCAATAATTGCACCGAACGGCGCAAAAGCTGGAAAGGCAATGGACAGAGCGGGCATGATCAGGGTCAGACCGAAGAGCCCCAGGAAACCTCCGCCGATCCACCAGGCCCATCGTTTAATCTTGACCCATGTGGCGGCTGTGGCGGCGACGCTGGTGAACACGCTGTCCGATTTCGCCTCTGCCTTGGCGAGACTGACCTTCAGCCGCTCCTGCGTGTCCTGGCGGGAGAATGCCCTACGGTCCAGGAATGCCAGCGTATCAGCGTTGGTGGTCGCCTGGACGACAAGGAGGCTGTCCTGGGTGGTGACGGGCGGCAAAAGGGTCTCTGCCCTCGCCAAGAGGGCGCTGGGCACTGTAGATGTGACTCCTGAGGGCTGCTGTAACACCCAGGCGGCACCGTGGACATAGACGGCTCCTAGTTCGGCCTGCGCCAGCTTGTTGGTCAGTTGCGCCGCTTGGAGCGTGTTGACCTTCGCCATGGCTTTGGTCGCACGCTGAGCGGGCGTTCCACAGGATGTAAACAATGCTAGACAGGCGACGGCAGTCAGGGCAGTCAAGGCGTTCATACCCCTTAACTACCCCTATCCTTTAGCCCTTCTTGAAATTCAAAAGTTCATCCCAGTCCGGTTTAGATTTTCCAATTGCAATCTGGTCGAGGTAGTTCAACCCAACCGAGCTATCTCCACCGAACGGAATCAAACACCAGGACGTGTCATAGTCGTCACCGAAAACAAGCTTTAGAACGTCCGGAATGTTGTTCAAAACTTGATCAACGATCTCGTGAATTTTTGGCAGCTCCGTCATCACAGCGTCAATTAGAAGTGAGTCATGCACCGTGGATACCAGAATGGATTCTAATCGCTCCGAACGCATCAGCGCCTCGATCACATGCAAGCAAATCAGCATCATATCGGATGCCGTCGCTTGGATCAAATGGTTCGCCCCGGCACGCAGAGCTTTACCGATCGCTTCACGATCCTCTCCGAAAACTTCATTGAAAATACGAACACGCCCAAAGATACTAACCGCTACGCCAGCATCCATGATAAACTGCTTGTAGTAAGCGAGGTACTCTTTCAAAGTTGAGTAAGATGAAAAGAACTTGTCGATGATATCTTCGCACTCCTCAATCGGTAAGTACACTTGAGCGTTGGCGAGGGTGGTTTGCAGGCCGAGTGCCCCACCACCGTATCCCGTGAGAAAGTTACACGTATTATGAGTAACAAGTCCATTAGCTACGTACAAATGTTCTGAAGAATCAACTTCTACGTCTACCAGCGGTCCTTCTTCCAAAGCCAGAATTAGTTTAACCTCATTATCTTTCAAAACTTCATATCCAAAAACCGGAGGGGTAATGGAATCTTTTTTCCAGTGACAACGCAAGTACTCTTTCAAATGGATAGCAGATCGCTTAGCGATTCTTACTCTGAAGTAATACCGATCATATGTTTTATTGTAGGAAGATTCAAGTGAAGCGTGAAGGCCACAACTCGACAACAATACAAGTATGTCCTGAATTAGCTGCCACGACTTTGAAGTAATTTCTATACTTCCACTTCGTGCTATTGACCCATCCGTATCTATAAGTCCAGCAAGCATCGACAAACGCACACTCCTAGGAGCATCCATCATATAGTCAGGGATACAAAATTTCTTTTTGGTGTCTTCTCCAACCACTCCTAACGTCTTAAACACCGACTGAGCGTGCCGACTTCCAGCATAAACTGTGTCACAGGCCGACCCGTCCTTCCTGGGTTTACCTATATTACACGTTGCACTAATCCCAACTCGTTCAAACGAATTTAACAGAGATTGTCGCCATCTAGCAAATTTAGGACCGTGTCCGACCGCTATAGTAATACTATTCTTGTTAGAGTTGCCATCCCCCAGAAAAACTCCCACTAAGTATGCCAGATCGTCGTTAATTTCAACGAAAAACGGTCCGGAAGCGGTGATCTTACTCAAAAACGGATTTATCGGAAGAATCACTCTCTGACCTTCAAAAAGCACAAATGGTACCGGCTCGCATAGGATATCTTTCGGTTTAAGATACTGTGCTTGCACCAAACTACCATCTTTCATCAAGAATTGGTGTGTTTTTGAACAAGCAATCAATCCAAATCGGCTACACACCAAAAGACGATCCCCAATACCATTGTAATAAAAGTGTTTCAATGAAACTAATTCTCCATGCTGCGAAGTTAACACGCAATCTGGCACTTTGTAAAATGTATTAGGACTAAGAGAACTAGGAGAGAAACTTCCTATTCGCACCAGTTTTCTGTTTACTTGAATCCAAGTAAGAGGATCAACACATTTCCCAATCTTGCGCTTTAGCTCTAATTCCTTTGCTTCCTTAACCTTTCCCTTGTCCTGAAGCTTCTTCATGTTCTCCTTAGAAAACTGCTCATAATCCAAACCAAAAATACGCGCAGTCGTCAGTGAATGAAGGTCCATTTCCTTTTCGTACGCCTCTATCATATTGCTGTCCCCGGACACCGCCGCCAAAAGACGAAGTTCGATCTGACTGAAGTCCGCCGTGTATAGACACCCACGCTTTCCAAACCGAGAACTGAACATCCGTTTTACAATGGAATCGTTCGGGAGCTGCTGAAGATTTGGATCCCGCGATGCGAGCCGGCCCCCTCGTGTCCCAGTTAGTAAGAAACTACCATGAATAAACCCATCGTCCCCTAAGTTACGGTCTTTAACCCGCTTCTTCTTGTCAATGCCAGCCGTCATGATATTCCTAACCGGTCGGACGTAAGTCGAATACTGTTTGAAAACCTTGCGATAGTCCTGAAGCGGACGAACCTCTGGGTGCCCTACGGATAGCTTGTTAAGTGTAAACTTGTCCAGTGCCGCATACTCTAGCTGCTGCTCGCGAGAAAGTGCCAGAACCGCCTCTTCAGAGTCACCGTATTTTTGCTTACCCGTCTTGGTCAGGCGTTGCACGGGAAGATTTAACACCTCAAACAGAATGGTCCGAAGAGTGGACTTATTCTCCAGATCCAAAGTCCATCCGGGCTCCTCTTCCGCCATTGTCTGGCACCAGTTTTCTACCTCGGGCGTGACCACTTTCATCTTGTCCCGTGACTCGTTAACCATGATCGGAAAAATATGTTCCTGGTGGGCCAACTCCTCCTGATCCACGTAGAGACCCCTACCCATCATCTTCATCAGTACTTGGGCCGAGGGGGACATGATACTATCGTACACCCACGCCCGGCTAGGTGGGAGAAACCAACGAAATCGTCCACGCATACCAGGATGCGCCAGAGGAATTTTGTAGACCTTGGAGTTGTTTAACTTCTCTTGAATTGCCTCCCGTGCCGTATAACATACCTCTACGTCACCCATGACGTACGGCTTGAAATGTGTCTCCCACTTTTCCACCGGACAATTAGCATAGTGCCCACCCTTATCGTTCTTTGGATCAAGCAAATCGCCGTGCAGGCCGATGAGCAAAGTCATCTCCTCCTCATACCCTGCCAGATCGGGGGCGAAATCATAGGCAACCGCCTCCAAGCCCAAGGTACCACGTTGCTGTCGGGCAGTATATGCCATATGCCAAGTGTCCCACTGGGCAGCGTCTGCCAGACGATTTAAGTCTGCCCCAAGCACTGTTGCCGCAGTAAACAGGACATCAAACGTGATATTGTGCCCTCCGACGTTGGAAGCATAGAGAGCTTCCAAAACGACAGGCGACAGCTCCCCTATACAAGACTTTAACGGACTGGTGTCGTAGTCCCATGGAAACCCGATAGAATGAGGGGCTCCTTTATCATCTACCCAACGAAACATCATGAAAACGATCTTGTGTCCTAGCCAAGGTCTAAGTCCAGTCGTCTCAGTATCATAGCATACAGTGGTTCCGGGATGCTCCGACAGCCACAACAGTGCCTCAGCAACCTCATTTGGATTGTTTGTAAGATGATACCACGGTCGGTCATAGTTCTTGGGCTTAATTCCATCCTTCGCCAACTTCAGCCCTTTGATGATACTCTCTTTCCACTTCCTGATCTCTTCAGGGTTCTGAGACATATAAACCATCCTGGGTGCCTGAATGGGATACATTGGAATTCTCCAATCGGGTGGTGGACCAAACAAAGGATGACCGACAATAGACTGATCCTCTTTGGAAGGGTGCGGGCGAGGCAGCGCAAAATTAGGATCCGTCAACCAATCATCAGGCCACCCGCGGTACGTCAAGGTCTTGCCTGCCCAATCCCACGCATTAGACTTGTGAGACAGCAGTCCTAGGGCATTCGAACCGACCGGCATCACAAGCTTAGGCCGATAGGTCGCCAAGTCCTGAACTGCGAACATACGGCACCAATTGCCCTTCTGCTTCATGTTGGGGTACTTACCTTTGGCAGGATAGCAGCGCGTAGTGGTAACCCACCGGATATCATCCAAGTTAACCCCGTGATACTTATGGCTCTTCTCTATGAACTCGGCCAACAAACCCGCTGTGCCCTTGTTCATTAAAACACCGATTTCACCTGCCGTATCTTCAGCTTTGGACACAGCGTCCAGAACGATTGTGATCAAAGGGTCGTTAGACCCCATAGGAGAAATGAATGGATTCTTACCACCCGCATCGTGCATCCCACACTTAACAGCACAAACCGGCATCTTGCTAGATGGATGAATCTGGTGACGCCCTAGCGGGTCTGATGGATCAAAAGTGTAGACCAGCTTGGTCCCCTCTCGAATCGGGGTCTGATGCACCATCAACGTATCTCGAAACCACTTATCGCCAACCGCAGTCAGCTTCATGACGGACCCGCTCAAGTCACGCATGACTACCTTCGGACCTCTCGCGTTCTTCTCTTCTGCCATACGTTAAGAGAACAGTAAATTTCTGTTCTTTCTGAACGAATGGAACGAACAGCATACCCTCCGCCTCCGATAGAGTGCTTTGGGCTGGATCAGTTCAACACCAACAAGATGTGTGGTGTCTGCACGCACAAGGTTGAATGTGGCAAGCTGATGGATTTTCGACTTGGAAAAATCACGCTGGATCGTTTACGCATAAATCTGATGCCGATTGGGTTTGACGTAGACATAAACTACAGTAACGAGCATGAGCGTATCGAGATAATCTATCAAGATTGCTACAGTGCTGTATTCAAAGAGCCCTCCAAACAAAACGTTGGTCAATACGCCCAGGCCATTACCCAACACGCTAACACTGCCGGCGTATCGTTACGGACTTACATCATGACACTGATGGTGGCGCATAAAGAAAATGACCTCACTGACCGGATTCAATTCTTTCCGGCCAGCCTCGCTAAAAAGGGAAAGATCAAGACCGTAGAGCTTTACGCCAAGATATGCCGGCAAAAATATGCTTCATTCCACGACAGCGACTGCGACCGTGAGCTGGAGCTGCTTACCGGCGTTAAGATCGGAGACTCATCGTCCTACCAGCGGATGATTCACTCAGAAACACTAGCCGGAGAATTCATCGTAGGATTCAAAAAGCTGCACGACGGATACCCAACCAGCATACTATACACCAGGCGTGAACTTGCCCTCGACCCTCTTTGGCTGGCGACGGAACAGTCCTACTACTCGGAAATCCTGTCCAAATTCATCCCGGTCCCGTTCGGTACCTCGGAACAACAGCGACATCGCTATTCGGTCATCCGTTGTCTACAACAGATGAAGCGTAGAAAGCCATATGCAATCTCCGTGTTCGAAGCACGAACTTCCGCAGTAAAAAATGTCCTACCCACCGTCTTATCCCGTTTCGGATTCCAAACCACCGACTTAGAGACAGTAGACGAAGAAGTTACCGACTCAGTCGAACTGTGGTACAAGATCGGTTTGTGCGCTCAGCACTTGGAGTGCTTGAAGTTTACCCACGGTCAGAAAAATGCCCTTAGCGTTAACACATTCTAAATCAACCACTATGGAGACCTTCAATTTTTCGAATGATTATCAAGACCTTATCCTAGCATGCTGGATGAGGCACCCAGAAAAGTTCGTGCTCTATGGCCAAATCCTACGCAACGAATACTTCACCGGGTTGAACGCCGCCCTGGCAGCCAAGTGCCTCATCGAGTGTATAACCAAGCACGGCGTCTCGCCTACGCCTACGGTACTGGGCGATCTGATGTTCCAAGAATTCACCAAGCTTGGAAACGAAGAACAGGTAGCTGATGCTCTGGACTACATCCGCAAGCTTTCTGAAATTAACACTCGAAACGTAGACGAAGTCAAAGATCGGTTAGTATCCTTTTGTAAGGAACGGGCGATTATCCATGCTTGCTCTAAAGTCGTTGAAGCAGTCAAAACCAACACCGGCCACAAAATCAATCCCATTACTCTGATCGAAGAAGCTTTGATGATTGGGTACGATATCAAAGACGACGGGATACACCTGAATCAGCAATATCACGAAGTCATCGACCGGGTTACCGCAGAAACCTATGGAATTCGAACCGGATACCCCATCTTTGACGAGATCTGGAAAACGGGGTGGGGACCCGGCTGGCTGGTAACCATTATAGCGCCCCCTAAGCGATTCAAAACTTGTTGCTGCCTCAACCTAGCTCTAAATATGGCGGGTCCTCAAGTGGGAGAGCACGTTTTTTACTACGCCTGCGAAATTGGAGAAGACCTGGCCGCCTGGCGCATGCTGTGCCGCTTGTCAGGAACCACGGACAATGAAGCGAAAACACATCCAATCCAGTTTGCCCAGGATTCGTATCGCGCAATCCTAGCCGGACTGAACGGGGAAGTGTTCATTAAAGGATTCTCATCCAAAATGGCCACCATCCAAGACATTCGCTTACATGCCAAGCACATTATCAATACCACTGGAAAACAGCCCAAAGCAATCTTCATCGACCACGCCGAATGCATCCGACCCAGCGCTCAACTCAACAAAACCGTCCCCGACTATCGTCAACAGTCCGACATCTATACGGAAGCGCGTGCGCTCGCTTCCGAATTGAAATGCACCGTGATCATGCCGGACCGCTGCAACAAGGAGACTGTAGACAAAAACGTGCCAGATATGAAAAGTTTTCAAGGTGCGTTCGAAAAGGCCGGTATAGTAGACGTTGCAATCGGACTATGCGCTACACCCAAGGAGCACCTAAACCATAGGATCAGAGCGTTCGTGTTTTTAAACCGTCATGGATCGGCATTCCACCACATCGGTGGCACGGTTGACCCAGAACGCATGAACATAGAATTTACCGAACGCCTAAAGTACGACCCGGACGCCGACGACTGGATTCACCGCAGACCGATCGGACACCGAGTCAATATGAACGACATTGACGATATCGACACCCGCCTAAACGAACGTAAAGGTGATTAAACGTCGTGAGTCTGTAAAAGTGTCACTTCGTGGAGAGGGGATTTACCACGATCATCCCGGGAATAAGTGTAGCAAAGGTTACCTAGCGTGCGAATCGCTGCTTCTCCCAAAGCGATCGAATTTTCCACCGCCACCAAACTGACGTATTCAAACGTACTGTGCATACGAAAATATCCAGCCGGTAAATTGATACAAGAAAACGGATGCCGGCGCTTTAAGACCGATACGTCCGTATAAGGATGCCGTTGCCATTTTGTCACACCATGCTTATTGAGTATTGGCAAGAGCTTGGTAATAAACTGTCCATCATCTTCAAACAATTGAGTGCCATCGCAGGTATAGGTAAGAATATCGTTGCACGGAGAGTCGAATTCGAAGACATATCCAACGTCTGAGAAGAATTCCGGGTCACTGTGCCGAGACCCCGCACAGAAAATTTCCTCCGAAACGAAGAACACCCCTTTCAACACACTCAGCTTCTCAAACAACTCTAGGCAGATGAAGATACCGGCCTTGTCATCTCCACCGCACCCAGTCGGTTGATTGTGAGAATCAATCGCGAAAAGGAGACTGTTATGCTCCTTGATCACAACTGGATGCGGTAGAATGTGATGAACGGAATCCGTATGAGCGCAGACGCAGGGGTAGAATCCACCGTCTTCGGGAATACCTTTGACAAAGTAAACATTTCCGAAATCGTCTACGTGCGCCTTGATGCCGTGTGATTCAACCCGAGCATAATTTATCAAGAAACAGATCACTCGGTACTCGTCGCCGTGGTGAGTTTGTACTGCCAGCAACTGTTTCAAGAGATCAGTTCTCATATTCCGTTCTTACATAAGGATGACACAGCGCTGCCTACCCGTCAATCACTAATAACATGAACCGAATCATATCCATGTGTCTCTATGGCACCGAAGAACGTTACTGGCGCACATTCCTAGCATCTTTCCTAGCCAACAGGATAGCGTTCAAAGACTTTGGAATTAGATTGTACGCATCTTACGACGTTGAAGGACATCCTCAAGCCCGCCTTCTTGATATCATGACCGAGGTCTGGCCAGACGTATTTGAGTGCATTATGGTGCCTGGACCCTACCCCGGCAAAGAACCTAGTATCTGGAGACTGAGACCCTTTTGGGATCCGTCTGTAGACATATTCCTATCGAGAGACTGTGATGCCGTTCCGATTCGCCAGGAAGTCGTTGCGGTCAGAGCTTGGCTAGAAACCGACCTACCCATTCACGGCATGCGCAGCTACCACCTGCATACTTGTCTCCTGATGGCGGGCTTATGCGGGTTCAGAAACGCCGGTATGGACGACATCCGTGCCCGATGGGGCACCTTTGACGACATGCTGGAAGAGTACAACACGATCACCAAAAACTACAAGGAAGGAGCATTCGGAGGTGATCAGGAACTTCTCAACATGCTCTTCGGAGCACGACTTGGCGATATCCTCGATACCCCTATCTGCACTGCCAAACCGTTGAGCGTCCACTGGAACATGCTGCCGGACTTGCGCTATGAAGCAGTGGACATGAGTGACGTTCCTCCCGCCTTGTTCGAAATAACCGAGCCGCCTACCCTATCAAATTACGGTGAATTTCCAGGATTCTCTGGCAAACCTATCGGCGAACTTCGAAAGGAAGTCGTATCTATGATGGAACGAATCGAAACACCAGACACCGCAAAACTCAAAAAACTGTTCATCGACCACCCCGACATTGCCGCCTACTACTATGCTGCGTGACGACATCCAAATTCTGGTCGTAGCCACCCATCATCGTCGTCCTCTCATTCTGGAGAATGAAGAGTTTGAACAGACTCTTCACACCATGTGCTGGACTACGGATTACGATCTACCCAAGGATTTCAAACCCAGATCAGACTTCTGCGGTCTGGTAGTCAATCATACCGGATTCATGCGCAACTTCAAGGGGCACCAGGATGCGCTAAAACAACTGATCAAACCGATTGCCTTGGTACTTGAGGATGATACCGGGTTTGCTATGCCCGATTGGAAAATAGTGGTCAACCGAGCCGCGGAACACCTGGGGGAGTTCGAAGTCGTGTCCCTGCACGGTCGAGAATGGTTTCAATCGGACTTCTCACCCAGACCACTCTACGGTCCGTGTCAGCTTCAAGCCGCCAAAAAATCAAGCGGCATATGGTGCGTCGGGGCGCTTGCCTACCTAATCCGTCAAGCCGATACTGCCCTATTTTTAGATCTGCCTTACGAGGGCCAACCCACTGATGTGCTGCTTCACGAACGATACAAATTCGCCGTGGTAGACCCCTCGCCATTCATTCACGACCGCCGACAAGGGTCGCTCGCTATGTCTTGCCCGCAACCCACATTATCGAACGCATGAATGGAATAGTACAAATATCGTGCCTTGGCAAATTCGGACGCACAGGAAATCAGTTATTTCAGTACGCTTTCGCCAGAACATACGCTGAGATACTGGGCGCTGCATTAGAAACCCCGCCGTGGTTTGGCCAAGTTTTGTTCGGTCTCAACGATGCCCCCTTGTCGTGCTGTAAGCCGTCGTGCCCAGAAGGACATTTGAAAAACGTTCCGCCGGAGACATTCTCAACCAACGTTGATCTATTTGGATATTTCCAGACTTCCTATACGTCTGGGTTTGTATCCACGTCTAAAGCCAGGGAGTGGTTTACTTTAAAGCCAGAATTCAAGCAGATGTTTCCCAAATCTCCTGATTACTATGCTGCTTGCCACCTTCGCCAAGGTGACTATCTGTCGCTGTATTCGGGCACTTTTTGCAACATTGACAAAAACTGCTACCTACGTGCCATCCAAAAGAACACCCCTGACGCACCGATAGTCTGGGTAGAAGAAAACAAAGCAGTTCAAACTACCAAAGTGCCGCCGGAGCTTGCCTGGCTACCAGACTTCATGACTCTCTACAACTCCGACATCCTCTACCGTGCCAATTCTACATTCAGCCTGTGGGCGGGAATTTTGGGTCAAGTGCCAAAGATATTCAGTCCCAACGTGGAAGACAAATATGGACCCCATGACGACGTAGAATTTGAACCTGGTAACCGCTGCCGATGGTACACAGGCGATGATCACCAGGGGCTAGTATTCAGGCTATGACAACCGGCATCTCAGACCACCCCACCTATCGAACATTCTGTTCCCAGGCGGCAATCTATCCAGAAGTGTTCCAGTCGTTTCGACGTAATGAACTCTACTGCGGCGTATTCGAAAGTGTGAACCAAGAGCAGGGGCAAGACATGATTGAATGTATCGACCGGGACAACCCCGCACTATGGAATCACTTGACGGCATTCAAAACCAGCGAGCAAGTCGGGTATCCAAATGTCTCGGGATACCCTAAGATCGGGGTTATCTGTCCAACCACACTACGTTACATCAAGATACTGTCCGACCTGATAAAGCACTTCACCAGCTTAGATAAATTCAAAATCGCCGAAATTGGAGTAGGATACGGTGGACAATGCAAAATCATCCACGATGTTTTCCACCCAGCCGAGTACACGTTGATTGACCTGCCGGAGCCCCTGGCCCTTACGAAAAAGTTTCTCAGCGAATTCTCGGTGCCAAATCTTAAGTTTAAGACACAAGAAGAACTTGTTCCCGAAACGTATGACCTGGTCATCAGCAATTATGCTTTCTCAGAATGCACGATACCTGTGCAAGAAGCATACATAAACCTGGTAATCGCCGGATCGGCGAGAGGATACATGCTCTACAATTTTATCACTCACTTATGGCGATTTGAAAATATACCATTCGATAAAATTCGCTCCCTTAAACCAGGCATGCTGATGTTAAATGACGAAAGCGACACCAAGCCCGTCTCCGTTCGAGACCCCAACAAACTACTCATCTGGAAATGACCTACCCGCTTGTCATAGAATGGTGGAAAGCAATTCCTGAACGGCAGAAAGAACTTAACGAGGCATTATCGGAAAACCTGGAGAACCCTCTGATTGACACCATCGTTCTCCTTAACCATCCAGACGCCCCTCAAGTAGACCATCCCAAACTAATCAAAGTGCCGCTTCTTGAGCGCATCAAATTCAATCAGACTGTTGGCATAATCAACTCGCTGCTATCCGGCCGAGTGTGCATTTTTGCGAACACTGACATTGTGTTCGATAAAACTGTAGCGAAGCTTGATGAAATCGACTGGAATGTCTACGCTGCCTGCCTGACTAGGTGGTTCGAGTACGATCATGACTGGCACCCTTTTTACGTAAGAGGGTCTTTTGACACCTGGGTGTTCAAAGTGCCGCTAGACATCAGTGGCAATAACGATGATTTCAGCATGGGGCAGTCTGGATGCGACGCTCGGATTGCTTATGAGCTACTTCGTGCAGGCAGACAAATCATAAACCCAGCCTGGGATATTGTAACCCGACACTACCATTGGAGCGAAATCAGAACCTACCTTATGCTGCACATGCTAGGGATGTACGCACTAGTATTTCCTCACTACCTGGGACAGGAAGCAGAAGTACACACTTACGAATGCCGAGGGGACGGCAGCTTCCCTGAGTTTGTCTACGGAACTTGTGCCCCGAACCCAGTAAAAGCTGCTTTATTGAAAATACCCGCAAAACCACGTTCTTAGAACCATATGCCTAAAGAAAGAGACGACTTCCACTGGCCTGAATACACCGCCTGTTACGCACAAGAGCACACCACCTCCGAGCAAAACGGGTACGCCTACTTTCTTCAGGATGGCGACTTCTTCCTAATGAACGACCACACCATACACTTCACAGTCAACCTATGCCGAAACATCCGGCAGTTGATCTACCAGATTTTGATCCATCGGGCCAACGTCAAAACTGTCTACGAATGTGGGTGCGGAGCTGGGTGGAACATTCGCAATATCTTCAAAGTATTCCCCGACTTGAGTATCACTGGCAGCGACATCGCTCAAAATCAGATTGACTTCGGTCGGGAATTCTTCGCTCAGCATAACGACATCTTGATGCCCGGTCTCCACGACCAGCTAAAGGTTATCGACATGAGCCAACCTGGAGCACACAGCTTCGTAGACCATCCAGCTGACCTGGTCTACTGCCAGGCGGTCACCATGCACCTGGAAGATGGCAAAGCGCTCCGGTTCATCCAGAACATGATGAAGCTATCCAATCGCTACGTTTTCATGGGCGAAAACTTCGGATGGCAGGACTACCCAGACCTCCTGGCCCGAGCCGGTGCCCATGAATACTTTAAGATCGAAACAACCACTTCTCCATTCTCCGACAGTTGTATTTGGATGGAAAGGATTAAGACATGAATCTGATTTCAACCAGTCTCTACGGAGAAAATCCAAAATACGTCCGGGGGGCGGTTGCCAACTGTCGCCTAACACCCGTCATCTATCCAGGATGGCAACTCCGAATCTACGTGGAGGGAGGCCACCCCGCCATACCCGAGCTAATCAGCGAGGGGGCGGAGATTATCACTATGCCGAAAAGCGAGGGTACCACGGGCATGTTCTGGAGGTTTCTGGCAGCATCCGACCCTAGCGCCGAGCGCATCATTTGTCGTGACCTGGATAGCCGGTTAAACGTCCGTGAACAAGCAGCGGTAAATGCCTGGATCGCCTCTGGAAAGAAGGCGCATATCATGCGAGACCATGTTCATCATCAGATGTGGCAAATGTTCGGAGGCATGTGGGGTATCAAGGGCGGAGTCATCCCTGATATGGAGGCACTAATCGAAAAGCACCCCAACAAAGTAGACCGTATGCAAGATGCCTACTTCCTGATGGGTAACATATACCCTCTAATCGAACATGACTGCCTGGAACACGGATGTGCTTTCAATGCCGTGCCGTTTCCCCCTCACACTCAGTACACGGGATTCGTAGGTCAAATCTTTGAAGCCGACGGTACCCCCAATTGGTAATGAAATCTCTGTACTCAATTAACATCCCAGGCGGGCACGGCATAATGAAAGCCGTAGAGAAAGAAGGTAAGATTTGTGTCGTGCGCGTGACCTATCGAAGCCAAATCACGAATACCTTGGACCACTACGAAGAAATCCAATCAGACGGTTCCAGCCGAGCTAAAGCATTCACACCAGAAACGGCTCGTCTGGTCCTTGACCGAGTTGCCCATGGAACCTCTTACTCTTCTGCCTTCGTATTCAGTAGCGAGGACATCACAGACCCAATCGGCATGGACCCATCTGAACTAGAACACAAGTTCACCTCAACCGGCGCGAAGTTCTGGCAGCACCAACGCCAAATGGAATCCTACCTCACCAGTACCAACAACTCCGTGATCTCAACTCACGTCTCCCCAGAAGGCCAGTGCAATCTCCGTTGTCCATTTTGTTCCGTTACTTATCGCGACACGCATTCCCGTATTCCTCTGGATACGATTAAAAAGTACGTGGAAAACCTCCAAACCCGCGGCTTGAAAGCGGTGATCCTAACAGGGGGTGGCGAACCTACCTTATACCCCTGCATAAACGAATTGGTTCGATGGTTGAAACAAAGAAGACTGTCCATCGCCTTGATCACCAACGGAACCCAGACTCAACGAGTTGACGACGACGTATGGGGCATGTTCTCCTGGGTCAGAATCAGTATTAACATGTTTGACGGGTGGGAAGAGAAAATTACTCTACCTGTAGACAAATTGAATTCTGGATGCACGGTCGGATGCTCTATGATCTACACAACCGAGCACCAATCAACATCGAGCACGGATGCTACTGACCGGGTTGAAGTGTTGCGTAAAGCTGCCAAGATCGCTGACCGAGTAGGTGCTGTGTACGTCCGGCTCCTGCCAAACTGCTTATTAGAACGAAGGGAATTACTGCTGATGCACAGGGCTATGGATAAAACACTTACCCTACTGGGAGACAGCCGGTTCTTCCACCAGCATAAAATCCATGAAGTTCCCACATGCGATATTTGCCACCAGGCATACTTCCGTCCCTATCTGAGCGAGGAAAAGTTCCATGCCAACGGGCAGCCCGGAACCGTGTACCCATGCGACAGCGTAGTCCTGAATGACTCCTACCAACACTTTGCCAAAGAATATCAGATTTGTCATGCCGATGATATTCTCAAGTTCCTGGACGGAGAAATCAAGATGCAGTTCAACCCGAAGCTTCGCTGCTCAGGTTGCGTGTTCACTCGCAATGTCAATATGCTGGATGACTGGAAAACGCACGGCATAGGACACAAACGGTTCCAAAGCAAACCCATAACACATGCAGAATTCATTTAACGAAAACTATTTCGAGAGAGGCATCGCCACCGGCCTGAGCCTCTACACCGATTACCGGTGGATTCCCGAGCTGACCATTCCCATGTGCTATGAGATGGTGCGCTTGTGCGCCATTGAACAACACGAAATGATCCTGGATTTCGGGTGCTCCAAAGGATTCGTAGTCAAAGGATTCAGACTGTTGGGGTTCGATGCTTTTGGAGTAGACATAAGCGAGTACGCCATCAATCACGCACCAGAGGACGTAAAGGAATTTCTTACCCTCGTAAAACCCGGTCAAACCCTTCCCCTACCTCCAAAGCCCAGAACAAAATGGGATTGGATCATCGCCAAGGACGTGCTGGAACATATCGAGCAGTCGGAGCTATCGTCGGTTGTCAAACATCTTAGAGATGCAGGTCAGAACGCCTATATCATCGTACCCTTGGGAGACGGTACCAAATATAACATCTCATCCTATGAGATGGACGTTACCCATAAAGTTCGTCAACCCATCGAATGGTGGCATGACTTGTTCACCAGCAGCGGGTGGCATATCAGCTTCTACCACACCAAACACGGATTCATCAAGAAAAACTGGGCCGGAACACCGAATGGAAACGGGTTTTTCATCCTGTCATGATCTACCGTATTACCTTCACGCACGCTCCGGACTACGAATTTGTTCTAGCATCCGTAAAGAGCATGGCCCGACTTCATGCTTGGAACCAGATAGGTGGGATTTTCCTGTTCGTCGATCCCACCCGATCTTTCACCAAAGAACAGTTCCACGCTCTAAGCAGCTACAAGTGTATTTTCCACCCAACACCACTTATGACCGGCCCGTTCACCGGAGTTACATTCAATTGGAGCTGGGAAGGCATCTACGACCAGATTCTTGCCTACAAGTGGGTCACGATGGGTGTGAACTTACAACCCACTGACTATGTCATGCGGGCGGACAGTGATACCGTGTTCACCAGTTCTCGATTCTTGACTCATACCAACTACGGTGATACCTACATCGGCAAAGGAAACGAGCAGACCTGGCAGCTCGCCAACGGACCTTTCCGACCCACTGAGGGACCTTGTAACTTAATGAGCGCTGACACGCTGCGAAAAATTGCCGGCTTAGAAGCAAACGACCTACGTACCTTGCACGAAAATTGGCCCGGATTGCCTCTGGTAGACGACGTATTTTACTCCTATTACGTCAGCCAGGCATGGAAATCACCGCCCGAACCGAATCCTATCCGATACTATGACTCAGAGTGGTACACCGGCACCACGGTTGAAGAATTTCATACCTATCTGGCCAATGGACAGCAGCCGGGGTCAGGATTCATGTTTCACTGGTTGGGTCACTTCAAACGTCCGGTTCTACCCCTGCTCTCGGAGGTAAACTGGTTACCAGAAGTCTAGTCAGTACCGCTACACCAGCTGATTGTTTATGACAATGTTAGAGAGGGTCAAAACCTCATAGCTCTCTGCATTGATTTTGTCTTCATTGTTGGCTGGAGTATCCAAAGCAACACGGCTTACCGATGCCACGTCACTGATACTGGACACGACCGAAGTCACGTTGGTTTTAGATGACAGAACGCCCGGCACCTCGATAGCGTACATGTCACCGCCGATTGGAAGACCATCCGCCCAAGCTCGCAGTGCAGTCCTAATCTCGCGGCGCTTCATCTGAGTGTTCTCTCCGGTGTAACCTATGTAGATGTCAATCGGACGTTTAACCTGATATCCTTGAACTGGAACCACCTTCATGGTCAGATCACCCGGCGCTCCCTTGAGCCATAACCTGACCTGCCCGCTTTGAAGATCGATCGTGGACTTGAAGTTCAAACTTGGCTCCGGATCGAATGCCTTCACAGTGTCAGATTCGACATCCTGACTGGTGCTGACATTGTCTCCATAGAGTTCAGCAAACCCCGCTACTGTGCTGGGAACTACCGTCAGCTCGTTTGATCCAAGAAACATCCGAACGCACCACGCCTGCACAGGATAAACTGGGAGCTGAGATACGTACAAACCGATGTTACCATCATCGGCAGTGCTCACTATCTCGCCCGCTCCAACCCTGTCTACATCGTAAGTGTAATCCACCAATGGGTTTGTAAACAGTTCGATGGTATTGGACGTAATCAGATCGGCCACCGGTGTTGCCATGTCCACAGTATCCACCCCGTACACTTCATCCATCATTCTAACCATGTCCGAGTACACGATAGCCTGGCCAGGTCTCAGAGACGTGATCATATTCGACAGCACGGTCTCAACCCGGTTCTGTACGTCACTAACCGTAAGACCACCGATTGTCTTAAACCGAAACGCAATTGGAGCCGGACGGGCCGTGCCGTCGAAAATCTCAATCTGGTCGGTACCGATTGCCTTCGTTTGGAGATAATCCCGAAGGGCCTGTTTCAACTGCGGAGTAAGATTCACCAGCCCACCGCTAGACCCGGTCGTCCAGGCATAGATGACCACGACGTTGCCTTCTAACAGAGAATTCTCCTTACGCACAGTAGACCGTGCATATGCCACTGAACCCCAAATAGAACTAACGTAACTTGATGCTAAAGTCTGATAGTCATCCAACGTGACACCGCGATCATTCGTCCTGCTATAGAATGGAATGTTGACCCGCGCCTCTTCCAGCGTCTCGGCGTCTCGCCCGCCAACACCCGATGAATAGTTGTTGGTGATGGTAACCGTCACCGGGAACGATAGCGATGCTGCTAACCCAACTATAGACGTCTGAATAGAGCCCGTAGAAATGTTACCAGAGGTGCCTCCTCCGATTCGGTATGTCACTTGAATGATCGCGTTGGTAGGAACCGTCCTGCCGTAGACCCCATCTCCAAAAATTACTACCGTCTCACCGGTAGCATAAGTCTTTAACTCGTAAGCATTTGCGTCTGACGGTGCCTGCACAAAACTAAAATACAAGTCCCAGACTTCGTCATTAACCGACACCACCACAGAACTTTCAATTATCGGTGTGCGGCTCAAACGAACTGCATACAGAACAGTTTCGGTATCGGGAGCCGTATATGAATCGTTTACCGTTTGACCTTGAATGAGAGCGATACGTTTGTCAAATACCTCCGCTGCGACACTGGCCACGGTAGCGGAAAGCACCGACGACAGAACCATCCGGTTGTTACTAACCGCTCCCGGAGCCGACTCAATGCTTTCTACGGTGTAGGTATCGGGCAATCCTTCTATGCTGACCGACTGACCCACGTCCACATACTGCGTCAGGTCGATGGTCGTATCGTTCACATCCAGATTAGACGACCCGGCTGTGCCCGACACAAAAGAGGACAGAACGCTTGATCCCGCCGCATCTGCCGAGATAGTCAATACAGTCGCACGCGGCGTCAGACTTCCTGCTTCGATAACGTAGTCCGCCACAACCTCAAAGCTGGTAGCATCCTCTCCTTCTGTCCGGATGACAGTTCCCTTGTAGATGGTCACATCCGCACTGATTGCGTCAGTCAGAGTTGCTTCACACGACACCGTAGCTGGCAGCGGACGCCGTAAGCTATAGTTCACAAGAGCACCCAGGCGAACAGCGGATTCTCGCAAGGTCATGGTGGGTATGAAATTCTCCGCTGCCGTGCGATTGATCAGAAAAGCCAGGGTGGCAAAGGCGTAGGCCACAATATCCACCAGCACGATTCCAAAACTACTGGTGAGAAAGTCGTTCCATACCCTCGGCCATCGAGCACGTATGCGCTGAAGCAATGCGTCCTTATGGCTTTGGAAATCGGTCTTAAGGTACCGAAGCGTACTATCGTTTGCCATGCTTTAACTACCCACCTTAAGATCGAGGCACGCCAGCATCTTCTCTACCTGCTCTGTTTCGGCGTCCGGACAGTTAAGAACCAATCCACGCAGTCGGAACATTTCCTGTAAACGGGCACGAATCCCCAATAAAACGTCCGCATCGGCCTTGGTAGGGGTTACCGGAAGTGGATCAAGGTACGCAATCATCTCTTTTAAAGTCAGTTCACTCATACCCCTTAAAAGAACCACATTGCCACCGAAATGTCAACCTACAACTTAAAAATTCGGTCAGGTCCATTATCCCACACAAACTGAAAAGGACCGCCCCCTAGTGCGGGAAGGTTTATAGCAGAACTGATGTACCCGATAAGTCGAGCGTTAGAACGAACTGCGTTATACTTATAGATCACCGCTGCCCCTATAAGTTGAGCGGTGGTAGACGAAAAAACGACATCGTCTGCGTCTGCTACGCCCGCCGTAGACGTTTTACCAGCCAACGCTCCGCTGGTACCCATAACCGCTGCTACAGGAACATCCGCTAAAGTTTGGTGTGTGGCCAGGTTGACGTTGTAATTCACAGTGTTTACAAGGCAAACACGGATATCGTCCGTCAACCAAGATATGTACCCTTCAAGAAACGATTGCCGGCCCCAGTCGTATAAGTTACTCATACGCTTTAACTACCGATTCCTCTTAAAAAAGGTCTATTTTTATGTTCTAGTAGGGGAAGTGAACGAAGACCTTGCGCCCATATTTGATCGTCCCATGATGGACTTCTTTCCCCTGGTTAACCCTAGACCCGGGCAAGTAAGAGCAGTAAACTTCATCCAAAAAGCTATCGAGAGGGGATATCGCGACATCGTAATCGAGGGTCCGACAGGGTGTCACGCCCCTGGACAAAAGGTGATAATGTCAGACGGAACCCTTAAAAAAGTGGAAGATATAAGAATAGGTGACTCACTGATGGGTCCAGACTCATCCCCTAGAACGGTAATTGAACTCCATATCGGCGCAGATAACATGCTTACGGTTACGCCCATTAAAGCAGGTAACCCGTTCACAGTCAATGCAGGGCACACGTTGTCACTTCAACGAACCAATGACGAAACGCACAAGGCGTATGCTATTGACAACATAACCATCAAAAACTACGTTCTCCGTTCTAAAACATTCAAACATATCTACAAACTGTATCGCACTGGAGTAGAATTTTCTGAAAAGCATTTGTTAATACCGCCGTACATCTTGGGACTATGGCTAGGTGATGGCTCCAGCAGCGGCACCTCACTAACCACTGCGGACAAAGAAATAGAATCTGTCTGGACAAACTATGCCACCACCCTTGATTTATCTGTGCGTTGCCACACTAAACCTAGCAACGCCGCTAGTGACTTCACAATCTCGTCAGGACCTAAAGGGCTAATGCACTGCCCCCTAAACGGTCGGTTCAAGAATACCGGTGCCAATACGTTTCTCACCGAACTCCGCCATTATAGTCTACTTGGAAACAAGCACATTCCTCAAGACTACCTTTCCAGCAACCGACAGCAAAGACTAGAATTACTAGCAGGATTGATCGACACGGACGGAAGTCTTTCAAATAACCTATTTGAGTATTCTTCAGTATCGGTAAAACTAGCTGACGGTGTTGCATTTCTTGCCCGATCTCTGGGATTTGCTGTATCTCACAAGGTATCCAAAAAATCCTGTCAAACTGGCGCTGTTGGTATCTATCAGCGACTCACCATAGGCGGCAATCTCGAAGTAGTACCAACACTATTGCCAAGGAAAAAAGCAAGCATAAGACGACAGAAAAAATGTGTACTAAGATCGGGATTTTCGCTCACTAAAGCAGGGTACGGCAACTACTTCGGATTTACTTTAACAGGCGACGGACTATACTTACTTGACGATTTCACAGTCACACATAACTCTGGAAAATCGGCAATCGGAGCAGCCGTATGCTACTGGGCAGCATCCATGGCGGGACTGTTTACGGAGGAAGGCGGTCTATGCGTACCGGGCGGGTACTACCTGGTCACGCAGAAAATGCTTCAGGATCAGCTCTCACATGACATCACCGAGTACCGATTTGGACGAAGCTGTTCTTTGAAATCCTCTTCCGAGTACCCATGTCCCCGGTTCAAAACTTGTCAGTGCGGACTTTCCGCGACACAGAGTAAATGTGAGCACATTGGCGCTAACAGCTGCCCCTATCGCACCACCTACTCGATCTTCACCCAAAGCGATCTATCCATCACCAATTACCCTTACTTTTTCACCGAAAAAACTTACGTGGGACAACTGAAACCCAGAAGCGTAATAGTGTGTGACGAAGCTCACGGTTTGGAACGTCAGCTTCTTAAGTTCGGAGAATTGGCAGTATCTGACACGTTTTTGAAAGATTGGGAAATACGATTGAAGAGCAGACCTGCATCCGAAGACCGTGAAGACATCTGTGCCTGGTTGGAATCCGATTACATCCCAGCCGCTGAGGAAAAGAAGGAGGTTGTCAAGGTGCTTATGGAAGAGGGACACTACGACGCCGTTGGAATGCGTCAGGCAACCTCCCTTATCAATCACGTCCAGAAGCTAAGTTTCACGCTCCGTAACATGCGAGAAAATCCCGAGAACTGGGTAACCTGGAAAGAGACCGACCCAAAGAAAGGTGAGATCATCAACGCCCGTCCGCTAGATGCGGCTCCCTACATCGGTCTTTTGACAAAATCGGGAGCCATAAGAGTCTACATGAGCGCCTACCCAGGCGACAAAGCAGTCTTTTGCCGAAGCATTGGACTCGACCCGGATTATGTTGCTTGGATCACACTTGACAGCACATTTCCAGCTAAGAACCGTCCTATCGTCATGGGGTTAATCGGATCGATGGGACAGAAGAACATCGATCAAACCCTGCCTGCCCTGCTGAGAACATGTGATAAGATTCTAAACAAGCATGCAAACCAGAAAGGGATCGTGCACTGCGTAACTTACAAAATCGGTGAGCAGATAGCGTCTCATTTTGCCAGCACGTCCCATGCCTCTAGGATAATCTTTCCAAAAAGCGCTGATGACCGAGAAGATGCGTTTCGCCAACACACTACATCCACTGAACCTACCATCATCATAAGCCCGTCCATGTCGGAAGGATTTGATTTTGCAGATGATTTATCACGCTTTCAAATTCTAGCAAAATGTCCTTTTCCCTATCTAGGTGATCGACAAGTTGCCGCCAAGAAAGAACAAGACCCCGCCTGGTATGACGCCCAGACGGTGAGTACGATTATCCAAGCAACCGGTAGAATCGTGCGGTCAGAAAAAGACCATGGAGTTTCTTACATACTTGATTCAGATTTTATGTTCCTGTGGGACAAAAGAAAGAATTTCTTTCCTAAGTGGTGGAGAGATGCAATAGTATGGGGATCAAGCGGGCGACCTCCAAGTTAAGAGAAGCCAAAATGTATACACTGTTTGGTGGTGGGCAGGCGTGTAAGTACTATGATGAGTAAGCTGCTTGATTTTCTTTTCAGTCAGTCCCAAGAGGGCGAAGGATCGATTCTCGATTCCAATACTTTTGGAGCGGACCTTATCCACCTTTTCGAGGAAGCAAACAAAGAAGAGGGGGACAAGCTCAAAGTAAGCAAACAACCTCTGGCTAAAGCTCTTTCAACACTAGGCATTACCGGTGCCGGTAACGATCTCGAACTTGACCCTCGTGGATTCAGCCTTATCTGTGGAGGCTCCAGTGAATATCGAGACTACCTTCAACTGCTTTCTGATCCTGATTCCATGGCTAAACTGGCAGGGCTTGGGTGGGTTCATTCAGCGCAAGGCGATGTTGCTATGCACAATGAGCCGGCGGAATTCCGCATCCGGTTCCTAGAAATTGATGTCGCCGGTGAAGACGACGAGGGCAAAGAGCTTGATAAGGTTCCTTCAAAGGATGAAACGAACAAGGCACTGAACGCTATTTTAACCAAAGGTCGTGAATTTGCAACTACCCCAGTGGCGGTAGACGACCCTTCTGGCGATGTAGACAGAGAGGAGCCTGACTCTGACACGTCCGAAGAGGACGGGCGGCGAGAGGGCATAGGTAAGGAGAAAGACGGTTCTGACCCTGAAGGTAAAGTCAAAGGCGCGGAAAAGGGCAAAAGACCTGAAGCAGTTGCCAAGGCACAAGGCAAGGTAGGATACAAGAAGGAAAGCTTGGAAGAAGGCAAACATAAATCTGGATGTACGTGCGGGTTCTGTAAGAACAAAGGCAACATCGGCAATTTTAAGAGAAACGTAAAAAACGGTAAAGACGACCCTGAAGAAGAGCAGAAGGATGAGAAACAGTTCCGAAAGGACAAATCAACCTCTTCTGAGGATGAGGATGTTCGTGACGAGCTGGAAATGAAAGAAGAACGCATCCACGATCTGATTACCAGAATACTGGAAGACTCTGATCCAGAAGAGGTGGAAAGAATCACACAGCCCAGTGAAAGTGTAGACGATGAGAAGTTGGAGCGAGGACGTGTCGAGAAGACCCACCTTTTCGGTGGCAAGTACGGCAAGAACGTAGACCCCAAAGGCAAAACAAGCGGCAAATTTAAGTTTCCAAGCAACTGGAAGGTTGGATACGCAGGAAAATGATGAAAACACTTCATGACTACGAGTCCTTTCAGTTTGTTGGCAACCAACAACTTCTGGAGGCGTGGAGCGGAGTAAGTATCGTACAGTGGGCAGGAAACATCGAACGCCAGTTAACTCGCATGCTAGAGGAGCAAGAAGGGTCTCGCAACTTCCCTTATGCAGACAAGCTGCGTGAATTTCTAAAGATTTGGCGCAATAATGAAATCACCGGCTCTTTGAACCGTGAAGTCCTCGAAGTCCTAAAATCAGCTACCGATATGCTGGCAGTAGATGCCTGGAACCTCAACAACTACTTCTCCAATCTCCGTGACCAACTCCGAAAATTGCTTGCCTCTGAAGAACAGTTGCCTCGTGTTGACATGGATCAGAACGATGCCGCACGAGGCCCTAGCGCCGGGGGCGGTGGTGGGATGCCACCAATGAGCCCCGAGTTTGGACCAGAAGATACCGCTCCTCCTGGAATGGGTGAAATTCCGCCTCCTGAAACTGAAAAACCTGGCGAAGAGATTCTTCCTCCCAAAAGTGAAGTGCCTCCTGGAGAAGAAGACGAAGAAGAAAATGAGGAAGAAAAGGGACCCCTAGTGCCTGGACGCCGGATGATGCCGCCGCCCAGAGGTGGAGGCATGTGAGATGGCTAGTGCTATTATCCAATCCATTATCGGTGAAACAGTAATGACCAACGAGCGGTTACTCAACAAAGTCTTACAACAAGTAAGTGCAGTCATCAATCGCCGAGACCTGGCACCGTTGGACAAAATTGAAACCGTGTACGAGTATCTCACCCAAAAGCGCCGAGAGATTCTCGGCAAAGTAGACAAGAACTAAACATATGACAACCCAAGAAATCGCCAAAGTAATCCTAAACCTACGTGAAACTCGGATGAGTTCGTTTATCTTGTCTGGAGAACTTCGAGAGAAGCTCGGGTTCGAGGGGTACGGAGAAGCTATGCGCCGACGTTGGCTGATTGCCGACACTGATTCTTCCGGCATGGTCCAAGTCACCAACAGCCTGGGTCTTATTGAAGAAATTCGCCAGATTGCCGAATGCGAACCCTGCGCTAAGTCTCCGGGAGGAGTTACGTACGGACAGCCCGCTTTAGGCAGTAACCCGGTCGAATATCCATCTGGTAACGCTACCGAACAAAAGATGGGCAACGAAGCACCGAAAAGCGACGACGAGGGTGAGGCCGTCAAGAAGACCTGGTCGGGCGATGCCGCTGGTGACAAGGGCGAAGTAGTTGCTAAATCGCCAGGTGACGTCAGCTACAAGAGTGAAGCGGCTCACTATGCACTAACACACGCCGCTCGCCATCACCTTCAAGAGATCGCACCACCCGCCACTGGTGGGACGGGCATCGGTGGAAGTGCCGCCGCAGTCACTTCTCCGGTCGCCGCTGTCACCTCTCCCGTCGCCGCCATAGGCACCCAGAATCCAAAATCAAGTGTTCCAGTCAATCCTGAATTCCCACCGGGTACCGTTTGTGCTGAGTGTGGTGATCCTAATCCTACCTCGGGCGGATATCCTTTTCCGGCTCTTTGTGACCGGTGCACTCAAAAAGCTATAGCCGACATGGCAGCGAACGCTAACCGACACCGGGTGCCTCCACGGTCCGTATAATGACCAATGCCCGGGTAATCGTAAACGACCTACTTGAATTCGACTTCGACCCAAAAGAAGTCGAGCTGATCGCTGCTACCCCTCGCTACCAAGACTGTAAAGGAGCCGGTATCGAAATTGGTAAGAGGGTTTTAGTAACTGATCCAGATACTAGCTATGAATTCCAAGCCAGAGTAACTGGTTTTACCCAGTACGGCCTAATTGAAGTAATTGACCAAGAAGGCGATAAGTGGGTTTACTACCCAAAGGAGATAGAAACTCTCTCGGAGTCCGAACCTCCTCTACACGAAGGTGAGATGGATCCAGAAGAGAGAGAAGCACTGCTGAATACCCCGCTACATCCCGAGTTCCCAAAAGGGGTGCCCGCCCAACTAGCATGGATAAACCACGGATGCGAGCCAGCCGATTATTTCCAAGGTGCCAGCACGCTTGGATGGGATGACGTCTACACCGGCAGCGGAGACACCGACTCCGAAGCGGCCAAGGAAGCACTTGATTTTGCTGCCGAAGACGGATGGAACCCAGCTGGCATTGCGTTGCCTGACAATCTGCGTCCAGAATACCACACTGAAATGTGGGTGCGAGACAACGTAGACCCTGTAGACATTGTGCCACGAAAAGAATTACACGATTACCAGCCAGCAGATCGCAGAGCGGCTGCCGAAAAGATGCGTGACGAATATCTCGACGAGTACATGAGCGAGTCCCTGTTAAGTTTCTTCGTCAGTTTGAAGTTAAGGAGTCGCAAGTGAGTGCAAAATCGATTATAGACACGATTCTGGAGACCACAATCTTCCAGAAGGAGTGTAATAAGTGTCACGAAAAATACGGGCACTTCACAACCAACGCACAGGCTATGGCCGATCAAGGTATCTGCCCTCCGTGCTGGAGAACCATGGTGACCCGTATCAAAGACTACTTAGAGACGGGAGACCCTAAGAAGGCGAAGCTAGATAAAGACAAGAAGGAACGCAAAGACTATGCACTCCGAAAACGTCAAGCAGGCCAAAAATAAACTGGAATCCTGCCCGATTACCAACAAGCCACACGTCCTATCCTTCTGGGACAGGGTCAAGTGGCTGGTTCACAATATCCAGGAGTTCCCTGACACTGACGCTGAGGTGGCCCGGGACGGGTCAATGACCATCAACACGTTCCCTTCACTCACTCACAAAAAAGAAGACAAAATCGCCTTCGAATTGGTGTGGGAGTTCGGTATACTTGTCTACAATAATGCCTCAGACGAAACCAAAAATCGCTGGGACTTGAAACTCGTCCTGCCATCTAACGATCAAATAGACGCCTTCCAAGGCAAGCTTCACGAAGGTTTCAAATCCTACCAAGGTCTAGTAGAATCGTTCTCTACCGCCTGTGACCGTCTAGTAGCGCTCAATCTGGCAAACGCCATGATATCCAATGGACAGGCGTTTGAAGGTGCCTTCAATGTAGACGTCCGCAAATTCGGACCCACCCAAGAATACGCCAACTTGAAAAGATACCACAGCCTCAAACCTCTGATCGGAGCTTACGCCCCCAGGTTGCTAGACGACTGTTTTGGGTATGCTCTGGCAGATTGCGTGTGCCGGGAATTCAAGTCGGTGCGCAGAACGGACGTTGCCGAATCGCTACGAACACTCATCGGCAACATCCTTGACACTACGCGGTCGGCTTAGAACGCAGCAACTGGATCCGGCTGCGGACCGGGGTCCACGTATGGCATGGGCTGGATTGGCGCACCTAAAGCTACAGCAACAGGAGCCGCCTGGGAGCGCTTCAAAATATCTTTTGGCACTAAGTGCTGATACTTCTTCAGGAAGTCACACACCAACCGCCGATAAGGATAATGGTCAGCGAATGATTCCACCTTGCCCATCATACCCTCTATAGACTTACGAATGAGTGCCTTGTTACTCGCATGGAATGACACCTCCATAAGAAACTCAGAGTAGGAATGGCCTATATCCTGATTGTCCCAGAAAGTAGCATGTGCCCAATCGCCTCCAATATCGGACGTAAGGATTATCTTAAACGGAATTTGAATTGCCACGTGATCCCAGCGTGTTACACGCTTAGCATGGGGCGCTTTGAACCGACAATAAACCAACATGTTGACACTGGAATACTCTTTCCAGCGGCACAAGCTATTACCCTGAACTACCGCTGAAAAGTTCGAATCGTTTGACGAACACCATTTTGGAATACCGTACTTAAGAGAAGCACCTATGTTGAACGGAACCCATGCTACAATGATGTCATCCTCATATATCTTCTCAGCGTCGATGTCACTCCGAATTTCCAGTGCCCAAATATCAGATACCACATCTTCAAGATTTTTGATCTGAGGATAATTGGCAAGCGTCAAATCCATTTTAACCTTCATGGCTTTCAACTTGGACTGAAACTTGTGAAATCTGCGTGCCGCTGCAACGATGCGTTCATACAGTGAGTTACGTCCAGGCCACGACTGAACAAACGAAAATCCTACGTCAGAAAAGTCTTCGTCGCCGTAGATATGCTGAACCCGCCACTCTTCTTCGACCTGATCCCATCCTTTCTCTGCCTGCTCCTTTGTCTTAGCAGCGTGCTTCTCACCGGTATCCTCGATCCACCCGGAAATCTCGTCTTTTATCCAAGCTTCCTTCAACCGCTCGCGAAAAGAACGCTCCGGAGGCTCACCGATTTCCCATTGAAGAAGAGACCGCTCCATACGCTCCTTTCCACCGCCGGCTTGGAGAAACATCCACTCAAGGTACTTACCGTTTCCAGACAAATCACCCTTAACGAACTTCTGGATACACTCCTCATCCATTTTCTGGCCCGTTGCGCCATCCTTACACTTCAAAACCACCGGATTCCGCAGTCCAAATTTGTTGATGATCCTTTCTACTTTACTCATAGGTTTTCCGTTTCGGTTCTTACAGTAAGCAACTGTGACACAAATGTCAACTCCAAATTCATCATGCCCAAACCCAAATTTGACTCTGAATGGCTTAACAACTACTGTCTCAAGCGTCAAAGTCAAACTTCGAGACCTAGGACATGTGCCATCGTTCAAAAACTCGAAAATGATCGTGTCGATATGGCGGACCGGAAAGGGCGGAGGAGTGTACAAATGCCCGACCCTGATAGCGAAGCCGGAGAGGCAGAAATGGATGCAAAATGCCATCCAGCGTATGATCTTGCAGTTACGATCAGAGTTTCAGATCAACGACGCCGGGACCTTGACGGGAACCTGTCTACAGTCCTTGATTGCTTGGTCCAAGCAGTTCGACGACTCGCACCAGTGGATTCCAAAGATCAATCTTAAAGTTGAAGTCGTAGACAAAGGACAAGAAGGAGCAGACATTGAGCTAACTCTTCGTCGCTAAAAACACTTGACTCGTTCCCCTATATGTGGTAATGGATAACCTACTATGAAACCAAGCCGAGAAATAAAACGAGAACCCCTGGACCAGGAAGATATCCAACAAGAAACATTCGATGAGTTCGAATTCCTGAAGAACAACGACACCGTCTCATCTAGGAAAGCTGGTCAGATCGAGGTCGTCGTTGAGAAGGGTCAAGAACTGGCTCTGTTAATTCAACAGCTGATCCCTGACACCAAAGAAGCAACCGTCGCTTCCAATAACATCGTCGCCGCTGTCATGTGGGCATCAAAGGGCATCCGCCGAAAGCCTGAAATTGTGGTCATAACACCGCCCGAGGAGTGATCGATGCGCTTTCGATTGCATGCGGTAAACATCCTTAAGAGAGCCTATCGTAGACTCACTAGACGCTGCTGGGTATGTGGCGTGCATTGCCACAGCACCATGCCGCCTTACCAAGCTTGGCGCTACTGTTCCCTAGAATGTGCCGCCTACGATGGTGTACTCCATGACCTCAGCAAGTCTTCTATCTGGCGAGGTGTATGCGTCGCACCCAAAAGGCACGAATGTATGTAGTTAAAGCGTGAAGCACGCTTGGAAATTCGTCATGGGTGAAAAGCCCAAGGCGATGTGTTGGCGTTGTGGTGAAGTTCGCAAACTCCGCAGCCATAACGATTTCAAGAAGCTGAAGAATAAGGGCGAAGGATGTAAACCAAAGTAATCATGTATGGGCGCACTTAACACCACTGTTTATATCCCAGTAGGAAGTATCTCAACCTTCAAAAATCCAGATATCACTGCTTTCAAAGTACCGAAACTTCGTGTTACGGTAGTACCTACCACGACTCCAACTACTACCACGACTACCACGACTACCACCACTCCAACTACCACGACTCCAACTACTACCACGACTACCACGACTCCAACTACTACCACGACTACCACCACTCCAACTACTACCACGACTACCACGACTCCAACTACCACGACTACCACCACTCCAACTACCACGACTACCACCACTCCAACTACTACCACGACTACCACGACTCCAACTACCACGACTACCACCACTCCAACTACTACCACGACTACCACCACTCCAACTACTACCACGACTACCACGACTCCAACTACCACGACTACCACCACTCCAACTACTACCACGACTACCACCACTCCAACTACCACGACTACCACCACTCCAACTACTACCACGACTACCACTACGTGTAAACCGGAGGAAGTGGACTGTAGCGATTATTCACCAGACGATATTTCAGTTGTTCACTGGAGCGGCGACGTAGTCCCTGGCCCATGTAAGTGCAACCAGGGACTTTCCGCGTGTGACCAAAACACAGTTTGTGCTGAATTGACAGCTTTAGGAGTAGGAGACATATTGCACTGCATACGAGCGAAGATAGGCAGCGGAGATTGTACCGCTACCGCCACTTATTTTTCGGCTTGCTATCAACCCGTGATGGACGATCTTAACCTGTACTGTGATTGGGAATTCGTGGCAGAAGCCGACGATGGCACAGGCGGGCCTTGCGGATCTGATTGCGAAACTTGGAAGCAAATCCGTTGCACGAGCGCACCCTAAAAAGCAATGACCTTTTCAATCGTTTGTTTGACCTACAAAAGAATTGAATTGCTGGAAGAAAGCGTCTTCAGCGTACTGCAACAAACTTACCCCCAGTGGGAGTTATTGATCATAAACGATTGTGCTTTACAGACGATTTACTATGATCACCCTAAAGTTAAGATTTTCAATCTCAAGGACAAGTTCAAAACCATTGCAGAAAAAAGAAACTTTGGAGTAAAAAGTTCTACTGGAGATTTGATTTTACAGCTTGACGATGATGATTTTCTGCTCCCAGAATACCTTGAAAATCTAAAACAAGCAATCGGAAACCGTGATTGGTTGGTCGCTCAGCGACCTATTCTGTACTACGACGACCCAAGCAAAATTTGTTTATGTCCGCTCCCTCAGACCAACACCTTCTTATACCGAAGAATTTCTGTTGGCGAAAAGTTTCATTATGAAACTACCGACGGCGATGAAGGAATTACTCTAAACCCGTTTTACAACAGAGTTCGTAACAATTCCGGAGGGGTGGGGCTATACAAACTCTTAAAGCCGGATCGATGCGGTTACGTGTGGCGTCAAGGCATAGGCGCTAAAAGAAAATATTCAATGGCGTCGTTTCTTACCAAAAAAACAACAGCCGACGATCAAAATACGATTTTACAGTCTATTGAAGATCGGGTGGGAGACATAACATTGGTCCCGAAATGGGATAAAGACTACGTTACCATCATAAAAAGCAATTTCAAAATGCCGCCGGTGCCTGAAAAATGCCGAAATAAGGAACGGACAGAAATGATCGAGAAGGCAAAACAAAAAGCAGAAGCCTGGAAATCGGTCAAGTTTTCGTGGGAAAACGCCTTGAAATTCATAGAAGCCGCCAGTAGCCGAGGCGTTATTTCAACCGCTGTCGATGTATTGGGAATCAACGAAACATCGGGAAATCGAGTATCCGAAGAAACATACCGACAAAGAAAACTGTCTTGCTTTGGACACAAAGACAACAACATTGAACCATGTTCTCGTCTTAAACAGGTAGAAAGCATAGGTCATTTTTGCGGAACTTGCGGGTGCGGAGATAGCAAGCTGGCAAGGCTGGACGGGGATGGATACACGAAACTTCATTATCCCGAGTTACAGTGCCCGTTAAAACGAAAGGGATTCTCCAATGAAGAAAAACCACTCTTTCACTCCCTAAAAACCCCAAAAAAGGATTTTCCTCT
>Ga0315273_10000660_pt1 | contig 37234 bp, 21 predicted proteins | sample YL17G02_0_MG_FD_205753 | JGI IMG/M metagenome (GOLD analysis project Ga0315273, IMG submission 205753) | Sediment microbial communities from Yellowstone Lake, YNP, Wyoming, USA - YL17G02_0 | ecosystem: Environmental > Aquatic > Freshwater > Lake > Sediment | place: USA: Wyoming | collected...
CCGGCATTCCCATGCCCACCGTCGGACGCGAGGCGATCAAGAACGGCCTGCTGAACCTCCACCGGCTTTTCTCGCAGGCGCCGACTTTGGGGTCGCTCATCAATCCGGCGGAACTTCCCGCCGACCTGATCGCCGCCGACTACGAGACGATCCAGCCGTACTTGGTGGCGATTCTCAAGGCCGAGAAGGCCGACGACGAAACCCGCGAACGGGCTATAGCCGCCGCCGGCATGGTCAAGGCCGCCGACCTGTTGGCCGGCGAGTATCATCTTGCAGTGACCAACGTTCCATACTTGCTTCGGCGACGACAGCATGAAAGACTCCTGGCGTACTGTGACGCCCACCACCACGAGGCAAGGAACGATCTGGCGATTTGCTGCTTGGAGAGGTTGCGCAACTTCGTTGCCGCTGGTTCTGCTTACGCTGCCGTATTGCCGCTCAACTGGACATTCCAGCGCACAGACAAAGTGTTGCGAAGGCGGTGGCTGCGCGACCAAAGGTGGCAACTCGCCGGTCGGCTTGGCCCAGGAGCCTTTGAGACGATCTCTGGCGAAGTTGTAAACGTGGGACTGTTTGTGTTCCGCCAGTCCTCGCCTAGCCCTGGCCATATCGTCTCAATGATCGACGCTCTTCCAGCCAAGAGCGCCCGAGCGAAGGCCACACTCCTTGCCGACGCGGAACCGCTTCTCCAACCACAGGAGACACTCTTCGCCAACGCAGACTCCCGAGTCATATTCGGCGTTGTCCCGAAAGGATTGGCTTTGGAGGAATTCGCCGATTGCTTGCAGGGTATCGTCACTGGGGACGATGGGCGGCTGAAGCGAGTGTTCTGGGAATGCCCGGAAGTTGTCATCCCGTGGATTGGGATTCAAGGGACAGTCCGCGAGACAGTGGAGTTCGGGGGAAGGGAGTCACTTGTCTACTGGGGTGAACAGGGAGCTTCTGTTGCGCGCCCGCAAGGGCTGAAGGGCTGGAGTCGCGTAGGAGCCAGCGTCAACAGGATGTCGGGGATGTGCTGCTGCCTCTATTCAGGCGATGCTTTCGACATCAACGTTGCGGCCATCGTCCCGTACAAACCAGAGCACCTAGCAGCGATATGGTCATTTTGTTCGAGTCCCGAATTCCGTACAGTGATTCGGCAGCTTGACCAGAAACTGAACGTAACAAATGCGACTATAGGGAAGGTTCCCTTCGACCTCGACCATTGGCAGAAGGTCGCGGCGGAGAAGTACCCCGACGGGCTGCCGGAGCCGGAGAGCGACGACCCGACGCAGTGGCTCTTCCACGGCCGGCCGGAGGAATCGACCGCCTCGCTTCAGGTGGCCGTGGCGTGGCTGCTCGGCTATCGCTGGCCGGCGGAACTCGACGACAAGATGCGCCTCAGCAAGCGGGCGCGGGCGCTGGTCAAGCGGTGCGATGAGCTGGCGAAGTTCGCGGACAATGACGGGATCCTCTGCATCCCGTCAGTGCGCGGCGAGGAACCCGGGGCCGAGCGGCTGTTGGCGCTGCTCGACGCCTGCGGCATCAAGCCCGACAAGGTGCGGGAACTCGCCGGCGGGGCCGACCTGGACGACTGGCTCCGCAATAGTTTCTTCGAGGAGCACTGCAAGCTGTTCCACGACCGGCCGTTCGTGTGGCATATCTGGGACGGCCGCAAGCGGGATGGGTTCCATGCCCTGGTCAACTACCACAAACTCTGCGAAGGCAAGGGCAAGGGGCGCAAGCTGCTCGAATCGCTGACCTACGCCTACCTGGGCGAGTGGATCACCCGCCAGAAGGACGGCTTGAAGCGCGGCGAAGGCGGCGCGGAAGATCGCCTGGCGGCGGCGTTGGAACTCCAGAAGCGATTGATCACGATCCTCGAAGGCGAGCCGCCCTTCGACATCTTTGTTCGCTGGAAGCTGCTGGCCGAGCAGCCCATCGGCTGGGAGCCGGACATCAACGACGGCGTGCGAATAAACATTCGCCCGTTCCTGGCCAGCGACCTGCCCGGCGGCCGGACCGGCGCGGGCGTACTGCGCTGGAAGCCCAACGTCAAGTGGACCAAGGACCGCGGCAAAGAGCCGCAGCGCCCCAAGGCCGAGTACCCCTGGTTCTGGGGCTGGGACGGGAAGACCGTGGACTTCATGGGTACAGGCGAGGAACCGGACGGCAACCGCCACAACGACTGCCACTACACCAACAAAACCAAGCAAGCCGCCCGCGACGCGGCGCCGAAGGAGGCCCGGCGATGATTCGTGATCAGCTATGCAATTGTCAACCGGTGCCGCTCGGGGTTTGGTCCACCACGGGGAGTCAAATATGAAGTTCTGCTATGTAGATGAAAGCGGCAAAGGCAGCGCAATGATTTTTGTGGTAGCCGGGATCGTCACGGATTCCTACCGAATGAATGTGACTAAGAGGGACTGGCTGGACATCATTGCGATTCTTGCGGACGGGTTGAAGAAGCCGGTGGACGAGTTTCACACCAGGCACTTCTACCGAGGCAACGGAATCTGGCGGGACTTGGACGGGCAGCAGCGCACAGAAGTGATGAATGCCATTCTTGACTGGCTTACAAAACGGAATCACAAGGTGGTATTCAGTGCCATCGACAAAGCAAAGGCCGACAAGGCCGACTATGCGGATAAGGACAGCTTCTTGAGAGATGATGGAAAGGCCCAATACTGGCGACTGGCGGTTCTCCACCTGATGCTCGGTGTTCAGAAACTGCACCAAGGGGAGCAGAAGAACAAGGGGAATACGGTCTTGATCTTCGATCGCGGGAATGACGAGGAAGACGTGGCCGACCTTTCGTTGGACCCGCCTGTGTGGACGGATTCATTCTATGGATACGAGCCGTTCCTCGGTCAGGGGAAGCGGCAACAGCCGAATCCCGACCCCAGGTTCAATCAGATCGTGGACGTGCCGTTCTTCGCGGACAGCAAGAAAGTTGGCCTCTTGCAGATCGCCGATCTGTTTGCGTACCTCTTGCGTCATCACGCTGAACTACAGGCAGGGTATGTGACCGAGCAGTATGCGGGCGAAAGCGACAAAGTGGCAGGATGGATCAAACAGATTGCATCTCTGATGGTGCCTGACAGCTTCCGCTGGCCGGCGATTGGAGGCTGTGATTGCAGCAAGTGGTTCAAGGACATCGCTCCCGAAACGTTGCTTCGCATTCAGAGAGATATGATGGCTTGATACGTGCGCAACGCGCCGTGGCCAAGAAGGAACGAAGTAGTAATGACGACAACTTCGCAGGAAACGAGGACATTGCTTGAGGCCGTGCGGGCTTCGTTGGCACACGCCGCGAGATACAATCCCGGCGACGTGGTTGCGCCCGCGGCGGTGCTGTGGACCGACGCCGATGACCAGTGGCAGCCGGTGGTGGAACAACTGAGGCCTCTGTGCCCCGAACTGCTGACGCTGGGCAACTACGACCCGGAGACGCGGACGGGACCGGCGATCTGGCTGCGATGTGTCATCGAGCCGGCGGTGCGGGCGGATAAGTTCCCCGACCTCGCCTGGCCGGCGGGCACGGTGCCGGTGATCTACATGCCGGGCGTGAGCCGCCAGACGCTGCGGGCGGTCGAGGAGTGCCCCGACCCGCTCAAACCGTTGGTCGAGCTTCAATATCGCGGGACGGTCTGGACACAGAGAAACGGCAAGGACTGGACCGTCCTGGCGTTCCTGGTAAGCGACGACGGCGGGCTGGGGCTGGAGGTGGCGGAAGATCGGCTGACGACGCAGGCGATGCTGGGAGCGCTGTCACAACTGGCGGTGACTCCGGTGGTACGCCTGCGCAGCAAGCGACTGGAGGCCGAGGATTTCGACAAGTTGATGATCGGCGACACCCCGCGCGACCTTCTGTTATGGCTGGGCGACCCCGCCGGAGTGCGCGAGCAGTGGGACGAGGCGAAGTGGTCGGCGTTTTGCAGCCGCTGCCGGCAGGACTATGGCTTCGACCCGGAGGCCGACGGCGAGATCGGCGGTGGCGAGAGACTCGGACAGCGCCAAGACGCTTGGTTCGGTGTCTGGGAGCGGTTCGCCGAGTCGCCGGCGCTATATTCTGGAATACCCGACCTGCTGCGGCGGGCCAAGCCGAAGGGACAGTTGACCTTCGAGAAGGAACCCTGGCCGAACGAAAACGACTCGATGGAGAAAGCACTCAGGACGGCTCTGGTGGAAGTCGCCTCGATGAAGCCGGCCGATGCACGGCACCGCTTGGAGCAGTTGGAAACGGAGCACGGCGTGCGCCGCGACTGGGTATGGGCGCAGCTTGGGATGTGCCCACTGGCCAAGGCGATGGGGCACCTGATGGTGCTGGCTAAGCGCACCGCGACGACGCTGGGCGGCGACTCGGCTGAGAACATGGCTAAGCTGTACGCCGAGGGCGGGTACGTAGCCGACGACGCGGCAATGCGGGCGCTGGCTTGCGTGAAAACGGCGGAAGACACCTCGGCCGTCCAAGCGGCACTGCATTGCGTGTACCTGCCGTGGCTGGAAGATACCGCGAGGCACTTCCAGCAATGCCTGGCCGTGAAGGCCCTGCCCACGGTGGCGCAGCAGGAAGGCGTCGAGGCCGAGGCGGGCGAGTGCATCCTGTTCGCCGACGGGCTGCGGTTCGACATCGGCCAGCGGCTGGCGGCGATGGCCGGCGAGCGGCAGTTGGAGGTCTCCGCTGCTTGGCGATGGGCAGCTCTGCCTACCGTCACAGCAACGGCAAAGCCCGCCGCGTCCCCGGTCGCTGGGAAACTCCGCGGCGGGCGGCTGGAGGCGGACTTCTGTCCGGAGATGGCCGACAGCGGTGAGAGGTTGAACACAGATCGCTTCCGCAAGCTGCTTTCGGCGGCGGGCTTCCAGGTGCTCGGCCCGGCCGGGACGGGCGACTCGCGGGTCAAGGACGCCCGCGGGTGGACGGAGTACGGTGAGTTCGACAAGCTCGGGCACGACCTCCATGCGAAGCTGGCGGCGCGGATCGAAGACCAGTTGGAGCTTCTACTGGAGCGGGTAAAGGGGCTGCTGGAGGCCGGCTGGAAGTGTGTGCGTGTGGTAACCGACCACGGTTGGCTGCTGGCGCCCGGCGGGATGCCAAAGGTGCAACTGCCGAAGTACCTAGCCGAGAGCCGCTGGTCACGATGTGCATCGGTCAAGGATAGTTCCCATGTAGAGGTGCCCGTGGCTGGCTGGTCCTGGAATCCGCAGGAGTGGTTTGCGTACGCGCCGGGAGCGCACTGCTTTGTGGCTGGGCAGGAGTACGCCCACGGCGGCGCGAGCTTGCAGGAGTGTCTGGTTCCCGTACTGGCGTTTACCTCGACAGCCGCGCCGGCTGGCGTGACTGTCACGGTGAGCGAGGTTCTGTGGGTCGGCCTGCGCTGCCGAGTCACGGTGGAGCCGACGGTCGAGGGATTGCTCGCCGACCTGCGGACGAAGCCCAACGTTCCGAACTCAAGTGTCGTGAAACCGAAAGCTCTGGATGCCGACGGGAAGGCCGCGCTGCTCGTCGCTGACGATTCTCTCGAAGGGACAGTAGTCAGCTTGGTAATTCTCGATGCATCCGGACATGTTGTCTGCAAGGAGACCACAACCATTGGAGGTGACGAATAACATGGAACTTGACCATCTGGACCAAATCGCGGCATCAGCCTTCGATGGCTACCTGGTTCGCAAAGACCTCGTGCGGCGGTACAGCCGGCAGTATCCCGTGCCGACCTACGTCGTAGAATTTCTGCTCGGACGGTACTGCGCGACGGTGGACGAGCAGGAGATCGACGAGGGTTTGAAGATCGTCGAGCGGCAGCTACAGGACCGGACTGTCCGCACCACTGAGCAGGAGCTTTTCAAGGCGCGGGCGCGCGAGAAGGGCTCAGTGAAGCTAATCGATCTCGTGAAGGCCCGGTTGGACTCCAAGACCGACTCGTTCCTGGTGGAGCTTTCGAGCCTGGGGCTGCGGGATGTGCGGATCGCCGACACGCTCGTTCACGAACATGAGCGGATGCTGACCGACGGCTTCTACGCCGAGGTGACGCTGACGTACGACGCGGCCATCGCGGAAGAAAAGCACGGCCGGCCGTTCGCCATCGAGAGCCTGCGGGCGATACAGCTTTCCAAGTCGGACGTACTGGCCACACTGACGAAGGGGCGCAGTCAGTTCACCACGATCGAGTGGAAGGACTTCTTGATTCGCTCAATCGGGCTGGAGCCGTCAGCGATGTCGGACCGGGCGAAGATGGTGGCACTCCTGCGGATGGTTCCGTTTGTCGAGCGGAACTACAACCTTGTCGAACTCGGCCCGCGTGGCACGGGCAAAAGCCACCTGTACCAGCAGATATCGCCGTACTCGCACCTTATATCGGGCGGCAAGGCAACAGTCGCGAAGATGTTCGTGAACATGTCCAGCGGGCAACGTGGCCTGGTTTGCCTCTATGATGTGGTTTGCTTTGATGAGGTGTCTGGCATCTCGTTCGACCAAAAGGACGGGGTGAACATCATGAAGGGCTACATGGCTGCCGGCGAGTTTTCGCGCGGCAAGGAGAGCATCCGGGCGTCGGGTGGCATCGTCATGGTAGGCAACTTCGACGTGGACGTGCAGCAACAGCAGCGGATCGGCCACTTGCTCAGCCCGCTGCCGCCTGAGATGCGCCACGACACAGCCTTCATGGACCGAATCCACGCTTACGCGCCCGGCTGGGACTTCCCGAAGCTCAAGGCCGACGACCACCTTACGGACCACTTTGGGCTCGTGACCGATTACCTATCGGAATGCTGGACGAAGCTCCGCGAAGGCACGCGGATATCGACGCTGCAAGGCCGGGCGCATTGGGGCGGGGCCCTAAGTGGCCGCGACATCGAAGCGGTGAACAAGACCATCAGCGGCCTGCTCAAGCTGTTGTTCCCCGACCCGGAGATGCCGATCCCCGGCGAGGAACTTGAGACGGTCCTTCGTATTGCCCTGGAGGCACGGCGTCGCGTGAAAGAGCAGCAGAAGCGGTGCCTGAAAACGGAATTCCGCAATACCCACTTCAGCTACTTCATGGGCGTTGACGGCGTGGAGCAGTTCGTCTCGACACCGGAGTTGCACAGTGACGAGGCCATCGAAGCCGACCCGCTGCCGCCTGGACAGGTGTGGGCCATCAGCCCGGACGGGCAGGGAGTGGCTCCTTCGCTGTACCGCATCGAAGTGACCAGCGGCCCGGGCGGTGGGGTGAAGATCCTCAACGCGTCTGTCCCGCCGGCGTTCCGCGAGAGCGTTCGGTATGGCGAGCAGAACCTCTATTCGCAGGCCAAGGAACTCGTTGGGGACCGGGATCCGCGTTCCCATGAGTTCTCGGTTCAGTTGCGGGCAATGGACTCAGACCGGTCGGGACATGGGCTCGGCTTGCCCGTATTGATTGCGCTGTGCGGGAGCCTGATGGAGAGAAGTACCAAGGGCGGCCTCATTGTGGTCGGCGCACTCAACCTTGGTGGCTCGGTGGAGATGATCCCCAACCCGGTGGGGGTTGCGGAACTGGCTGTCGAGAAGAGCGCGGCCCAACTGTTGATGCCGATCTCCTCACGACGGCAGCTGCTCGATCTGCCGGATGAAATGGCTACGAAGGTCAACATCGTTTTCTATGCGGACACAACAGACGCTTTGACGAAGGCAATTCTGGAGTGACGGCATTGTCGTCGACGCGGACTCCGCTGGCGAGGTAGTGCGGTGTGGTAAAAAGCGTGCCTGATAGACTGATGTCCATGGCACAAGAATGAATTCTCCGATTTGTCGGAGGTGTTCGGTTCCTGGAGATTCTTCTGCGTGGGATTTCAGGCCGACGGCCCGATGCCTGTCAGGAGGTGTCCATAAGTAGTCTACATGCTGAGTCAAGGTCCATCTTTCTTCAACAGACGTGGCTCTTCACACCCATCCAACGACTCAGCCGTGAAGTACCTCTCAAGAGGGCAGGACACTGTTAGAAACAAATTCTCCAAACAAAAGGCTGTTCAAACCTGGTTGAGATGATGCGGCTTTGGCCCCCAAGCGACGCCAATTCACAAAATTTCTTGATTCCGTAACGCACGTTCCGCGCGCCACTTACGTCAATTCGACGGTCTTCCACGAAAAAAACCTCTTGCGCTTTTCCATGAATCGCGCTACGCTGAATATTGTAGATATCAACTTTTTTGAAAGGGTAGTGTGATGACTTTGACAATTCGAAAAATCATTGTGCTGGGACTGATTGGATTTGTCCTGCTGGTAGGCAACATTCTGTTCGTGGCCAATTGGCTTGCAGACAAAGGCGTTGTGGGCTGGGCAAAGAACATCAGGACTGAGTACTTGACTGGCACCGCGATCACAATCATCGTTGTGTTACTGATTCTGCTGGTTAGCCCGAAGAGGACAGGCAACTTGCTGCGAAGGTGTCCGGTTTGCGACCACGTTCTGCTGACGAGGGGAAGCTACTGCTCGGAGTGCGGCAGCAAGGCTGCATAGTACGAAGCGGCCGCTCATGCAAAGTAAGGCACACCAATTGGACCCACGGACGATGAATCCGTGGGTCTCAGCGGCTGATAAGCACCCGGAGGGCGGACGCGATCTCTTCGTGGATCTTCGGCTTCTTGAGGGTTGATTACATCCAAGACACCGCCCTGTACCAAGCCCTGTTCAGTCGGTAGTCTCAATTGCGGGACGGCCTATCCAAAATAGGTGACTATGGGGCTGTTGAAAAAGGTGAGATTGCTTCGTCGCTGCGATCCTCGCAATGACAGAAGGTGCATTTTCATGTCACTGCGAGCGATTCTTCTAGTCGGCGAGCATCTGCCACGCCTACGCTAATTAGCGCCGCGAGCAATCGATCTACATCGATCCGAACCACCTTGTCTGTATCAAGTAGAGCTGCCTCCTGACGCCGGATTTCTTCGATCCACGCGCACACACGGCTACCGATACCGTGGTCGACCCAGAAGTCGCTGTCATCGGGGTAGCTCCCCAGCCAAGCCTTAGCCGCTGCCACCGTAAACGGTAGATGTGCAGGCCTTGGAGACACCTCCAGAAGGTTGAGTGTAACGAGGGCGACAAAGAGCGAAGGTCCACTCTCGACTAGCTTTTGGAGCACTGGGAGGAAGGAGTCGAGCCGATCAACGCCTTTTGGAAGCAAGTAGCATTTGGGGGACTGAGCGAAGCCGTAATCATTGAAGAAGAGCACGGCGATGGCCGGTCCGATATGCATCTCGATGGAGGCGGATCGTCTATCCCCTAGCCATTTCCACCCCCGGCTTGCCATCAATCGCTCGGCGAGCGCGGCTCGAATGCTAATCGCGACGGCTTCCTGGAGGCCGAGATCACTTAAATACACGCCATCAACGCTTCGCAGGAACGCAGTTGTTACGTCGAAAAACGCCTCATCGGGCAGCGACCTGATCGGCACCAGCGCAAGCTGGTCAATCTCTGGTAATGAGAGGCCGGGTAGGCAATTGGCCAGCAGGTTGAAGTAGGCATCGTTCCATTCTCTTGGAGGGTTGTCGACTTGTTCGTGCGCGTCTAGCCCGGCACCGTTTGCTGTGGCGGTCCAAGCAGCATAGGTTCGAGCCATGTCCCGTATCCAGGGCCTCTGGACCACATTGACGAGCTCGCCGGAGTTTCTGAGCCAGAGAGCTGCGGCCTGATGATCAGCATACTCGTCCGGCATTGAGTTTTGCGGTACGGGCATATCCTGTTGCCCTCGTCCGCCCGGTAGCTGGATACCCCGTCGGCGGCGTACCATTTCCAACGGGAACGCTGGCCAATCAGGTTCAGGATGCTCATCAGCAAGCCATGCCAGTTCAGCATCCGCGGCCGCTTGGGCCCGTTGCCGCTGGCGCTTGGACATCGCAGCGGCCTCCTTTTTGGGGAGATCCCACTTTCGCCTCTCCCGGATATAGGCCGCGAAGGCGCACCGCAGTACCGCGTGAGGTAAACGCTCGTCAATGGAGGCGAGCGTTGTGGCCGTTACGCGAAACCCATGTGCGGCAGCCGGGTTGTCGCTGGCAGCCACCTCAAGAAGGGCACGCACATCCCCCGCGTCTGGGCGATGCTGCAACGCATGGATCATTCCGACAAACGCAACGGCAATCGGGTTGAAGCGGAGTCCCGACCGAAATCGGTGGACCGGGTCTTCCTTGGTCTTCAGCGCCTGGGCAAAGACGCTGCGTGCCCACTCTGCGTGCCGGACGCGTAGCTCAGAATCACCGTCACGCATGGCGATCATCGCAGCAGTGACAAGAGCTTGTTCACACATCCAGTCCTCGTCGGAGTCTTCATTCTTCTCCACAGCCGCCGGGCTTCGCGCCCATTCAACCGCCGCCGCCGCAAACTCGGGTGATGAGCGGGAAGGGTCTTCCAGTGCCAGACCGAGGGCGGCCTGCATGTTGGTACTCGCAAACCTGTCCCGCGATGCTTCTTGCAGACGAGCGAGGTGCCGACTCTCGGCCTCTGGGGATACGTATTGGTGAGCCGTGCCCTGCGTACCAGCGGTCAGTTCGACGGGCACCTCGTGCCAATTGTTGGGGTCGACAACATTGATTGCGTAGACTGTCATGAACGTGGGATCACCCAAGTCCGATTGCTCGTCAGGTGGGCCAAGGCGTGCAGCAGCCCGGCGAAGCAGAGCGATCAGGGTCTCCCGGAGTTCGGCAGGCCCGCGCACCGCGTACTCACCAAAGATCTGGTCGAGCATGGCCCGTCGAGAAGCTCGCTTCTTTAGGCTCTCGACGCTCGTTGCGCCGGCTGGCTCCTTCTGAAGAGCTTTCAACCCGAAGAAATCCGGGTATTCGCGGTTATCGTAAGAGTATCGCTCGCGGTCAATGCACAGGAGCTCGGGGCAGGCCAGGAAAGGGACCGCCGCCTCGCGCGATTTCGGCCAGTGCGACAGCAGGAGATCGACCGCAACCAGGAGGTAAGCTGCCGGAGAGCTGGGCGGACCGAGCACGTCGCTGAACACCTTGTCGAAACCCTCTCCAGCCTCGATTCGGCGGTGTGCCCAGGCTTCGAGCGCCATAAGAGCCGACGTTACGCTGTGGCAGAGGCTCCCCCGCTCTCGTGACCACACGTACGACATGGGCCACGGAAAAACCCGTTCGCCATCAGAAAACGAGATGGTGATCGCCTCGGTGCCGCAGTCGCGGCCATGGCTATAGAACGAGATCGCATGGTCGACAAGACGATGGATCAGAGCCAAGCCATGTTGCGGGGCATGGGTAAGGAGTTCAAAGAAAGGCCCCTGCGCCGGTGATGGAGGCAAGAACTCGTGGTCCAGGAGGTCGAAAGGCTCCTCGGGTTCGCGCCGGTAGTACGGCTCCTCAGTCCTGCGCTTCGGAATCAGGGCAGTTGCGGTCAGTTCAGCGAGTTCCGCGGGTGCAGCCTGAGCAAGTGCCCCACGGAACCTGAGTATGCTTCGAACAGTATCTCTGCTGTGCCGACGCTGGCCCAACGATTGGAGGTACTCCACGGCAAGCGAGGGGGTTCGATTACAGAACGAGAGGAAGCCAATGCGGAGGTCGGACTCCAGCGTCGCGATCTGGTCGTACTTGATTTCACCACCGAAAGGCTTGCGGCGATCACGGAAGTCTTCGGACTCATGGGCCGCCTCAAGCTCGGTTAACCACCTATATTGCCACTGAAGCAGCAACGGTGTGAGCGGATCGTTACCGAACGTTCCCATGGACCATGCCGTGTAAAGGTCGACTACGTCGGGGATTACCGCCACTGGTAAGGTTTCCCCCAGGCCAAGTAACCACAAGATAAGGCGGTACCAAGATGGGCCGCTCGGAACGTAGAGGCTCGATGAGACCTTCGCTGGGTCAACCCCGGCGGCTGCAAGCAACTTTGATGCTGGCTCAACCTCGACCGCCATAACGATCCGGATGAGCTCACGAAGCATCTTTGCGCGATCCGCGAGCAGAAGGCTCGACGTGCGCGCTAGGAGTTCGGGCCCGATCTCGGAGCGAACGAGTGCCAGCAACCCAACTCGTCGCCATGAACCGTGTATGCCCTCAACGCTGAGGCGATCAACGAGCGACTGCCATCGTGCATTATCGACTGCATGCTCTAGGGCTATGCGTGAGGCGAGTTCCACGCCCCTCGCCAAGGCAGCCGGCGCAGGCCGGTCGAGAGGCAGGCGATCGATCACCGTCGGCTCAGAATGGAGCAAATTTGCGATCGCCCAGTCACGAAGGACATCGTGGTGGAAGGCGACGCGGTCGTTCCCCAGGTCGCGTAACGTCTCGCTCGTGACCAAGGCGTCGACCGCCTTCGCCGGGCGGTTGCTGACGTCGAGCCGCTCGGCCCGGGAGAGCGCCTGTTCTGCCAAGGCTCTGAGTAGCCTTGCTCGTTCCCTGTGGTCGGCGTCATGTTCGCCGTCGGCCGTCTGCCACCACTGCTCGGCCATGTCGACCTCGGTGCGGGGGACCTGCTCGTCCCCTGGTCGGTTCGCAAGGCGGGCGAGGCGGAACAGGTTCCGGGTCACGTCCCGCGCGGGGTGAGTGTCGGCCAAAAGCGGGGCGAGCCTGGGTGCAGCGTGCCGCATCTCGTTAACCTCGGCCTCGCTCAGTTCACCGATCATGATAGGGTCAGAACGCCCCAAGCGGTCGAGCGCGTCCGCAGGTAGCCAGCTCGGCTCCTCGACTCCGAAGTTGCGCCTCGCCGTTGCGATCACGGCGAAGCCTGGGACGGTTGCGGCTTCACGAACAAGGTCAACAACGGTCGCACGCGCTTCGTCGCTATAGAAGTCCAGGTTGTCAACGAACAAGATCGCTCCACCGTTGCCCGCGAGATCGGTAAGCAGATCGTGAGCTGTCCCGTCAAACCCGAGCACGGCCCGCATTGCAGTCCACCCCCCGCGCGTGGTTCGGACAGGGCTGAATACGAGAATCTGGCCCTCGGCAGAGGTCTGCTCGGCGAAGTGCTTCAGAACTCCCGACTTGCCGACGCCCGCATCGCCACGGATCTCGATGTATCGGCCACAGTCAAGAGCGGCGTGAACGACGGCAACACGCTCGTGTCGTGTCAACATCACGCCGCCAACCCGGTCGCCGATGTCGGCAAGCGCGCTGCGAGAAGCCTCAGCGAGAGCCTCGCGCGTGGATGAGTAACGCCGGTCACCGGCAAGGCGAAATGACTGATTTCTAAGGTACTCGATCAGTTCATCGCGGGTGCGGTCGCCACCACTCGCCGCGACCTGCAGCGCAAGCTCAACCAAGGTGGTCCAAAGGTTTCCAGCCCGAGGTGTGTCGTCCGGGTGGAGGGCGCGGGCGGCAAGTTCCTTAGCGAGGTTCTCAGAGGCGGAGCCACGGGCGGTGAAGTCGAAGACGAGGATCTGAAGCCTGCGTAATAGTTGCCAGACAGTCTCATCATCATCAGGCGACCCGGCGTCACACAGATGCGATTTGAAGGTGCGCACGAAGGTGCGCATGTCATCGTTCGCTGAGCCGGGCCTCGCGATCCGGGCCTCGAAAGTCGTCGCGTCACCCAACTGTCGTGCCCAAGTTAGGACGTCCTGGTAGGCGCCATCGATCTTCCGAGACGTTCGGGCGGCCGCTATTGCGAGTTCGTAGCGGCTGGTCCAGAAGTCGGGCTTGCGTGAGGCCTCGACGATCTGGCCCGCGACTTTACGGAATACCTGATCGCTAGGTGCAAAAGTGATGGTCCGTTTGACCTGGATCTCGATAGCCGCATGATCGCCACGCGTATCATGGGCGTGCACGATAATGTCGTCCAGCGGGTACCCCTCAGATGCCCGCTGGAACTCAATGCGATTGATCGTTGTGCCAGGCAGGCCTCGAGGCTCCGCACCCGTCAACATAGATAGTAGGTAGTAAGCATCGACCTGCCCCTCGAAATGGGGGCCGGCTGGTCCGCTTGCCGCCGGACTGGTTGCATTGCCCGTCACCGGTTCTCACCCCTGCGAAGACCGGTCGCCCATAGGAGATCTAATTGCAGGCAACAGACTCCATCTTCATTCCATGAGAGAATTGAAGGTGTCATGTACGTTTTCTCGGAACCTAATCTCAAAATGGTTTTTTACGTCGCCTCTCGTTCCTCGCGAGGCGGTCAGGAGCCAGCGGAAACCGGGACTGATTATGGTGAGTTAAGGATGGGATGTCAAGGCTCAGCCTGTCTGTGCCCTTGAGCTGCACACGGAACTATGCTCAAATGGAAAATGAACGGCAACCGATGCGTGCGGGGCCGATAGCAAGCGGCCTATCATTCCAAAGCGAAAAAGGAGTTAGTTGTCGCGTGGTAGCCACTTTTCAGCGAGCGGCGGTTGATTTGCCAACTACTCGTATCTTTCCGAGAGCGACATGGTGGCACTTGTCACGTGCTATTAAATAGGCACTCAGGAGCCAGTTGGGGGCCGAAAAACCCGTTGGTCTTGTGTCCACTCGACGGTTAGAAGGTCTTCCACGGCGGTTTGCGAGTGGTCCTCAATTGTAAAGGCTTTTGCCCTCCGAACCCGCCTCGTCAGGCAGTATAGGGAAACCCATCGGGCAGACCAATCTTCCCGTGCAATCTACCTTCTTGTGTGCGCAATCGCCATGATAGCCAGCCTTTTGGTGCCACCACAAAATATAAATATGAGTGGTCCCAAATTTTAACATGGCCTTCACCGGCAAACCCCGCGGCGAAGGCCATGTTTTGCACAAAAAGGCCGGGGTGAAAATGTAACGTGACCGAATCCACCAAAATCGATTTCCATCACAGGCGAATCAGCCAGATTTCGGACTTTACTGAACTGATCGAAATGCTGTTCCCAGGTAATCGTAACCAGCAACATGCAGCAGCATGCATATTCTTCGAGCTGAAATGGGCTCGCTCGCTGTTGCCTACCTTAGCGTACCTGGAGCGGAAATACGACATATCACGCCGCATACTACAGAGGACGCGGGCTAAGCTCTCAAGATTGGGCTTGATAGAACACGTGAGCTATCTTAACAATCGCTATGGTGGGCAACACGGGTGGAAGATGTCTGGGCGGTTTCGGCGAGGGCTGAATCAACTGGCGGCAAAATGTACGATCTTTGTCGAAAGAACAGTCGCTCTGAAGGATAAGGACAGTACGTTGCTGAAGTTGATGAGTGCGCGTCGATGCAATACAAAGTCTTGATAGGGAAACCAAGAGCGCGGTGGTTCACTGACGCACGCGTTGATGGGCTCGACTGGACAATTCGGCATCGGGCATCCCGCCTTGACATTTCCATGATTTGAATCATCATTACCGGCTGTTCAACGTGTTTTACTGTAATGGGTAAAGGTCGGATGCTGTGGCCTACCGTTCCCAGCCGTAGTGATAGCGCACACATATCCTCTTTTGAACGCCCGCTCGCTCATGGTATAATTGGTCAGGTTGAGGTCTGTCATGGAATGGGTAACAAATACCGCAATACTGAATGGGCTTCGTGCGACACAGTCGCGTGAGGCGTGGGATGTGTTTGTTGAACACTTCAGGCCCATGCTTGTGAACTATGCGAGAAACTTCGATCTGCCATCCAACTGCCGTGAGGACGCCGCGCAGGAAACGCTCACCCAATTCGTCGAACAGTTACGGGCGGGGAAATATGAGAGGCAGAGAGGTCGGCTTCATGACTGGCTTTTTGGTATCGCTCATAACGTAATCCTTGCTTATGCGAGAAGCTTGCCTCGTGAACGCCCGATGTCTGACGTGGCTGGCGAAGGTTCGCCTTTTGAACAGCTTGCGAATGAGGATGCTGCCAAGCATACGTGGGATACTGAGTGGCGCAACATGGTGCTTGTAGGCTGCCTGAAACGAGCTTCTCGAGACTTCACTGGAAAGACTTTCGAAGCTTTCTGGCTTTGCGCGCACGACGGCAAGGCGGCTGGCGACGTTGCAAGAGAGCTAGGCATGACTGTGCAGGCAGTGTACATGGCTAAGCACCACGTCTTAGCGAAAATGCGCGAGTATGTCAGCAAGTGTGATGACGCTTTCTATGGTTATGAAAAAATGCCCTGTCTCGACGACAGTCTGATAGAGAAGTATGTCCGTGGACAGTTGGACTGTGGACAGGTGACGGAGCTCCGGAAACACATAGAGAGCTGCGAAGCGTGTCGTTCACGAGTACAGACCGTGCAGATGAATGAGTCTCTGCTTTCAGAACTCAGATCCATGTGGGATGCCAGCGGAGTTGATGTTCGGACCAACCTCGCCTCGCTGAAGGAAGGTCCCACAGATGGGTATTTCCTCTCCAGTGTACCCAGTGGTCTCCTACGCCTGAAAATCAGTCGAGATACAGTACTTGGCGATAGGTATCAGATAATCCGTGAGTTGGGGCATGGTATTGCGCCCGTTTACCAAGCTCATGACCGACGGCTAAAGTCGGACGTTGCTCTGAAGATCGTAGCGATTGCTCCTGGTGGTACCGAGGAGAAAGGTGAGCAGCTTCGGCAGGAGCTACTGCTGCGGACTCCGATAAGTGACTTCAACCATATCATAAAAGCCTTCGACATTCACCCAATTGACTTTGAAGGCTTGTCTCTAGTCTTATTGGCGATGGAGTATGCGGAGGGTGGGAGCTTACGATCTTGGTTGAACGAGCGTGGGAATGATAGGACAGGCAGGATTGCCGATGGCCTGAGATTTCTACAACAAGCTTGTCTAGGTTGCAAGGCGGCTCATGAGCACAAGGTCATACATCTTGACATCAAGCCAGAGAATATCCTTTTGTGCCGGGTGGAAGGTCACCTCGTAGCGAAGCTTTCTGACTTTGGCATTTCGCGCAGCCTAAGACAGTTATCGGTAGGTGCCTCCGTAGAATCTCTGCTTGTTGCTGGAACGCCCCGTTACATGAGTCCTGAGCAGTTTTGTGCGACGACGGATGGTAAGATCGACACTGAAAGCGATATATATAGTCTCGGCATCGTCCTCTTTGAAATATTAGAAGGCATACCTCCATTTAGTGGGACGTTCTCTGAATTGAGAGACCAGCACCTAAATGCGTCACCACCGCCGCTGACAACAGACGTACGGAGATGGAGTCGTGTCGTTGACCGGTGTCTTGCGAAACGGCCGGAAGATAGGTATTCAAGTGTTGAACAATTGGCTGCGGACCTGCTGCGTGGACAGAAAGGTTATTCTCTTTCCGTTGATGCTGCTTGTCCCGGATGTGGTCATATCAATCAGGACCAAAGGCTAACAGACTGCAATCGGTGTGGTGCCGTACTCCCCAAGTCGCATTTCAGACCGTGTCCTAGGTGCCTCGGATTCGTACGTCTTGATCAGGACGACTGTCCGTTGTGCGGCAGAAGAGGTGTTGCAGCTTACTATTTGCTCGAAGAAAGGAAAGAGGTCATCGAGAGACTCAAGGATGAGGTACCTGCTGAAGCCATCGAATTGCTTGAGACTGTACTTCGTGAAGGAGCTGCAGACTTCGAGCATCGTGCCGTGGAGCTAACAAAGGAGTTGCGTGGTAAGCAGGAGAGGATCAAGCCCCTGGCTACCGGCGCACAAGAGGCGGTCAGTGCGGGTAGAGTGGAGGAGGCCATCCGTATATGGGATGGAGTTCTTGAGATCGTGCCCCGACACAGAACTGCCCTCGCGGAACGAAACAGGCTGAAGGCCATGCTACAGGAATTCGAAGCTCAACAAACGAAAGCCATGGCACTTATGGAGGAAGCGCGATTCGATGTAGCGGATACACTCTTGCAGCGGTGTCTGGAGCTTAAGCCAACCTCTGACGACACAAGGCGTCTGCTCGAGACTTGTAGGCACCGTGCTCACGCGTACAGCAAGGCCTTCGAAGAGGCATCAGCCGCTTTTGCATCTAAGTTACTCAGCAAGTCACAACTGGCGGTGCGGGAAGCCTTGGTACAAGCAACGAGAAGCCCTGAAGCCTTGGCACTGTCCCAGAAGTTGTTGGCTACTGAGCATGAGAATGGCAAACTGATCGTACAGGTTCGAAAGCATATACCACGGGCGGAGTTTGCCGCAGCTGAGAAGCTTATCCAGCGGGTTGAGGAACTGCAAGCAGACAACAAGGAAATCCTGGCCCTGAGAGCTGAAATGGACCGTGCTAACATTTCTTATTCTGAGTCGATGGAGTCTGCCCGAAAAGCCGGTGACGCTCGCCATCTACAGGAAGTAGTCCAGGCAACTGCCAAGGCGCTTGGTTATTGCCCCGAATCGCCCGAGGCCAGATCCCTTTCAGAGCAGGCGAAGACCAAGCAAAGAAATGCCTTGAATTTGGTCGAGCAAGCTAAATCAGCCTGTCGTAAGGCGGACTTTGAAGTCGCCCAGGCCCTGCTCAGACAGGCGTCACAGCTCTGGGCGAACTTGCAGGGTTTGAACGACTGCGAAAACCAACTGACGAGAGTCCGGGGTAGCTATGATCAGAGTATCATGCGCGCCAGACGCGCGAAAGAGGAGAAGCAGCTTCTCCAAGTCATCGAAGTTGCTAAGGCGGCTCTGGGGCAATGCCCTGAATCGGCGGAAGCTTCAGAGTTGATGCGAGATGCCGAGAATCAACGATCCCAAGTGCAGGACAGTTTGGCCAAGTGGAGACAATTCCTGAAAGCAGCAGATTTTCTGGAAGCTCGCGCGCAACTTGAGCGAGCGGCAACGCTATGGCCTCCATGTGAAGAGGTTCGTGCTGCAGTTGATGAAATGAACTCTGTTACTTCCAACTTCAGAAGCAACATGGCTGATGCGGAGAGCAAGCTGGCGGAGAATTTCTTTGAGGCAGCGACCGCTGCCTGTGATGCTGCGTCGATGCTCTGTCCGAATGCACACGATGTCCAGTCGTTAAGAGATCGAATTGAGCGAGCAAGGGAATTGTACTATCTCCAGCTCGCTGAGAAGAGGCGGACAGTTTGCGAACGGCGGGAGAAAGCTGTGACTGTAGTCATCTTGGCGGGGAGAGTCTTGACCATAGGTGCTGTATTGGCCTTGCTGGTTTTGGGGATTTTGTTCTCGCTCCGGAGGTGGACGGACTTCAGGTCATTCTGCAACAGTCATAGGGTTGGCTGTGCGTTGGCCCTGTATTTAGTTCTCAATCTGGGGCCGGTTGTCCACATTGTCCGACGCACGAATTTCTTTCGGCATTGTCTCGCTTTAGCCGACGATAGTCGCTTTCTGGCCGCCGTATTTGCCTACGGCATTATACTCTTGGTTGTTGTTGGCGTTTCGGGCGTTCTGGCGGCGGTTCTTGACGATGCCCTATCCTGGAATGTTGACGACGTTTTCGCAGTATTCGTTTTGGTTTGGAGTTCATTATCATTGATAGCTGCTGCACACGCCTTTATCGCCCGAAGTGAAGATTCATAACTGCTGCACCACGTGAAACTGCAGCTTGAAAATAGTGTCGTGGAACCTCGACATCAATGCGCGGCATGACCCTCCCTGAAGTATCAGAGACATCGAATGTGAGAGAGCCTCCTATTCCTCAGATATGCTTATTGGCGCGGGCGAATCACACGCTAGTTCCATTATCGTAGGCTTCCGCCAAGGTCTATAGTGGTAGCCCAAGATTTCTGTCGGAGAACTGCCCTGGAAAGGTCTTAAGGCTTGACCTCTCATGAATACCATCGAATTGCACCAAAGTTGAAGCCTGCTGTTTCCATAACTGGTTGATCCCAGGCTCCTACCAGCGGATTGAAGAGAGACTATTGGCAGGTTCATCCGGCCACTTTTCAGATTTTCTCCATTTTCTTTGAAAGAATCCGCTGTCTGCGCGCAAACAAGTAATGGTGGAATTATCAGGATAACAACCACCCTGCCAGCTACGGCAGACAACACAGTCGGAGACAGTAGGTCCAAGGACAAAGGGACCGTTTTTCTGCTGGTCTCGGCCTATATTGAGGATTCAATGAGCGGCCATATGTCAATATACCTGGTACCTGACATTCCAGATCCAGCCGATTTGAGATATCAATCTGCCTCTGGCGGAGATGCGCGTACCGGTATCCTGGCCGCAGGTGAACACCTGTTGGGACAGCTGGCCAACATGCCGAATGAAATCGCATCGGCCGAATTGCTCTTTGTCTTCGATCCCGACGGGCAAGGCTTCGACAGGCAGCAGCGGCTACAACTGTACGTACGGGTATGGGCCTTTGACGATTTGACAGCTAAGAGTCTGAACCAACTTATTGAAAGAGGTGGATTGAGTATCTACTACCGTTTTCGTAGGGTTGACGAACTGCCCGATAATCCGATACATTTCTCGGCTTTTTGCGATATCGTGCGACGTCAAGTTCTGATTGAACCGTTGCACGGCCCTGAATTCAACGCGAACGTGCCCAGTATATACTATACGATCACACCCTTTTCGACCAACGAAGACAACGACTTTCTTTCTCTTGACCGAATTCTTGACGGTGTGACCGAGCCGGTGGTCATAAGTGTTCGAATCCAGCCGACTGCTGTTTCGCAAGAAAGACAGCTGATGACCAGCCTTATGGAACGCCTGCACAACATCAACCACGGCTGCCGTCTCGGTGAAGACGACTACACCGACTCTGACTATGTGGGCGATGGCCAGAGGTATTCCCGGCACAGCCGGAAAATCCGTCCACTGACGCTGAGAGACCCTCTATCGGACGAGGTCTTGCGGCTGCTGGGCGAGGTCCATAAATCTCTGTGCCAAGAGCCTCATTTGCTCTTCAGCATTCGGATAGCAGCCATGACGGAAGCCACCGCGAGGCTTGTCGGGTCAGCATTTGCCGGGTGTGCTTTTGAGACAGGGCCATATCAGACCGTCGTAAGCGGAAGGGGCGATGTTCTATTTGAGGCGACTGCCGACTTCGAACGACAAGGCGAACTTGCGGCTGTGCCAGTGTACCAGCATCTTCTGCAGAGTCAGGACGTCCACGAATATCGTGGTCTGTTGCGGCTGGCCCAGCTGGCTACTGTGGATGAACTGAAAGGTGCCTTCAGGTTACCCGTCGCATCCTTTTCCAGTCCCTTGTGCATGAGGCGAAATACGGACCCCCCGCATGAGGACCCTAATGAGATTGTGGTTCTCGGATTCGACGAGCAGGGCATAGAAGGAAATTCTAATCCCTTGCAGCGTGGTATTCACTTGGACCTTTTGAACAAGCACTTTGCCCTCTTCGGCATGCCGGGGACGGGCAAAACGACGAACAACTTCAATGTTTTGATGCAGTTGAGGGCCAAGGGCACCCCCTTCATGGTCATCGAAACAGCGAAGAAGGAATATCGTGTCATCAAGATGTTGAAGCACCATCCACTTGCTAATCTTCGGCGGCTGGCTGAGGAGCTTGAGATTTACACTTTGGGGAAAGAGGATGGTTCGGTGTTGAGGTTGAATCCCCTGGAAATCCAGGCGGGCATAGGCCGCGACGCACACATAGAGAATCTCATAGACTGCTTCCTAGCTGCAATGCCGACGTTTCCGGCTCTTCCGGGCATTCTGGGCGAGGCCATGGAAGACGTCTACAGAGCTCATCCTTCTCCGGAGGCCCCACCCATAATTGCGGATCTCTTTGCCGCCTCTATGAGGGTGTTGGCGAGGAAGGCCTACAGCGGTGAGGTGCATTCCAACATCGAAGGAGCGCTGGACGTTCGACTTGGGGGGCTGACCCGCAGGATTGCCGGAAATCTTTTCAAGTGCCGCCGCAGCATCCCGAGTATCGAGCATCTCATGTCGTCGTATACGCTTTTGGAGATGGACGGTCTTTCGCGAGACCAAAAGTGTCTGATCGTCCTTTTCCTGCTGAATGCGATAATGGAGCGATTGCAGTGTATTCCTTCGACAAACCGCCTGAGGTACGTGGTGCTTATCGAAGAGAGCCACAACATCTTCGGACGCTCTGCAGAAGCAAGACCGTCTGAAGAAGCCCCCGACCCCAAGGCGTATGTTGCGGAATTCATTAGTAAGATGCTGGTGGAACTGCGGGCGTTGGGGGTCGGGATAATCCTAAGCGACCAACACCCCAAGAGCCTGAACGCGGCGGCGATCAAGAGCACGAGCACCAAGCTCGCGTTCCGACAGGTTCAGGGCGAGGAGCGAGAGGAGATTGCCGAAAGCATGCTGCTGACTGAAGTCGAGACCCTGGAGCTCGCTCGCTTGAAGCCCGGTGAGGCATATCTTTACAAGGAAGGTTACTTTAGGCCAATACGCATAAAGACACCCAATCTGCATACTGACTTGGCTCTGCCAGCCCCGCCGGCGGATGATGAGTTGCTGGCGAGTATATCTACGGAGCAGTGGTTTCAAACAATATCCCTTGAGCGGGTACTCACAGAACTGGCACAGTTCAAAGAGTACCTGGACGAGTTCGAGCAGGCACGGGTGACGGTCATACAGCGCTTGGTACAACTACAGCAGTGTTGTCAATATATACTCGAACATCTTCACAGTCGCAACAGCAAGCAGCGGTTGAGCGCTGTCGTTCGCGAGGCTCTCCGGCTGAGGACGCGGTTGGTCGCGTTACACGAGTCATTCACCAGGGGACCGTACGCGACGTATCTGGAGAATGGAGGTCTAGGCACAGATGACGCTGATGTGAGGGCATACGCCGCACACTTAGATAGTAGATTCAAAAGCGTTGCAGAGAAAGGCACTAATTCAGTGCTGGGAGTGATCGAAAGACTGGTCCGTAACTATCGTATTATTTTGCAGGCAGGAGTCTAATCATGGGAAAAAGAAATGATGTACCTACTCGGGGCGAGGTGAGTGAATCGGTTAAGAAGCACCAGGCCGACATGGTTCGCAAGGAAGAGGATCTGGGCGTTTTGGCGACTGATACCGAGACCGTCCGCAGCACGTTAGACAGCCTGGATTTCGGCGGAACGAGCGAGGGAGTTGATGCGGTGCAAGGCGCTATCGAAGAGGCCGAAAATGTCACTGTCGAGATCTTCGAACGAGAAGATGAGGTCCTCGAGGATATTCAAAGGGACTCTGAGGACTATCAGAATGACCTTCAAGGGCGTGCTGAAACGGCTGAAATGGACCTGGGCAGAATCTCTGATGCCTCTGGACGGGTCGAGACCCAGGAGACTGTCAGCAGACTGGCAGACGCCAAGAACGCCGTCATGGAGGACAGGGATTTCCTCAGGGACGAGGTCGAGCGATCAGATGAGGCTAGGAACGAGAGTGACCGCATGCAAAAGGAACTTCAAGATCGGGTATTGGCACGAAGAAGGTGAGTACATGCAAACGATACACGCTGCACGAGAACAGATGCCCAACGAAGAGAAGAAAACACTGGAGAATCTGCCGCGGCAGATCAATGAGACTGAGAAGGCGATCCAAGAGGTGGAATCGGCAACCTCTGTCTTGCCTATCGTAGATGAAGAGGGCCACTCTGAGTGCCCGTTTGCCCCGGAGCTTTATGAGCAAAAAGAAAAGGCGGTGCGCAAACTTGAAGAGCGGCTTTCTTGCCTTCAAGGAAACATGTCCTTAATGGATAAAGAGGTGGATCGCTGTCGTGCAAACCTCGACCGGATTAGGAGCGACGGCGAGAGTCTTAGTAACCCCGAAGCGAAGAAAGAGTATGTCGGGGCCGAAGGCGTGCAGATGCACGACTACCTTGTTGCGATCGAGCGTCGTAAACATGCACGTTTTGTTCTTAGGAAGGCTGAGCTTGTTTTGGAAAGGGCGAGAAGCAAGAAGTTCCCGTGCGCGGATTCGCAACAAGACAGTTCTGACGAACACACTTGTGAGGAGGATTCTGGTCGCGAAGAGAGGCCTGTTCACTCCAATGGGACAGTGGACGATGGGGAGGCGAAACTCAGCGATGAGGTCAGAGACATTATTTCCATCGGGCGATTGGGGCAGAGTCTCACGTTTTAAGGAGGATTGCGGTGGAGGTTAGGCGTGCAAATATACATGTGCTACTGGGGGCCGGAGGAAGACAACCGGGGATTACTGCGTACGAGCCGATCGCAGGTCGCTTGGAGAAAGTCATGTCGTTTTCTCGTGGGCACAGTGTGTATTCGATTTCTGTTTCCCCTGCCGGCGATGCCTTCGTGGCCGGGACCAGAGATGGAGAGTTGTACTGGATTGAGCAGAAGGTGGAAGGCGGAACTGCAGAAGGACATTCGATGCAGAAGCACCTTCAGGGTGCCGGCGTACTATCCTCGTGCTGGTTGGATGCGACCACTATCGCCGCGAGCGATACTGCCGGCAGGTGCCTGCTGTGGCGGCGTGGAGATCACCGTGCACGGAAGTTACCAACCGCCGGAAGGACGGTTTGCTCGTTGTTCAAGTTAGACGGCGAGCAACTCGTCGGCTTGTGTTTAGAGGGAGAGCTTCTCATTTGGAATTGGTTGGAGTGCCGTCTCGTGCGGACCCTGAGCGCCCCAGTGTTTCACGGTATCAGCGCGTTGGTTAACATCATCTATTGGCGGCAGGCATCTTGCCTTGTTTGGCCCGGCCCGGACGGCAGCATTGTACTGTGGAACACTGACAGTGGAGCGATACGTGCAGTTTCAGCGCATTCAGGGCCTATGTACGCAATATGTGTGCAGGGGGACATGCTCTTGACTATTGGGAAGAGTGATGGGTCGATGAAGCACTGGCTACCTGATGGTTTCCATCCAGCAGGGTCGTGCCAGGCCCCCGAAGGAATCATCTCGGCCAGCATCTGGGCAGACCGGGCATACAGAATGCTGCTTGTAAGCGAGACAGGGCAAGCGTGCGTCTATGGGCTCTCCAACGGCGGGTTGAATTTCATCGAGCGGTTAGCAGGTCATGATTATCGCATCGCCCTTGGTCCTGAGCCGGGCGAATTTGAGACGATGTGCAAGCGGCATGAGACAGAGGAAGTACAGTCAATTGCCTGCAGAATCAAGGAGAAGGTCAAGCGATTTGAGTCGGATGGCCTTGACGACCTTCATGGACGATTGGTTGAGCTGGGTTATGAGCATGTTTCTTTAGTGCTACGCGGGGAGGAGTACAGGCAAAGGAAGGACCTTGTGTCGGAGTTGGGCGCCTACAATAGATTGGCGGCCCTGGTCACACTCAGTGATGAGGGTGCCAGAAGCTCGTTGCTGCGGTACGGTATGCTGCTACGGACATGTTGGCAACTGAGGACGGCGTATGATCTGTACAAGAGCCTTGCAGAGACCTGTCCTCATGATAAACAGATAGAAGACGTCATCGAACGACTTGCTCCGTATGTTGCAGTCATTGAGCAGAATGAGTTTGTCATCGAGAGCGAGGTTTCCATCGCCGATGTCATAAGAGCGGCAACACTGTTGGGAGCGGCCTTCCACGGCCAGTACCTTGTAAGGGCGCTGGAACCGCAAGGGACCGCTTGTCGGGGCATCGTGCCATCAGTCTTTATCGAAAAATACGAGCATATGAGACTGTCCAACTCTGGGTTGTCTCTACCAAGAGCGGAAGAGAAATCTATCTGGTGGCTTTCTAAGGACCGCATCGAAATGATCCCCACCGTGGTTTTCTCTGCTGCAGGCGCGGGTCCAGCCAAGGGCTTGGAGTTTGGAATCCAGTTTCGATGCGATGAACTGCAAACGACATTGGTGCCTGTCGTGTTGTTCCGCGTGGATCCCAAGAAACCGAACGTGGGACTTGAACAACACAACAGTGAAGCGCTCGCATGGTTGCAGTTGGTTTACAACCGGTCGCTGTCCAACGGCTGGCTCAGTATCGTTCACGGGTGTGCCAACCAGGTGGTTCGGCAACTGATTACAAAGGAATTGTCGCATGACAATATCTTGTGTAGGGCAATACAATGCGAATGATAGGAACACAGCAATCACCCGAATACTCTCAAAGAGAGCAAGACTACAGGCAAATGCCTCTGCTTGAACTTGTTCGGCTCGTTTATCAGCAGAGCAACGCGGCGGCTCTGAGAGAGATCCATAGCAACAGGCCGGTATTCCACACGCAAGACAGACAACTACTGGTCATGGTTGATTATCTTGCAGCCTTGAAGGGGCGCACGCTTGCCCTCAAGTGGTGTGGTTATGACGCGGTAATTCTGGATCAGGCGTACGATTTGACTCTGGCGAAGTTCCTCAACATACCGGTCGAGTCAGATGAGCATAACAGCCGGGGCGAAATAAAAGGGCCTGACTGCCGCTACTACTATGGAGCATTCTATGGCTTTGCCGTGGCTCGGTTGAAACAGCAACAAACTGCGGACGCCGTCACGGAGGAACGCATTGCAGCTGTGCTGCTGCAGAGAATGGTAATGAAGCATTTCTATCTGTCCTGTCTTGAAGCCAGGCGCCAAGGCCAGAAGTTCGTCAAAAGATACCCATGGAAGGTGAACGGCAAAACATTGTGCATTTGGTTGTCAGTGGATATGACGAACCGGCAGGCGTCAAGGTGGCTGCAGGAGAACATACCGGATGTCGATCCAGGGCGGCCGGGTGAGCGAGACCGCGTCCAGGCGATAATAGACCAGCGAATAGCCAGAAAGCGAATGCTCTCATTCTGCGCGCTCGAAGAGAATGGGAGGACAGCGGTCGCAAGTTCGGACCCCGTGGACGATGCTTTCCGAGAAGAGATGTCAGTTGGCAGCTTGGCCCAGGTGGTCGCGGATGAGAAGGCGGACTGCATCGAGTACCAGCGTCCAGCCATACAGAAGCTGGGCGTAGCCGAACTCAAGCAACTGATCCACAGAATATTTGGGGAACTGGCCGCCGGGCGATACAGGGCCGTCCGTATTGCAGCGGATTTCGAGCTCAGTCAGGCGACTTTCAGCCGCTTCGCGGGCACAAGCTGGAGCGAGGTTCCCTCGGGTTCGGCTGTCGGCGCCGTGCCGGATTTGTGGCGCAACACCGCACACGTCTTGGCCAGCCATTCGAGTTTCGTTTCGGCAGCCCGGAGAGCAGGCGTCTGGCCACGTGTTCAAGCTGTACTGGATAAAGGTACAGGATGCGCAAGGAGGCTGCAGTATGGATGAAGCTCTGTATTTCCTCCCCAAGTTGATGAAGGCCTCGCGGCAACAGGATACGGAAACAGCCTTCGAGGGCGCGTTCAGGCAGATCGCCCACCTCGGTCGTCGCAAACAATACACTCAAGGTTTCCTCAATTTCGTTCGGTTCATGGAGGAAGCCTGCTTGCACCACGCCACCGTGAGGGACGACTGTGCGCGGTTTCTGCTTGTACAGACTATTATCGATGATGTCGAGGCCATCGGCGAAGCTGAAAAAGATTTATCAGCCCGGCTCTCTTCTCATCTGGATTGGAGGACGGACTACGAGACGTTGCAAGAAGAAGCAGATAAGGGCATCGGCGGCCTTCCGCCGATCACCGTTCAGCTTGTCAGTGACAAGGCGGTTGTTGGGGAAGTCACTTTACAGGATCCAATCAAAAGCAGATGGATCGACGGTGTGAAACCCGGCCGGTACACATTGAGGCTCGATACCGGCTTGGTGATTTGGGAAGGGCAATTCACCGCCGACCACCTGATATGGACCGCAGCCCCCGGACGAAGGCATTTGGAACTTGCTGCCGAGACGGAAGAATCCCGTAGACGGCCCAGTTGTGAGCTGGTCCTGGGCAAGGGTGCGTTGGCCCTACGTACATTTCCCGGTATCGAGCATGGAAGTCTTGAAATTGAATTGGCAAATACGGGAGCGTCCCGGGATGTGCAATGAGCAGGTAATCGGGCGGGCCAAAACGGTTCTTGTGTTTGGCCAAGACAGGGACCGAAGGGGCGTTGTTTCTGTAGTGGTCGTCCGGGGCCTGGACGAACCTGGCGGAACAGGCATACGCTTCACCGGCCCGGTCAGGTTCGCCCGCTCGGTGAAGACCCATGTGCGCCGGGTCATACTGCCGATTGTGGCCCGGATAGTCACGGGCATTGGGTTGAGCCGGCAAAGCTACGAAGTATCAGCTGTGAATATCGGGGCGGCTTCTTCTCTCGATGTCGGGGTCAGTGTTTCCGGCTTCTCGGCGGATGTCGCCATATTCCTAGCTATGCTATCTGAAGCACTGCAAATACCGATCGCCGATGACTTTGTCTCAACCGGCCACATAGCATCCGTCCACGGCGATATCGGCGCGGTGCGATCAATACCCGCCAAGGTCAAAGCTGCGGAAGCGGATGGTTCCCTGCGGCGCTTCATTTGTCCCGATTTCACCGATGATTGCTCTCTGAAGGTTCTCTGCCCCGAAGAAAGGGAACGGAGCATCAAAGCTTTAATGGAAGCTCGACATTCCATCGGCGTCAAAAGCGTGAGGAGCATCTCCGAACTCGCCAGAGAAGTTTTTGCTGAGAACTGCGTCGTTGGGGCTGCTCTTAGAAGAGGATTCTTTCAGGCCTGTGTGACAGAAGGTGAGGGTGGCGATATTGTCCGAGGAGTTATTGATTTCTTGTGTCGCAACGCCGAGCGGCGCTTCTGGGATGTACTTCAGCATCACTTTATTACAGGCGAAGTTGACAGGGGAAAGGAGCTTCTGCGGGTGTTCGCGGAGTTCCACATTGCCAAGCGCCTGTACCCACCCAAGGTGGGACATAAGCTCCTGCGGTTAGTCTTCTCACTACCGCCTTCGGTCAGGCGGGAAAGAATGGATCCCCCGATCTTGGGCAGTAGCCTATGCGCTTCTCTGATTGGATTTGCCAAAGACGAAGACTATGAGGATGTGCCCGTACTGTTTGATGCCGTCCGCTGTACTGGGGCCGGGTGGACCAGTCTTGCCGAGGAAGCTAGCGGGATGGACACCGCACAAGCCGCTTCCTCTGATGCAACGGCTTTCAAGATGGTTGCTTGCCTGATCAGTGAAGATACGCTCGCCCGCAAGTTCGGTGTTCCAATAGACTCGGCCCGGGCCTCCTATGTGCTGGGCACGTCCACAGTTGAGTCCTACGACCAATTTCTGGAGACCTTGCTTGGCTTTTACGTCCACCTTCAGAGGTATCTAGCTCCAGATACAATCGGGCTGGTGGATACAAACGCCGTCCGTGCCGAGACAGTCGCCCTGCTGGAGAGAACTTTCCACGGCAAGGGAGGCTGGGAAACGGCCTTTGCCCAATCCAAGGATGGGACCCAAGGCGGTATGCGTTCCGTCCTTGACGCTATGACACAACGATTCAAAACGGAGAAGCAGACGGCCTACGTCCAGCGGGTCTTCAAGGAGGCTGTAAACCCCCTTGAGTGGAACCAGCGTGTCGAGTTCGTGCGATCTGCGATGAAATGCCTGGCACCCTTTCTACCACCTGAGATCGCAGGCAGCCCGCCTGAACGGTTTGCCCGGGACTATGAGATGATAGCAAGGATCTACGTCGAATCGATGGACAGGGTCAGGCAACTGTTAGGAGCAATGTAAAGCGAGGATATAGGTATGGGAACGATCAGAAGTCTACTGTCGGAGCTGGACGAACGAGTAATCGCCCGGCTAATCGGCATTCCACATGATGAATCAAGAATGCGGTACCAGCTGAGGTCGAACACAGTGGAGGATTTCGAGCGGTTCAGCGTTATTATCGCCGACTACTACAACTACCACTATACAAGGTCTGTTTCCAAGGGCGGAAGCTTGCCGCCAAGCGAGGCATACGGGGGAGCCAAGGAACTGCTGGACCGGGAATATGGAAGGCGCCGCGGAGACATCGTCTCTGCATTCAACGACGCCCATGACGGCACCAACGGCGGTATGCGGGTCGTGCTGGACATAATCGCCGAAGGACTGAAGGCCAAGGTCGTCGAGCGATATGTCGCCGATGCCTTTGACAGGCACGTTGCTCCGAACTCCTGGGAACAGAAGGTCGATATGATCCGCCAATTCATGTCCTACTGCGGTGATACTCTGTCCTCGTCGGTCGTCCGCAGCCAACCTGAGCGATACGCTCGCGACTACAGCGACTTGATCAGGCAGTACGTTGAGAGCCTGCGACAGACATCGGCGGTATTCAGGCGGCTGTGAAGGACACAAGACGGATGGAACTTGATGAACTGATAGACCTGATTGCGCCGGAGAAGACCATAGAAGAAACGTTCAACAGGGCCAACGAGGCAATCAATACTTTTGCGCTGTCCACCGCCCGAATAGAGGACTGGGATGGGTTCAGGGGTTGCTTGGTGGCATTCCTCCGACGTGTAGAGGCCTGTGTTCTGCGCCTGTCAAAGCCTATACGTACACACAGTGACTACTACTGGGCGAGATGCGCCCAGTCGCTCATTGAGATATATGGGCTCAACGGTGAAAAGGCCGCTTTCGAGATGGCCCGAACAGGGAACGAAGGGGGACTCTATGCGGTACTGAGGGCCGTGGCGATGCACGTGGCGGAAGGCTACGCCCGGACGGAGATCTCGGCCAAGGTAGCTTCGTACTGGGAAGACCTGTCGGTAGCTGAGAAACTGGAGGCTTCCTCCGAGTATCTCGCGAAATACGGCCATCTCCTCCCTTCAGAACTGACCGAAGGAAGCGCCGCCCGTGTACGGGCAAATCTTCCCAAGGTCTTGGCGAACCATCCGCGCCTGGTTCAGAAACTACGCCGTGTGGGCCGATAATTCGAAGGGGCAACCTCTTCGGGGGAAAAACGAGTTGAAACAGGGCGGTTTTACCTGCCGCTATCAGTACGTAGAGATGGTGTATTCATAGTAGGTAAGACACTAATGACTCTGGAGCAGGCCCTCGTTGCTCAGGCAGGGCCATACATGTTGGCGGCAAAGGCAAAGGCCCTCATCGCCACCGAGGTCGCAAAGGGCTGTGAGGCAACCGTCCACCCGTACCCGGTCGCCCTGGAACCTGCTTTCGAGCCTATTGCAGCCCTGAAATGCCTCGTTGCACTTGAGAAGAAGCCGTGCAATGTTCTTGAATCTCCGCCCTCCGAGCGGGACCTGGTCAGATACCAGGTGTGGACATCGCCGGATCAGCCTTTCAGTTGGGACTGCTTTGAGCTCTTTGTCAAACAGATGTCCTCGGTAAAACACCGCGTCGGCCTGGAGATTGCCGGCAATAGAGAGAGAATCACAATCACCTTTTTGTGCCACCGAGAAGATATAGCGATCGTCACAACGGTCTTTGCGGGCAAGCTCAAGTTCTGCAGGCTCGCCGCCGATGAAGATGCGGCAATCGCGTCCATTCAGTTACTAGCCTCGAGCGAAATTGCCTTCCGCGATTACTTGCCTTCCCCGCCGTACTCACACCTTCTGACCAGGCCCGATGAACTGCACACATCCCCCTACGAATGTCTGATCGCGGGGATGGCCAACCTGTCCGCGCCGGCGATAGGCATTTGTCAGGTGCTGTTTCAGCCGGTTTCGCCTACCCACAACTGGCACCGCAATATCGAGATACTGACCGACATGGAATATGTGGTCAAGCTGGTCAGCAACGTCACCTATGCCCAGCGATATGCCCAGCAGGCTCCTTCCGGGGACCTTCGTCAGATGGCCGGTCAGGTCGAGACCAAGGCCCATAACGACAAGCCGTTTTACACAGCCGCACTCCGCATCGCCGTTTTTGGCAATGCCGACGACAAAGAGCTGCACCTTCAATCGCTGGCGGCATTCACCAGCCTGTTTCAACACGGCGGAAGGCCGCTCGACTTTATCACGGAGGTTGACTATGCCTCAGTTCTTTCGCCGGATCAAATCAGGCGGATGTTTTCGCTGGGGCTCACCCACCGACCAGGTTTCCTGGTCAATTCGGCGGAACTCACGGGCCTTGTGCACTTACCTCCCACAAACATGATGGAGCAGCTCCATGCTCCGATTGAGATCATGGAAACGCTCCTTGTCCCGGAAGAGCGGCTTTTAGAGGGCACGCCGATCGGTATGTGCCGGATAGCCGGGCAAGATCGACCGGTTTGTATACCACAGTCTATTCGTATGTGCCAAACGCATCTTATCGGCAGATCCGGCATGGGCAAGTCCACGCTGGAGGAGCACATGATCATCGATGACATCGGGAAAGGCCAAGGGGTAGCCGTCCTGGATCCGCACGGGGACCTCGTAGAGCGCCTGTTGTACCTGGTCCCCAAAGCACATGTCAGTCGAGTGATCTACTTCGACCCCGGTGACCCCGACTGGGTCCCTATTTGGAATCCGCTGCAGAGGATTCCAGGCCAAGACATAGGCCGAATGGCGGATGACCTGATCGGCGTCCTCAAGAGTTTTGTCACTGGCTGGGGAGATCGCATGGAACACATACTGCGCCACAGCATCTTCGCCCTACTGCACCTATCAGGAAGCACCCTGCTTGACGTTGCCGATCTGCTGCGAGCTGGCTCCAAGGATAGTGAAATCCTCCGCAAGTTGATACTGGAGGTCGTGGAGAACGAAGAGGCCCGCCGGTTCTGGGAACATGATTTTGCGAGGTACAAGCCCGACGAATTTGGACCCCCCAAGCACAAGCTCAGCAAACTGCTGGTCTCCGGCACGCTATCGCTGATGTTGTCCCAACCCCGCAGTGCCTTCAATTTCCGGCGGATCATGGATGACGGGATGATATTCCTGGGTAACCTTTCGAGGCTGGGCACCGAGGTCCGGGAGATTCTCGGTGGTTTCATTCTTGCAGTAGCTCACGCCACCGCGCTTGGCCGCAGCGAGGTAGCGCGTGATAGTCGCAGACCGTTCCACATCTACCTGGATGAGGCCCACCGCTTTGTCACAGACTCGCTGGAGGACATGATCGCCGAAGCCCGCAAATACGGCGTCAGCATTACACTTGCTCACCAATACTTACAGCAGTTCAAGATCAAGAAGATCGGCGCCCTCTCGAGCGTCGGAACAACTGTCGTTTTCAATCTCGACACAAGAGATGCCGCCTATCTGGCAAAGGATTTCCAGGAGTTGGTGAAGGTGAGCGATATCGTTGATCTCGATGTCGGAGAGGCAATCGTCCGCTGCGGAACGGATGTTGTTAAGATCAGGACGCCGAAGCCCATGGCTTTGCCTGAGAAGAGCTTGCGGGACCTGATTGTCGCACAGTCACGGAGGAACTACTGCATGCCTATCCCGGATGTCCGCCGGATGATCGCACGACGGCGCGAGCGAGCCGATAAGCCGTTTGAGCCTTTGACGCCCTTAAGGGGTGATCCCAAGGCTAATGAGGCTTACGAGGAGATGGCCTATGACGAGCACTGATACCACTATCCTTGCGAGACATACGGTTGAGGCCGCCATCAGCGAACTGGACCCTCATCTGATGAGGAATACGTTCGATGACGCGGTCGGCAAGATAGCACAACAGTTCGAATATCAAACAGTCAGTGCTATCGACCAAAGCGAATTTCACGGAATCATCAGCGATTTCGTAGGCCGGATCTATGGGCAAGCCCTGAATGCCCTCTGGATGGCCTTAGACCCAACGGCTGAGGCGATATCCTTGCTCGAAAACCATTATCAAAGTGCCGTGTACGGCACCGGATACACCGCTGCACTGCTGGACGCAAACGACCCGGAGCAAGGAGGCATTCAGGCCGTCTTGATGGGTCTTGCTGAAGCAATTGTTGCAGTTGAGCGGCAAAAGCATATCAGGGCCATCTTTGCTGTCCATCTAAGTGGCCTGGATTGGGAAGTGCGGCGTGAAATCGCTCGGCTGCTAATCGAAGACTATGGAAGGTTTCTGCCGGAAAGCCTTGCTGGCTGCTCTCCCGCTCAACTCATGGGCGAGATACCCACACTCCTGCATGCACACATTCATACCAATTCCACACTTGAGCAGATTACGGCTATTTGAGCGTAATCCCCGGAACCACTGAAATACTCCACGGCGCAAAACCGCTTGTACTACGGTGGCACCACGTCCGCGCATTCGGTCGGTACACAGGCCCGATGGTTTATGACACATAAACGACGAAGTACAATAGACAAAGTCATGATCTTCAAAAGCCTCTTCATGGGCTTGAAAGACGTCTATGGGACCTACGATGTCAGGACTGGAAGGGTCAGGCAGGAAAAGGTCCCCGTAACCGATAGCGTCATATTAGATCACTTGAGGGGTAAGCAGCCATACGGCGTGTACCTGCTTACAGGTGACAAGACAGGCGCTCTGGTGGTTGACTTCGATGAAGACGAGATATGCACCCCCGTGTCCTTCGTGGCTGGCGCAAGAAGATATGACATCTCAGCCTACGTTGAGCGGAGCAAGTCCAAGGGATACCACGCCTGGATGTTCTTTGAGGAAGGTGGTGTTCAAGCCAGGAAGGCCAGGATTGTCGCCCGATTGATTCTGGGACGCATAGGAAGGCCGCAGGTAGAGGTATTCCCGAAGCAGGATGCCCTCACCAGCGGGGTTTCCTACGGTAATTTCGTGAATGCGCCCCTGTTCGGAGCTCTTGTGCCGGAAGGCCGGACCGTGTTTGTCGACCCCAGCAGGCATGCGAAGCCGTACCCGGACCAATGGGAACTCCTGGAAAGGGTACAGCGGGTGACTGAATCAAGGCTCGACGCCGTCATCAAGGGTGCCGGGCTGGACAAAGAGGGTGAGGACTGCCAAGACGTCCGAACAGGGAGATGCGATGAGGAAGATGAGCATGTGTCGCCTTTCGGACTGCCACCCTGCGCCAGAAAGATGCTCGCCGAGGGCGTGTCCTCGTATCAGCGGGTATCGTGCTTTCGCTTGGCCGTTCACCTCAAGCGAAACGGCATGCCCTACGACCTTGCCTTTGTGACGCTCAAGGCGTGGGCTCGGAAAAACAAACCGCCGGATGGCAAGCGCATCATCACAGACATGGAAATTGAGAATCAGACCAAGTCTGCCTTCGAAAATACCTACCGGAGTTTCGGATGCGAGGATCCGGCCGTTGCCGCCCACTGTGACCGAGATTGTCCGCTGTATCCACACACAGTAGGCGCAAGGTCAACTTGAATGGCGGGGCAGACGACAGCAGCCTGATATGGGAGGCCGACCAAATGATTGAGACGAAGGAATATCGAGCCGCCGGATCAGAGCCTTTGCGGCGAGACATCAGCTTGGAAGTCTTGGAACGCAGGTATTTGGCAAAGGATCCCTCCGGCAAAGTCAGAGAGACGCCTTCACAGATGTACATGCGCGTCGCCAGGACGATTGCAGCGGTTGAGCAGGAATACGGCACTGCAGAACAACTCGTTCAACTACTTGTCGAGATATTCTATAAGCTCATGGCCGAAGGTAAGTTCGTGCCGAACAGCCCGACGCTGATGAACGCAGGCAGAACCAACGGATTACTGAGCGCATGCTTTGTATTGCCCGTGGAGGACAGCGTCGAGAAGATATTCGATGCGGTCAAGAATACCGCCCTGATCCAGAAGGCCGGAGGCGGGACAGGATTTGCATTCGATAGACTCAGACCCACCGGTGACATTGTAAGCTCCAGCGGAGGGATGACTTCCGGGCCGATCAGCTTCTGGCGGGTAATAGCGGAAGCCACCAATGCAATTCAACAGGGAGCGCACAGAAGAGGGGCGAATATGGGGATGATGAGCATTAACCATCCGGACATCCTGAAGTTCATAACGGCCAAGCGGGATCCTGCCGCCTTCAACAACTTCAATATATCCGTGAAGGTACCCGACACGTTCATGTGTGCCCTTCGCGACAATCCGAATGCGCCACACATCGTGATCAATCCCCGAACACATGAGAGATACACCATTCCCAAGAGCCTTGAGTTGGACTCCTACCGTATCCAGGACCTGAACCCGGCATATGGAAACGTGAGTGATTGCCACACCAGCGGTGATATGTGGAAGACGATCATCACCAACGCTCACGCGACTGGCGAACCAGGCGTTTGTTTCATTGACCGTGTCAACGCGGCTAATCCCACTCCTGCTCTGGGCACTATAAATGCGGTGAACCCCTGCGGCGAGCAGCCCTTGCTCGATTTTGAGGCCTGCAATCTGGGCTCCCTAAATATCTCAAAGTTTGTTATACCAGACGGCGCTGACCTGGATTGGCGCAAACTCGGTGAGGCAACCGAATACGGTGTAAGATTCCTGGATGACGTGATAGATGCCAATTTCTGGCCGATTCGGGAGATCCGGGACGCGAGCCTCGGTAACAGAAAGGTCGGTCTTGGCATTATGGGCTTTGCCGACACGTTGGTTCTGTTGGGCATCCGCTACGACAGTGATGAAGCAGTTGCTTTTGCAGAGAAGCTCGGCCGGTTCATCCAGGACCAGTCCCATCGTGCCAGTGAGAGATTGGCCCAGCAGCGAGGATGTTTTCCCAACTGGGAAGGCAGTATCTGGGATACCCAGCACCACATGCCAATGCGAAATGCGACATGCACGACCATAGCCCCGACGGGAAGCATAAGCATCATTGCAAAATGCAGCAGTGGCATCGAACCGATATATGCGCTCGCCCAAACACGCAAGGCATTGGATGGAGCTGAATTTGTTCAGTTGCATCCCATCCTTGAGAGGTTGGGAATGGAACAGGGCTGGATGAGCGAGCGGGTCAAAACAATGCTCATGGCCGGCGTACATCCCGCTGAAGTCGGCGAAATACCGCGGGACATTTCGGATGTGCTGGTCACGGCCCATGAGGTCGCGCCGGAACGGCACGTTCGAATCCAGGCAGCTTTTCAGGCGAATGTGGATAACGCAGTCTCCAAAACCGTCAACCTGCCGGCGGTGGCCACCGTAGAAGATGTCGACAGAGTGTTCAGGCTCGCTTTTGACCTGGGGTGTAAAGGGGTGACTGTTTACCGAGACGGCAGCCGGCAGAACCAAGTGCTGTCGGCTGTGGGAAACCGTCTGGCATCGGGGGGAAGAGGGGCAGAGCCGCGTCCGCGCCCGCGAGTCGCACACGGCAACACGACAAAGTTCAGGATGGGCTGTGGAACGCTGTTTGTGACGGTAAACAGAGACGAGGAGGGAATATGCGAAGTATTTGCGAACCTGGGTAAGGCCGGCGGATGCCCAAGCCAATCAGAAGCGACTTGCCGCACCGTGTCAGCGGCCCTGAGGTCAGGGGTTGACCCCAGGGTGATGATAGATCAGCTGCACGGCATAAGATGCATGTCAGCGGCAGTGGCAAGGAAGTCCGACAAGGGCGTGGATGTGCTGTCATGTCCGGACGCAATAGCCCGCGCCCTGGAGGAGGCTGTGGGTTCTAAGGATATTGCCCACACATCACCATTCCGACGGACATGTGAAGAATGCGGTCACCCGATGCGATGGGAGGCGAACTGTGCGGTTTGCGATTTCTGCGGACACAGCAATTGTGGGTAGCTACATCAGTTTAGAACTCACGGCACCGTGGCCTGATTCTCTGCTTTGGGCGGCACCACAGACCAACGGACAGGCAATCCTATATGCCTGCTTGCAACCCCATTCATAAGTCATTGTATAACAGGTATATGCAACCAGTGCGTTTCTATGTTGTTCCCGCTTGTCACCAAAATGACACTGCTCGC
>Ga0315273_10000661_pt1 | contig 37223 bp, 24 predicted proteins | sample YL17G02_0_MG_FD_205753 | JGI IMG/M metagenome (GOLD analysis project Ga0315273, IMG submission 205753) | Sediment microbial communities from Yellowstone Lake, YNP, Wyoming, USA - YL17G02_0 | ecosystem: Environmental > Aquatic > Freshwater > Lake > Sediment | place: USA: Wyoming | collected...
CGGGCGGTACTTGCCGAAAACGGGCCGCAACGGCTTCATCAGGCGCGCGGCTAGACGCTCGCCGAAGCGGCGCTCGGCGCGGGGGCCGAGGAGCAGCGAAGGGCGGAAGATCTGGCAGGCGGGGAAAGCGAGGGCGGTGACGGCGGCCTCCATCTCGCCCTTGACGCGGTTGTAGAACACCCGCGACGCCGCGTCGGCGCCGAGCGAGGAAACCACCAGGAACTGCTTCGCTCCCCGCTCGCGTGCCGCCGTTGCGGCCCGGATCACGGCGTCGAGATCGACAGCGCGGAACGCCTCCTGCGAGCCGGCCTTGGCGATCGTCGTGCCGAGGCAACAGAAAATGTCGTCGACGGCGAGCGAGTCGGTCCAAGGTCCGTCGCCGAGGATGTCGGTCTCGATCTGGGTCAGTGTGGCGCCGTTGACCGGAGCGGGGCGGCGGCCGATCGTCACCACGCGCCCCCATCGTGAATCGGCGACCAGCAGGCGCGTGACCCGCTCGCCCACGAGCCCCGTCGCGCCGAGGACTACCGCTGACCGTACGGACATTGTCGCCTCCAAGGCTCGATGATCGGGCCTTTCCCGGCGCGCCGCAAGGGCGGGCGACGAAGAGGCGGCGAGAACGCCGGGTGGCGGGCAGAATGTCATCGCTCGGGGTCGTCATCGGGTACCATCGCCCGTGTGCAACTGACAACCGGCTGCGCCCGTAGGAGGATCAGAGCGGGAGGCATGGCATGAAGCGGCGAGCGGCCGGGATAATCGTGCTCGCGTCGGCACTCGCGGCGCTGGGTGTCTGGACCGGGCTGCGCGACAGGGCGGCGCGGGGGCCGGCCACGACTCGACTGCCGCCCGCGCCGCCCGGCCAGGAGCGCGCCGACGAGCCCGACGCGGCCGAGGAGTACTACCGGAGCAAGCGGCTGCGCCCGGGCGCCGGCGTGGATCCCCGAGCGGCCTATCGCAAGGCGCTCGACAGGATGCGCACCATGCCCGTCCACTCCGTCCGTCTCGCCGGCAGCACTGTGCTGCAGCAGGGAGGGGCCGAGGCGAGCGCAACGGGAGCGCAGCTCGGCACCTGGACGCCACTCGGGCCCGGCAATGTCGGCGGCCGGACGCGGGTGCTGGTCATCGACCCGCGCGACCCGCGGCGGCTGGTCGCGGCGGGTGTTTCCGGCGGTCTATGGAGAAGCGCGGATGGTGGCGCAAGCTGGCAACCGGTTGGCGACCTGCTCGCGAACCTCGCGGTGAACTCTCTCGCCATGGATCCGGAGGACCCTGACGTGCTTTACGCTGGCACCGGGGAGGGCTACTTCCGCGAGGTGGTCCGCGGCACCGGGTTGCCGCTGCGCGGCGGCGGCATCTTCAAGACCACCGACGGCGGCGCAACCTGGGAGCTCCTGGACAGCACCACGGGCCCCGACTTCTTCTGGGTGAACGACCTGATCGTCAGCCACAACGACCGCGCCAGGGTCTACGCGGCGACCCGGACCGGGGTGTGGCGCTCGCCGGACGGCGGCCTGACGTGGCAGCGCCTGCTCGATCCCGCCGTCGGCGGCGGCTGCCTCGATCTCGCGCTTCGCACCGACCTCGCGACCGACGTGGTCTTCGCCTCCTGCGGCACCCTGGCGCAAGCGACCGTGTACCGCCGGGAGCAGGCCGAGCTGGACGGCCCCTGGACCGCGGTGCTCTCGGAGCCGGGGATGGGCCGCACCGCGCTCGCCATCGCTCCCTCCGACCAGCGGGTGGTCTACGCTCTCGCCGCCTCCAATACGGGCGGCCCGGCGGGCCAGCTCGTGCAGGGGCTGCACGCGGTATTCCGCTCCACCAGCGGCGGCGGGCCGGGGAGCTTTGTCGCGCAACTGCGCAACACGACGAGCCGGCAGCTCGACAGGCTGTTGCTGACCAACCCGATCGCCGCCTCGTACGTCTCCTGCGGGTTCGCCGCGAGCGACGTCTACGTCAACATGGGGTGGTACGCCAACGTCATCGCCGTCGACCCGGTGTCTCCGGATCGCGTCTGGGCCGCGGGGGTCGACCTGTTCCGCTCCGACGACCACGGTCAGAGCTGGGGCGTCGCGTCGTACTGGTGGGCGAGTCCTGACCAGCCCTCCTTCGTGCACGCCGATCAGCACGGCATCGTCTTCCACCCCGGCTACGACGGCGCCGCCAACCGCACCATGTTCGCGGTCAACGACGGCGGCGTGTTTCGCACCGACGATGCCACCGCCTCGGTGGCGCGCGGCGATCGCGTACTGTGCGACCCCGCCCGCTCACGCTGCCGCTTCGTGTCGCTCAACCACGGGTACGGTGTGACCCAGTTCTACCACGGCGCGGCATTCCCGGACGGTCGCGCCTACCTCGGTGGGACGCAGGACAACGGCACTCAGCTCGGCAGCGACGCCGCGGGTCCCGACGGCTGGGTGAACATTCTGGGCGGTGACGGCGGCTACGTCGCCATCGACCCGCGCGATCCGGCCGTCGTCTACGCCGAGAGTCAGGGATTCAACCTCGCGAAGTCGGTCGACGGCGGCGGGAGCTTCGCGAGCGCAACCGCCGGGGTCACCGCTGCCACGTCGGACTTCCTGTTCATCGCTCCGTTCCTGATCGATCCGGGCGACCCGGACCGCCTATGGGCCGGGGGACGTAGGCTCTGGCGCACCGACGACGCGGCCGCATCCTGGCGCGCCGCGAGCGTCACGCTCGGCGACCTCGGCAGGGTCAGCGCGCTCGCCGTTGCGCCGGAGATGTCGGATCGGGTGCTCGCCGGCACCAGCAACGGGTCGGTCTACCGGACGGACGGCGGCACCACCTCGGGCGCCGCGACAGCCTGGCTCCGAACGCTGCCCCGGCCGGGCTTCGTGACCTCGTTGACGTTCGATCCGGTCGATCCTGACGTCGCGTACGCCACCTACGGCGACTTCGGCGGCAGCCACGTGTGGCGCAGCGGCGACGGCGGCGCGACGTTCGCGCCGATCGACGGCTCGGGGACGAGCGGTCTGCCCGACCTTCCGGTCCATGTCCTGGTGGTCGACCCGGCCGTCGCGAACAGGCTGTTTCTCGGCACGGACCTCGGCGTTTTCGTGAGCACGTCGGGCGGCGTGCGCTGGGCGGTCGAGAACACCGGCTTCGCCAACGTGGTGACCGAGGCGCTGGCCGTGACGCCGGGCGCGGCGAGCGGTGAAGCGATGCTGTTCGCGTTCACCCACGGCCGCGGCGCCTGGCGCGTCGAGCTACGGCCGCCGGCAACTCCTGCGCCGCGCCCGCCGCGCCGCCGCCTGTCGCGGTAGCCGGGCCGCCGCGGGGCCGTGGGCCTTAGGCGCCCCGGGGTGCTTCGGGCGCCCGCCGCTGGCGGGCGCCCGAAGGATGACCTCATGCCGGTCAGTGCGTCTTGACCGGGTCCGGCGGGCGGCCGGGGAGCGCGCGCGGGTGCTCCTTCATCGCCTTGAGCACCTCGGCGACGGCGCGCTCGAGCTGCGGGTCTTTGCCCTCGATCACGCTCGCCGGGTCGTTCTCGACGACGATGTCCGGGTCGACGCCGTGCCCCTCGATCACCCAGTTGCCGGCGACGTCGGCGCTGCCGCCCTCCGGCACGAATACCTGGCCGCCGTCGATCAGCGGGCCGTGGCCGGAGATCCCCACCACGCCTCCCCACGAGCGCTTGCCGATCAGCGGGCCGAGCCCGGCCTGGCGGAACATGTACGAGAAGATGTCGCCGTCGGAGGCCGAGGTCTCGTTGAGCAGGCACGCCATCGACCCGAAAAACACCACGTCGGGGTAGGTCTCGGTGTCATCGTTGGTGCGCGAGAAGCCGGTGCCCAGCAGCGTGCGGCGTAGCCGCTCGATGAGCATCTGAGAGACGCTGCCGCCGCCGTTGGCGCGGACGTCGACGATCAGCCCTTGCTTGCGCACCTGCGGGTAGTACCACTTGATGAACTCGCGCATGCCGTCCTCGCCCATGTCGGGGACGTGCAGGTAGCCGATGCGGCCGCCGGACAGCGCGTCGACGCGCGCACGGTTGCGGCTCACCCAGTCGAGGTACTCGAGGTTCGTCTCGTCGCTGATCGGCTTGAAGGTGACGGTGCGCGCGCCCGCCATCTCCGGTTTGGCGCTCACGGTGAGCTGCACTGGCCGGTCGGCCTTGAAGCGCAGCAGCCGGTAGGGATCGTCGTCCGGCTTGAGCTCGACGCCATCGATCGCCAGCAGGTAGTCGCCGACCTTGACGTCGACGCCGATCTCGGTGAGCGGCGCGCGGTACAGTACTTCCTCGTTCTGGCCCTGGAAGATCTTCGTGAAGCGGACGCGGCCGGTCGTTTTGTCGAGCGCGAAGCGGGCGCCCGGCAGAGCCACTTTGGGCCGCTCCGGCATCTGCCAGTCGCCGCCCTGGATGTAGGCGTGGCCGATGTTGAGCTCGGCGACCATCTCGCCGAGCACATAGTTGAGGTCGGAGCGGTGCGCGACGGAGGCGACGAGCGGCCGGTAGCGGTCGCCCAGCGCCTTCCAGTCGTAGCCGTGCATGTTGGTCACGTAGAAGAAGTCGCGGTACCGGCGCCACACCTCGTCGAAGATCTCGGCCCACTCCTGGGCGGGAACGCGGTCGACGGTGAGGCCCGAGGTCGACACGCTCTTCTTGTCGCCGCCCTTCGGCGCGGCGTCGTACAGGTTGTAACTCCCTGACTGGCGCACGAGGATCTTGCTGCCGTCGGCCGAAAGCGCGTAGCCGTCGACGTCCTCGGCGAGCGTCGTCACCTTGCGGTCCTTGCGGTTGAACACCTGCAGGGCGGCCTTGGTCTCGGCGTCGCGCCCCAGGTAGAACGTCGCCCCGCGCACCACGAAGAGGTTCTCGGTGTTGGCCGTCAAGCCGAAGTAGTTCTCGGCGGGGACGGGCACAGCCGCGACGCGCGCTTCGATCCCCTCGAAGTCGATGCCGATCGGCTTCTTCTCGTCCTTCTTCGCCTCGTCCTTTTTCGCCTCGTCCTTCTTCTCGCCCTTTTCGTCCTTCTTCGCCTCTTCGTCCTTGCTGACCCCTGACCCCTGACCCCTGACCCCGTCCTTCTCCACCTTCACTTCATCGCTCTCCGGCGGGAACGGGTGGGGGACATCCTTGCGCAGCGCGAGCGCAAAGATGCCGGTCGTCCGGCCGGCCGCGTAGTTGAACTCGAACGCGGAGATCATCGGCTCGAACTCGCGGTCCGACAGGTAGAAGAGGTAGCTGCCGGCGGGATCCCAGGCGGGCTGCTCGGCGTTGAAGAACCCGTCCGTCACCCGGTGCAGCGAGCCGTCGGCGACGCTCCACACCTGCACGGCGCGAAACCCGGTCGGGTTGGTCAGCGAGAAGGCGAGCCAGCGGCTGTCGGGCGACCAGACGTAGTCGCGCAGGCGGCCGCGGCGGTCCTTGGCCACCTCCTTGACGGTCTTGTCGGCGATGGTCAGCGCGTACAGGCGGCCGTCCTTGTCGGAGAACGCCAGGCGCGACCCGTCGGGCGACCACTGCGGCGCATAGCGCATCGCGCTGCCGCCCGAGGTGAGCTGCTGCGGCTGACCGCTGCCGTCCTGGTTGATCAGCCAGATCTCCTCCTCGCCGGTGCGATCGGAGATGAAGGCGATGCGCGAGCCGTCGGGCGACCACGCGGCCCACTTCTCGTGCGAGCTCGATGAGTCGGTGAGGTTGCGCGTCGGGCCGTGCTCGATCGGGGCGGTGAAGATGTCGCCGCGCGCCGAGAACAGCGCGCGCTCGCCCTTGGGGGAGAGCTCGAAGTCCTCGATGTTCTTCTCGGCGGAGACGCGCGCGGGCCGCATCGCGACGCCGTCGTTCGGCACCGTGATGGCGATCGGCGCGCTCGCGCCGGAGCGGGTATCGAGCACCTGCAGCTCGCCGCCAAGCTCGTAGACGATGCGGCCCGCGGCGCGGTCGGCGGACGGCCACCGCACATCGTAGGTCGTGGAGTGGGTCACCTCGGCGGTCGTCTTCGCGGCGACGTTGTAGCGGTAGAGATTGAGTGTGCCGTCGCGGTCGGAGGCGAAGTAGATGGAGGACCCGATCCACATCGGATCGCGATCGGTGCGCGGATTGTTCGTTATGTTCTCCGCGGCGTGCGTCGCGAGGTCGAAGATCCAGAGGTCCTGCGCCCAGCCACCCTCGTACCGCTTCCACGTGCGGAAGTCGCGGAACAGCGGCGAGTAGCACATCTTCTTGCCGTCCGGCGAGAACGTCCCGGCGCCGGAGACCGGCATCGGCATCGCCTCGGGAAGACCGCCCTCGACGCTCACCGTGTACAGCCGGCTGGCGCCGTGGTCCCAGGCGTCGCGCAGCGAGCGGAAGAGGATCGCCTTGCCGTCGGTGGACCAGCCGTACACCTGGTTGTCGTACCCCCAGCGCGGCGTCAGCGGCCCCTGCGCCGGGTAGAAGGTGAGCTGGCGCGGCACGCCGCCCGCCGCGGGGATGACGTACACCTGCTCGTCGCCGTCGTACTGGCCGGTGAAGGCGATCCACTTTCCATCCGGCGAGAACTTGGGGAACACTTCGATTCCGGGGTGCGCGGTCAGCCGCGTCGCCGTGCCGCCTTTCGCCGGCGCGGTCCAGATGTCTCCGGCGTAGCAGAACGCCACCGTGTCGCCGTGGATGTCGGGGAAGCGGAGCAGCTTGGTCTGGGCCTGGGCCGCGGCGGCCGTGAGCATGGCTGCCGCGGCGGCGATCACCGCAACGCGCGAGACGAGTCGAGGCATACGTCCTCCAATGGCAGAAATACGCCCGCCGCTCGTGGAGGTTTCGCGTTTGTCGCCGAGCGCCAGCAGTGGCACAATACCGCGCCGCACGGACGTCACTGTCGGGAGGGTCGGGTTGAAGAAGGGACTGAAGGCGTCGATAACGCTCACTTTGGTTGCAACGACAATCTCGTTCGTCTCCGTGGAACTTGTCTATCGCGCCGTCCTCAAGGCGCGGTACCGGGCGCAGGTCGCGGCATTCACGAGCGAGACCTGGCAGCTCGTGCCGGACAGCCCGCTCATCTTCCGGCTCCCCGCCAGTCACGACGGACGAGCGCGCATGCTCTCTGCCGACGAGTACGTCCCGTACCGTACGAACGCTGACGGGTTTCGCGACGCGCCGCGCGGCGCCAAGCGGCAGGGCGTGCCGAGGGTGCTCGTGCTCGGCGACTCCTACACGTTCGGCTGGGGCATTGTCGACGGGGAGGCGTACCCACAGCGCGCCGAGGCGCTGCTCCGCGAGAGGGGACTCGACGCGGAAGTGATCAATGCCGGCGTCCCCGGGTACAACACGGAGCAGGAGTCGTTCCTCCTTGACGAGCTCATGCCGAAGTACCGGCCGGACATGGTCGTCGTCGGTTACGTCATGAACGATGCGGAGCCCCAGATGAACGTGCCGCAGCCGCCGGCCATCACCTACCGCTATGCGCTCTCCTGGATGTGGGAGGACGCCCGTGAGCTCGTCATGCAGCGGCTCGGCGGCCTCCCGATGTGGTCGTCGCCCAACAAGGCCCAGCCGAGCTACGACTACGCGCAGGGCTTCTCCGCCGAAAGCCGGAAGTGGCGCGAGTCGAAAGCGGCACTCTCGCGCATGTCCGTCGCCTGCCGGAGGTCCGGCATGCCGCTGCTCGTCATGATCCTCCCCGACTTCACGCAGTGGTTCGACGCCAACTACCCGGACACGGTCATTCATCGCGCCGTGATGAACTGGAGCCGTGCGCTGGGGGTCGAGGCGATGGACCTGATGCCGCTCTTTCAGGGCCAGGACCACCGACTGTTCATGATCCTGGCGGATGGCCATCCCAACGCTCGCGCCCACGAGATGATCGCAGGCATCCTCCGCGATTGGGTCGTCGCCGACCTGCCCCCCGTCCCGAGCGTTGCGACGACGGCGCCGTAGGGTAGCTGCGGGGTTTCAGCGCGGGCCGCGAGACTCGGGCCACCGGCCGCGGCGCGCGGGACTTCAGATGAGCCGTGCCTGCACGCCGTGCTCGTCGGAGGTCAGGCGCCGCCCACTCGCTTGACCTGCTCCAGCACCACGGCCGCGAGCGGCCCCTGGCTGGCGGGCACGAGCACTCTCGTGCACACCGGGACGCTGCTCGCGTCCTCGAAATCGCGCCCATCGTCGAGGAACTGGAAGACGGAGATACCGGCCGCGGCCAACGCGGCCACCAGCGGCTCCGTCTCGTCGGGGTGGTCGAAGGCGGCGACGGCGACCAGTGGGCCACCGGGCTGGGATTGCGGCTCCGCGGTTTCGCCCGGCAGCGTCTCGGCGGTGGGAGGCTCGTCCGGGACGTCGAGGTCGGGCGCCTCGATGGGCGGCCACTCGGGAACCAGCGTCGCTCCGCACTTCGGGCAGACGGTGATCGTCTCGACGTACTCGCCGGGGATGCCATCTTCCGCAAAGTCCGGGCACTCTCGATTCGGACAGTACACGATGGTCTCCTTTCCCGGCCGCGGCCGGCCGGCACGTCAAGCAACGGTTCGTCGCAATCCCCGGCAGCGCAGCCGGCGAAGCGACTTCTGCTCCGGCTACTGAACCAGCACCGGCATGGTGGTCGGATCGCCGGTCACGCTGTCGATCACCGAGCCGTACGCCCACACCGCGCCCCCCGGCGTCTGCACCTCCACCGTCGCGTAGGCAATGTCCTGGCTGCCGGCGCCGGCGGCGACGAAGATGTCGTCCTGCTGCCAGTAGCGTGACGCCGCGACGGTGGCCGTCTCCGCGGCGCCGACTTGCGCGCCGGATGGGCCGAACAGTCGGATCTCCACGGTGACGTCGGCGCCGCCGACGTTGAGCACGCCGATGTTGGTACGGGTACTCGCGTTCTTCTTGAGCTGCGGTATGACGCCGACCTGGCCGTGCACCAGAGCCTGGTCCGTCGTGATCGCCGGGTAGCCCTGGCCGAAGGTGCCGGCCGCCGCCTGGTTGAACGTGCGCGAGCCCACCACCACCGGCTGCGACGAGGCGATCGCGACGCTGCCCTTGACGTTGGCCGCCTCGTCCTCGCCGAACAGCGAGACGAGCACGTCCTGCCACGTCACGGCGGCACCGGCAGCGAGCGTCCGCTCGCGGACGACCGGAGCGCCGGAGCCGTACGGCCAGTACGTCAGCGTGAGCGCGGCCTCGGCGGCGCCGCCGTTGACCAGCGACAGCGTGCTGCGCCACACCGTGCCGCCCAGCCCGGGCAGGTGGGCCTGCGACGACACGAGGTACGGGCCGGGCCGCGTCGCGAGCTGTACCGGCACCGTCGTCGGGTCGCCGGTGGCGTTGTCGATCACCGAGGCGTACGCCCACACGGCGCCGCCCGCGGTCTGCACCTCGATGGTGGCGTACGCGTCGTTCTGCGCGCCGGCGCCGGTGCTGGTGAAGATGTCGTCCTGCTGCCAGTAGCGGGCGGGCGCCACGGTCGCCGTCCTGGTGCCTCCGGTCTGCGTCCCGGCGGCGGTGAACAGCTTGATCGCGACGGTGACGTCGGCCGTCCCGACGTTGAGCACGCCGACATTGGTGCGGAACGTCGCACTCTTGGCGAGCTGCGGGAGGTAAGCCCGGTGGCCGGCGGTCAGCGCTGCGCCGGCGGTGATCGCCGGGTACTCCTGGCCGTAGGTGCCCGTCGCGGCCTGGTTGTAGGTGCGCGAGGAGATCAGCACCGGTGCGCCGGCGTCGATCTGCACCGAGCCCTTGACGCTCGTCGATGTCTGCTGGAACAACGAGACCAGCACGTCCTTCCACTCGACGGTGGCGCCTGCGGCGAGCGAGTAAGTGACCGGGACGCCGTCGCCGCTGCCGTACGGCCAGAAGGTGAGCGTGAGCGCGACCGCTGAGGTGCCGCGGTTGACCACCGCCAGGTCAGTGCGCCACCTCGTCCCGCCGGCACCCGGAGCGTGGGCGACCGACGACACGAAGTAGCGGGGGAACAACGTCTGCATGACGGTGTGAGTCTGGCCGCCGATCGTGATCGTTGCGGTGCGGGTGGCGCCGGCGTTCGGCGCCACGGCGTAGGCCAGCGTCCCCGAGCCGGTGCCGGTGGCGCCGGCCGGGAAGGTGATCCACTCGGCGCTCGTCGTCGCCGTCCACGGGCACGGCGACTCCGTCGTCACGGTCACGCTGCCGGCGCCGCCGGTGTGCGCGATCGTGGCCGTGGCCGGCGCCAGCGCGTAGGTGCACACCGTGAAGGTGATCGTCTCGCTGTCGGCGCCACCGCAGGCGTTGGTCACCCGGGCCCACAGCGTCGCCGTCGCGGCGAGCGGCGGCGTCGTGTAGGTGCCGGCCGTCGCGTCGGGGATCGGGCTCGAGGTGTTGCCGTGCAGTCCCGCGAACCACTGGAAGGTGAACGGCGGCGTTCCCGCCGCGGTCACCGACGCGGTTGCGGTCTGGCCGCCGGCGACGATCCGGTCGGGCGTCCGCGAGGTGATATTCGTCGGCACGCACTCCTCGATCGGGGCCTCGTAGGTGATCTTGCGGATGGCGTTGCTACCGCTGTCCGCGATCACCAGCGTCCCAAGCGGCCCCGCCGCGATGCCGCGCGGCAGGAAGAAGCGCGCCGCCGAGCCGACGCCGTCGACATTCCCCGGCGTGCCGGGCGCGCCGGCGAAGGCGCGCAGCTCGCCGGTGGTCCGCACCAGCGCGATGTCGTGGCTGCCGTTGTCGACCACGAAGAGGTTGCCGATGGCGTCGACCGCCACGGCCACCGGGTCGGAGAACGAGAGCGGCGTGTCGACGCCTCCCACCTGGGACGAGAGCGTCGAGACGACGCCGGCGGGGGTGACGCGGCGGACGCGGTGGTTGCCGCTGTCGGCGACCAGGATGTCGCCGGTCAACGGATCTACGGACAAGCCGGTGGGTTTGTTGAAGCGCGCCGCCGACCCGCTGCCGTCCTCGATGCCGGTGATGCCGGCCGCGCCGGCCAGGGTGGTGACGGCGCCGTCGGCCGCGATCGCCCGGATCGTGTGGTTGTCGCGGTCGGCGACGTACACCGTCCCGTTTGAGCCCACCGCGATGCCGGCGGGGCCGCGGAACCTCGCGTCCGCGCCCGCGCCGTCAACACTGCCGGGGCTGCCCGCCGCGCCGGCAAGCGTGGCAACGACGCCGCCGGGCGCGATCCTGCGAACCGTGTGGTTGTCGCGGTCGGTGACGTACAACACGCCCTGCGGGCCGATGGCGATCGCGTACGGCGCGGCGAAGCGCGCGTCACCGCCGGTCCCGTCTTGGCTGCCGGCCTGTCCGGCCGTGCCGGCAAGCGTCGTCACCGCGCCCGCGGGGTCGATGGCGCGGATCATGTGGTTCGCGGTGTCGGCCACGAAGACCGTGCCGAGCGGGTCGATCGCGACGCCGGACGGCGAGCCGAAGCGGGCGGCGGCGGCGTTGCCGTCGGCCGTGCCCGCGAGCGCCGCGTTGCCGGCGAGCGTCGTTGTTCCGCCGGCTTCCGCGACCACGCGGATCGCGTGGTTCGAGGTGTCGGCGACGTAGTAGGCCGTGGCGCCCTTCACGATCCCGCGCGGCTCGAAGAAGCGGGCCGCTGCCCCGGCGCCGTCGGCGAAGCCGGGCGTGCCGGCCGCTCCGGCCAGCGTCGCCGTGGTACCGGGACCTTTGAGCCAGCGCACCGTGTGGTTGCCGGTGTCGGCCACGACGAATCCGAGGTCGATGGCGCGGGCGATGTCGTGCGGCTGATTGAAGCGGGCAGCGCTCCACGCGCCGTCGGCGGTTCCCGGGTTTCCGGCCGCACCCGCGATCGTCGTCACCGTGTGCCGGTCGTCGACGTAGCGGACCGCGTGGTTACCGCTGTCGGCGACCCGGAACGTGACGCCGGCAGAGCCCATGCTCACCGCCAGCCCGGTCGGGCCGTCGAACTGCGCGACTCCGGTGCTGCCATTCGTGCTTCCCGGTTGGCCCGGGAGACCCGCCAGCGTGGTGACGACGCCGGCCGCGGTCACCAGGCGGATCACGTGGTTGTCGGTGTCCGCGACCACGAGGTTGCCGGCATCGTCGACCGCCGCACGCACGGGGCGCGAGAAGAGCGCTCCGCTGCCGGTGCCGTCCTGGAAGCCGGCCTGTCCCGGCGATCCGGCGAGCGTCGAGACCTCGCCCGTCGCCGCAATCCTCCGAATCGCGTGGTTGCCCGAGTCGCAGACGTAGAGCACTCCGGCCGGACCCGCCACCACGCACGTCGGGAAGCGGAATCGGGCGTCGGCCCCCGGCCCGTTGGCGATCCCCGGCGCTCCCGAGAGCCCGGCGATCGTGGTCACCTGGCCGTCCGTGGCGATCTTGCGAATCGTGTGGTTGGCGGAGTCGGCGACGTAGGCGACGCCGCTGTCGTCGACTGCGACGCCCCACGGGTACGCAAACCTCGCCGATGCAGCAGTGCCGTCGGCGTAACCGGGTCCCGCGTCCGGGCCGGCCAGGTGGCTCACCACCGCCTCGTAGGGAACGAGGCTGGTCGTGCTCGCCCCGCCCGGCCTACCCTGCCCCGAGAGGGCCGCAACGCCCGCCGCGACCGCCAGCACTGCAAGCCCAGATACCCGCACACGCCCGTTCGCCATGATGTGAACCTCCGCGCCGACGTGGATCATAGAACAGGCGGCGAGAATGCGCCCAGGAGGCGCTCCGGCCGAGCGGCACGGCGGAGTATCCTCCCGCCGTGACGCCGCCGACAGCTTCGCCGCTCGCAGTCGCTGCCGTGCCCCAGGAGCGCCATGACCCGCCTGCCTGACGCCCCTAGCCTCCGCGGGCGCACCCGCGCCTGGCTCGCCGCGCATCCGACCGTCGGCACCCTGGTGCCGATGCTCCTGGTCGTGGCCGCGAGCCGCCTGATGGCGCTGCCGGCGACGATCTGGGAGCAGGACGAGGCCTACCTCGCGATGGCGGCCCGGCACTTCGACCCGGCGCTCAACCGGCCGCAGCCGCCGTGGTCGCCGGCGTGGGTCGGCGTCGGCCGTGCCGGGCAGGCGCTCGGCCTCGATGCGACGCGCGCGCTGCAGCTCGCGAGCCTCGCCGCCAGCGTCGCCTCGCTCCTGCCGCTCGTCGCGATGTGGCGGAGCGTCCTCGGGCGACGCCGCGCCCCGCTCGCGGCGCTGCTGTTCCTCGCGACGCCGGTCGCCTGGCTCTGCGCGGGGCGGGCGCTCTCCGAGACGCCGGCGACCGCGGCGCTCCTCGCTATGTGTGCCTGCTGGTGCCGCCCGCGGCGCACCGACGGGGCGCTCGCCGCCGGCTCGCTGGCGGGATGCCTGGCCGTGCTCATCCGCCCGCAGCTCCTGCCCGCGGTGGCGCTGCCGGGCATCCTCGTGGCGTTCACCTTGAGGACCCGGCGCCAGCGCGCGGCCGTCGCATTGCCCGGCCTCGGGCTTGCGCTGGCCGGCGCCGCCGCGATGGTGCTCGCCGGCGGCGGCCTCGCGCCGTTCCGCGAAAGCCTCGCGCGCCACGCCGCGTTGCACTTCGGGCAGCTCGGCGACGTGTCGTACGCGTTCTCGACGTCGGGTCTGTCGCGCTCGCTCCTCCACCCGGCCGTCGCCGCCGCGTGGGCCGTCCTCGCCCTCGTCGGCGTCGTCGCCGTCCTGCGCGCGGGCCCGGGGGTGGAGCGTGCGCTCCGCGCGCGTAGCCGGCGCTTTGTGTCCACCCCGCAGCCAGCCGACGACGCCGCAGCCAGGTCGCGCCGGAGCGCCTGGGTGCTGCTGGCGACGCTGGCGGGCACGCTGCTCGCCGTCTACGGCGTGGCGAGCCCGCAGCACGCCCGCTACTTTATCCCGATCCTGGCACTCTCCGCCGGGTTCGTCGTTGCAGGACTCACCGTGGTGCTCGGTCGCTTCGGCGCCGGCGTCGTCAGCGTCGCCGTCATCGCCGCCTTCGCGTGGCAGGTGGTCCCTAGCCTCGCTCTCTACCGCAGCCGGCCGTCGCCGCCGGTCGCCGCACTCCGCATCGCCGCCGAGCGGCAGCGGACGAGCGGCGCCGCGATCGTCGTCGACCGCCGCCTCAACGCGTTCGTCGACTACGAGCGTACGTTCGACTCACCCGGACTTCGCGTCGTCTACGACTTCGACGCCCAGCTCGGCCTCGGCGACCTGGACGGGGCCGAAGAGATCGTCGCGGTGTCCGACGCCAACCACCAGATCGGTTGGCTCCCGGGCGCGACCATGGAGCGCATCTCGTGGCCCGACGACGCCGTGCGCAGCCTGAGCCCCGACCGCTACGTCGACGTCGCCGTCGCAACGACCTCGGCGCCGGCGCCGCCGCCCCGGTAGCCGCTTCGGCCGGGTGCACGCTACCCCCACGGCCGCAGTGCCGCGGCGATGGCAATTCCCAGCAAGATCGGCACCGCGACGAGAGAAGCACGAAGGAACTGTGCCTGGATGGAGTTGTACTCGGTCTCCGAGAAGCGCAGCGCCTCTTTTCCTGCGACTTGGCGGGTGCCACGGAGGAGCCACTGGAGGAAGTTGCCAAACAGGAAGGCGGGCAGGAAACAGGCCAGTAGAGCTGCGAGGCCACTGACTGTCGGAGCAACTCCGACTGCGGTCCAGAAGGCCTCTGCCGGGTAGACGCTCCTATGGAGACGGTCAAGCAGCCACAACAACGCGAACGCGAATCCCAGGAGTGGAACGACGACAGTCGTGAGGTTCCAGGCGAGTTCCCTGAGCAACGCCCGCTTGATGTCGCGGCGGACCTCGGGAGTCGGCGGTGTCTGCGGAGCCCCCGCGACAAGTTGGGCGCCGCACACGGGGCAGAATCGGACGTCCCCGGCGTACTCAGCGGGGCTGTCCTGAAGCTCCATCTCGGGACAATCGGGATTAGAACAGGACACCGGCACCTCCTGTTGTCACTTCCCAACGAGCACTCCAACAGTGGTCAACGCAGCGGGCGGGGTGAGTGCCCAGTCGGGCGCCGCCTCGCTCCAGGCTCAGCAGCAACCCCATTATCGCGGTAGGCGCTTTGGCGACCACATCTGGGGTCAGGTCTTGAAACATGACATTCACGGGGTCATGGAACCTGGATGTGATAATTCAAGACCTGACCCCAAGTCCACGAGTATCGCTGTGGATCGAGCGGAATACCGACGCCCTTGCGGAGCACTCGTCCACCGACCACGTCTCGCCTCAATGGCGCAGCTCGATCGAGCCCTGGCAGAGGACATCGGCGTGCTTCTTGGTGAGCTCGACCCTGACCGGGTGGACGCCGTCGGGGAGGTCGGGGCGGGCGAACGTCAGCGTGTAGTGGCCGAGCAGGGCGCGCTCGATGCGGTCGAGGGCGAGGCCGGGGAACTCGTGGGTCTTGGAGTAGGTGCCGCCGGTGTCCTCGGCGACCTGCTGGAGGCCGACCTCGAGCGAGTGCGAGCCGGCGTCAGTGACGTCGAGGGTGAACACGGTGGTGTGGGAGCGGGCGAGGGCGCTGCGGGCCGGCCCGTAGTCGTCGTCGAGGACCACGCCGGCGCGGGTCAGGTGGCCGAGCCCCCAGCCGAGCATCAGCAGGGTCTTCGGGCCGGGGATCGCCTCGAGCGCGTTGGCGGTGAGCAGCAGGGCGGTCTCCGGCTCGGTGGCCTTGGCCGCCGCCGCCCAGTCGAGGTAGCGCACCAGCGAGGGCGACCCGATGCGCCGCGGGCGCGGCAGGTCTGTGTTGATCGCGGTGACCTTGATTGCCTCGGCGAGCGCCTCGCGGTCGTCGGTGAAGTCGAGCAGCACACGGAGCTGCGAGCCGAAGGCGACCACGGCGACCTTGTCGTCGAGGGCAAGGGTGTCGACGAGGTCGTCCATCTGCCGCGCCATCCGCACGTGGCCGACGATGCGCGAGCGGTCGTCGCCGATCTGGTAGAAGAGCACGATCAGCCGCGGCGGCGGCGGCGCGATGGTGCCGACGTCCTCACCGGCGAGCAGCCGGTCGGCGATCGACTGGCGGTCGGGAGCGCCCTCCCAGGCGACCGAGTCAAGCGCGATCGGCTTGCCGCCGACGGTGACGCGAAAGTCCTCGGCGACGAGGCCGCGCAGCGGCTCGTTCCTGCCGTCGACGACCCGCACCTCGAGCATCACCGTCTGGACCTCGACGCGCTCCCGGAACTGCGGCCGCTGCGCGCCCGCCGATCGGGCTCCCGTCGCCCCGGCAGCCGCCGCGGCGAGGACGAGCGCACCAAGGCGCGACGCGGGGTGCGGGTGGCGGATCATGTCTCCATTATGGCGCCGGGGGCGCCGCGGTCGGCGCCGGCGCCCTGGGTGGAAGCGCTGCGAGCCTGGCGACGAGCTCCTTGTACTCCTTCTTGCCGCGGATGCTCGCCAGGTCGGGGTCACCTTCGAGCCCCTTGAGGTCGCGGAAGCCGGCGTCGGCCGCCTTGGCGAGCGCGTCGAGCGCCGCTCCCTTGCTGCCGGAGCGCGCGTGCGCGCAGGCGAGGTTGTAGAGGACGTACGGCGTCCCCGGCTTGATGCGCACCGCCACGGTGAGCGTCGGCACCAGGCGGGCGTAGTCCGCCCGCGCGAGGAGCTGCGGCATCAGCATGACGACGAGCTGCGACCACACGCACTCGAGCAGCCGGGCGCCGGTCACGCCCTCGCGTCCGGGCTGCCTGGCCATGCGCTCGAGGTTGCCGACCCGCAGGTCCCCGGCCAGGCGCGGCGCCGGCGGCGGCGAGTCGACGCCCTGGATCTGCGCGAGCGCCGTAAACATCTCGTCGACGTAGCCGTCCTCGAAAGAGCGCCACTTGTCCTCGTCCTTGCGCTCGTTCGCGATCTCGGGAAGCGCCGCGAGGCGGGCCGCCTCGGCCTGCGCCTGAGCGATGTCGCGGAGGCCGCCGTAGCTCGCCGCGATCGCCTCCCAGCGGCGCATCGCGTCGAGCTTCCGGCCGGTTGCCTCGAGCTCCCGCGCCGCCGCACAGTCGGCGTCGAAGATCGCGCCGACCGCGGCGTCGTCGCCCTCGCGCAACCCCCGGCGCATTGCCTGCACCTCGAGCCAGGCGACGCCCTCGGCGGCCATCGCCGGCGGCATCCAGGAGTGCGGCCCCGGGAAGACCTCGAGGCGGTGGGCGGCGCCGTGCTTGCCGACCAGCGCGTCGATCTGCTGCATACCACGATGGTTGAAGTCGGTCGTGCCGGTTGCGCCAAACAGGTCGTAGGTGACGCGATCCGGGAAGACGCCGTCCCGATAGGGCCCGCCGCAGCCGATCACCCCGGCGAGCACGCCAGGGCGATAGCCAATCACCCAGGCGACTGTGGCGCCGCCCGAGAAACCGGCCGCGTAGACGCGCCTGAGGTCGGCGGCGTAGCGGGTATCGAGCTCGTTGAACATAGCGGTCGCGGCCTTGAGGTTGTGCTCCATCGTCACGCCGGAGGAGCGCGTGTCGGCGGAGGAGAGCACGATCCAGCCGAAGCGCTCGGCCGGCTCGCGGAACAGCTCCGCGCCGAGAACGGCGCGCGCCCCGGGGTCGAACACCAGCAGGACCGGCCAGCGGCGCTGCGGCGTGTAACCGGACGGCAGGTAGAGCGCGTAGCTCCACGCCGGGTCCGACTGACAGACGACCTTCTCGACGATGCGCCCGGTCGGGAACGGGACGGCGGCGGCCGGGGCCGCGGCCAGTGACAGCGCGACGATCGGGGCGAGGAGCATCGTCAACGTATACGCCGATCCCGGCCCGCGGTTGCCGCGCACGCTTCCGGGTGTGACGAAGGGCGGTTTGGCGGTGACGAACGCCGCACGCGAGCAGAGTGGGCGCGGGGGGAGGCAGGGCAGGCTTGGCGCCGGGCGGGGCTTGGAGGTGAAGGGAATCTTGGAGGTCGGCGGTGCCAGGCGTTTCATTTCGCGCGAACACGGCGAGTTGGTAGTTCCGGGCAGTTTGTGCTGCTCTGCCCTGGGGACGAGGATGGCGGCGAAACGCAACTCCTGGCACACGCGCGCCGCGCGGGGCGCGGCGCGGCTCGTCTGAGCCGGCGTTGCGCTGCGCTCAAGCGCGCCAGCGGGTGAATTGCTTGTTGGCTTCACCCTGTAGGGTTGGTGGGACGAAACCTCCACCCTCTCGGCGCTCGGGATGACACCCGGCGCCGGGGCCGGCCGGATGTCACCTCGCGTTCGCCAGGGCGGCGCGCGCGGCGTCGAGCAGCGGCAGCGTCGAGATCGGCCCGCCGACGGCGCCGCGCATCCAGGCGTCGGGGGTGAGCCGCCCCTGGCGCGCCATCCGCTCGAACTCGGCGCCGAAGTCGCCGGTGTGCAGCCGGGCGGCGATCTGGAACGCGATGATGTGCCCGAGCGGGTAGTCGACCAGGTAGAGCGGGTACGAGATCATGTGCGAGTAGATCGCCAGGATGTCGCTTTCAGACACTCCGAGCACCGGCGCGTAGTACTGCTTCCAGACGTCGCGCGCAGCCGCGAGCACGGCCTCGCGCAGTTGCGCCGGGGACGCGTTGGGATGGTCGTACAGCCAGTGCCACGTCCGGGAGTCGACCAGCGCGACGCCGCCGATCTCGTAGGTCGCCCAGAGCTCGGAGAGCGCCTGCTCGTCGCCGGCGGCGCCGGCCGGGTTGGCGACGCCGAGCAGCTCCATGTCACGCTGCTGGCACACCATCGCGAACGCCTCGGTGAACGCCGCGGCGGGCACCCCGGAGAGCGCCCAGTGGTCGATCCCGTTGAGTGAGAACACCTGCTCGAGGTTGTGCCCCAGCTCGTGCAGGGCGATGTTGTACCCCTTGTAGTCCATACCGCGAGCGGCGACGCGGGTGCGCAGGTGAGCCTTGTCCTCGCGGCGCACCGCGCCCATCGCGTGCCCGGAGCCGCGGGCCGCGTCGATGACGATGCGGTCGGCGAGGAACGCCGCCTTCTCGGACGAGAATCCGAAGCCGCGCAGCGTCGCCGGCAGCGCGTCCTGGAACGCCGCCGGGGTGGGGAAGCGCTCTGCCACGATGCGGTCGAGCTCCGCCTCGGGCGGCCGGCCCGGGGCGTGGAAACCGGCGTACCAGATGTCGAACGGCTCGAGCGGGCGGCCGAGCCGGCGGGCGATCAGCGCGGCGGTCTGCTTGACCTCGTCCGAGGCGAGCACCGACACCAGCAGCGCCTCCGCCTCCTTCTCGGGAATCTGGCGGTCGAGATCAAAGCTGCGCGCGATCACCGTCGGCGCGGTGGGGCAGTACGGGTCGGCCTGGCGCGAGGCGCGGAAGACGTCGAGCACTGTCGCGTAGCGGGTGTCGCCCTCGCGCGGCGTCGCGCCCGGCGTCAGCGGCACGTCGCCGCCGACGGGGCGGACCTCGTTGCTGTCGGGGCACCAGGTGACGTCGTGGTTGTCGATCACCAGCGCGGGGATCTCCTGGCGGACGATGCGCTCCATCACCCGCTGGATCATCCGCTGCTTCGCCAGCCCGTCGGCCTCGCCGTAGTGCGACTTCAGCTCGTCGCGCAACCCCCAGTGGCTGATCAGCCGCAGCCCCTCGGGGAACGGCCGCGCGCCGGCAGCGGTGACCAGCCGGTCCATGTCGATGTTGTAACCGGAGACGTACTGGTCGGCGGCGGTGAGCGCGCGGCTCGCCGCCTGGCTGACCGAGGCCGGCACGCGCAGCGCGAAGCGGTCCATCAGCCGCGAGCGCGCCCACGTCTCGCGGTCCCACGCCGGGCCGTCCTTGAGCCGTTGTGCCAGCGTGGGGACGGGGAAGTTGAGCAGCGCCAGGAACGCCACCCTGGTGCCGTAAAGGTCCTCGTCGACGTGGGCGCCGAGGTTGAGGTCGCCGAGCATGCGGTCGACGCGCGACACCGGGCCGGTGTCGAGGTCAAGCGGGGTGGTGACCTCGCGGCGCACCTCGTGGAGGTGCCCGTCGACCTGCTCGAGCACCGCCTCGAGGCGGGCGAACGTCGCCGAGAGCTCCGCCGGGTCGGTGATGAAGCTCTCCTCGCAGAAGGTGACGAAGGCGTCGGCGTCGCCGTCGGAGGTCCACCAGCGCCCCGCCACCTGCTCGACGCCGAGGCGGATGCGCGCGGCGTTGGCCTCGCCGTACCTGGTCATCATGCGGTCGATCGCCTCGATCGACTTGGTCATCGGGATCGTCGCTGCCGGCACCGCGACGGCGCCGAGCAGCGCGAAGCTCGTGAAGCCATTCACAAGCAGGGTGCGAAGCGGCATGGCGACCTCCGAACGCGGAGTATACGCAGGTGATCGAGTCACCAAACCGAAGCAGTTGCGGAGCGAGCTGCCGAGCACGATCAGGCGTCAGCCGAATTCCATATTCGCAAGCCCCCTGCGCGCGACCCTCCCCATTTCCCCGACAGGCTCCTAAACCAGGCGTTTGCGAAGATCGATCCCGGCACGCTGACGCCCGACGTCCGCATCGCGAGCGACGCGCTGATCGTCCTGATGAAGTCCCAGAACGACGGCTACGCGCTACTGAGCCTCTGACCGCGGCGCGGTGTCGGAGAGGTCGCGGGCATGGGATAAACTCTTCAGGATGACAATGGGCCACGTCGAGGCACGGCCAGGCATCGCCGCCGCTCTCATCCTCACCTGGGGCTGCGTGAGCCCGGGGCTGGCGCCGCCGCCCCAGGAAACCCGCGGGCTGGAGCGCGTCGTCGTGATCGCGATGGAGGCGCCGCCGCTCAAGGTCCCGCTGGAGTTCCGGGCAACCGTAAGCGGCAGCGTGGCCGGCCTCGCGTCGCCGCTGCTCGTCTACAACACGATCGCGGTCCTGGTCGAGATGCCGGCGGCGTCGCGGCGGGCGGCAGAGGCGTCGGCGTCGCTGCAGGCGGCGCTCGACGCGGGCCGCGCATGGGTGCCAACGTTCGTCGCGGCCGGGCAGGCGAGCGCCCAGCTTGCGGCGCGCGGGCTCGAGGTGACGGTGGATCCGGGTGTGCGGCCGGTCCCCGGCGTTGCGCGCCGCGGTGGCACGCTTTCGATGGAGAACTGGCTGGCGCCGATCCGCGCCTGGTACAACGACACGAGGCCGGTCCCCCGCCCCGAGGCGGCGACTCCCGGGCGGCGCACGCTCGTGCTCGAGGTCGGCATCCTCAACTACGAGATCATGGGTGACGAGCTGCTGCTGCAGGTGATGGTGAAGCTGATCGACCCGGCGAGCGGTGCCGTGATCGGCCGGGCGCGCGCGGCGGTCGCTCCCAAGGCCATGCCGCACGTCGGCCCGCTCGACGCAGCGTTCGCCGGCAGTGCCGACGTCTTCAAGCGGATCGTCGTCACACAGAGCCGGATGCTCGTTCACGCCTGCCTGGTGCAGCTCGGGCTTCTCGACTAGTCGAACGCCGCCGGGCGCTGCGGGTCGGCGAGGTGGGCGCGGATCTCGGCGAGATGGCGCTCGTTGGTGCGCGCGGGCGACAGCGGCGGCAGCGCGTCGAAAGGAAAGAAGCCGACGTCGGAGGTCTCGTCCGAGGGGCGCGGCGCGCCGCCTACGATGTCGCACAGGAAGACGATCTTGTAGGCGTGGAACAGATCGAGCGGGCGGCCGGAGCGGTTGGCGTCGAACACGCCGATCACCTTGCGCACCGCCACCTCGTAGCCGCTCTCCTCGCGCACCTCGCGCGCCACCATCGCCGCCGGCGGGTCGCCGACGTCGGCCCAGCCGCCCGGCATCGTCCACAGGGAGTCGGAGCGTTCCTGGACGAGCAGGATGCCCGCCTCGGTGACGACGGCGCCGCGCACGTCGACCTTGGGCGTGGCGTAACCGTGCGCCGCGACGAGCACCTCGCTCACGGCGCCGGCGTCGAGGCCGGCGTGCTCGGCGACGATCTCCGCCGCGATCGCGGTCAGCCGCCGCCAGCGCTGCGCGTCGTAGCCGCTCTGCGCGAACGCCTCGCCGGTCTGCGCGAGCGCCTGGATCTCTCGCGCCCATTCTAGCCAGCGAGGCAGGGACGAATCGCTCATCGGACCTCCGGAGGTCACAGGCCGAGGACCAGGCGCAGGCCGGCGCGCATCGCCGTGACGACCTCCGCCGGCAGCTCGCGGACGCGCTCGGTCAGGTACAACTTGTCGACGGTCAGGAGCTGCGAGACGTTGATCACCGAGTCCCTGCGCAGCCCACTCTGCCGCCGCCGGCAGAGCACGTTGCCCGGCGCCGCGGCGAGTCGCAGGTTGGAGGTGACCGCCGCCACCACGACGGTCGCGATCCGGCTCTGGTTGAATTCGTCGGCCTGGAGCACCACGACAGGCCGCCTGAATCCCGGCCCGGAGCCGGCCGGTCCGGCCAACGTCGCCCACCACAGCTCCCCGTGGCGCATCACCACTCCTTGTCGGGCAGCGACGCAGCCTGCATCGTCGCGAGGGTGTGGTCGAGCCGGGAGCCCTCGGTTGAGTACACGGAGTCGAGGGCCTCGCGGACGCCCATCCCGCGGTGGCGTTCGAGGAACTCCGCCACGGCCTGTGCGTAGAGCTGGCTGCGCGAGACCCCGAGCCGTCGCGCCGCCAGCTCCGCCGCCGCGAACACCTCATCGGGCAACGAAATCGCTGTCTTCATGGGCAAAGTATAACCCGGGTTATACCGAGTGGTAAGATCTCGGGTCAGGCTTGCAATTGTGCAATCTGACGCCCGACGTAAGCAGGCCGCGGCCTTTCTCCCGTCTAGTGGCGTTGCTGTAATCTCGGTGTCATGCGGATCGACGAGCTGCCGACGCCCGCCGCCGTGGTCGATCTCGACCGGCTGGAGCGCAACTGCGCGCAAATGGGCGAACATGTGGCGCGCCTCGAGACGCGGCTGCGGCCGCACGTCAAGACGCACAAGTGCGTCGAGGCGGCGCGTCTCCAGGTGCACGGCCACTTCGGCGGCATCACGGTGTCGACGCTCGCCGAGGCGCGCGCGTTCGCAGCGGCAGGCTTCCGCGACATCACCTACGCGGTGCCGATCGCTCCGGCGCGCGTCGCCGAGGCCGCCGCGCTGGTGCGGCAGCTCGACCGTTTCACCGTACTGGTCGACGGCGAGGTGGCGGCCGCCGAGCTGGAGGCTTGCGCGGCGGCGCAGAGCGTCCGCTTCGCGGTGATGCTGAAGGTCGACTGCGGCTACCACCGCGCCGGCGTCGACCCGGTGTCGGACGCCGCCGTGGCGTTGGCCGCGCGCATCGCCGGCTCGCCCGGGGTTGATTTCCGTGGCGTGTTAACCCACGCGGGGCACGCTTATCGCTGCCACAACGCCGCGGAGATCGCCGCCGTCGCCGCGCAGGAGCGCGCCGCTACGGTGGGGTTCGCGGAGCGGCTGCGCCGCGCCGGAATCGCGGTGCCCGAGGTGAGCATCGGCTCGACGCCGACGATCGCGCTGGCCGAGGACCTCGCCGGGGTGAGCGAGGTGCGGCCGGGCAACTATGTGTTCTTCGACTCGTTCCAGGCGGCGATCGGGAGCTGCACGCTCGACAACGTGGCGTTCTTCGTGGTCGCCACGGTGATCGGAAGCTACCCGGAGCGCGGCGTCGCCCTGCTCGACGCCGGCGCTCTCGCGCTCTCCAAGGACGAGGGGCCGCGTCACGTCGAGGAGGAGTGCGGCTACGGCGTCCTCGTCGACCCGGTCTCGCGGCGCCCGCTGCCGGGCCTGAAGCTCCACGGGCTGTCGCAGGAGCACGGTCACGTGCGCGGTGGCGTGGGCGCGATCGCGACGCTGCCGGTGGGCGCCAGGGTGATGGTCGCGCCCAACCACTCGTGCCTGGCTGCTGCGCTGTTCGAGCGCTACGCGGTGGCCCGCGGCGACGCCGTCGTCGCGGAGTGGCGTCCCGTCCGCGGCTGGTAACCGAAGCACGGGGCTCGGGGCTTGGGGTTCGAGGCGCGAAGGGCGCAGCCGGACCTGCGTCGAGCCGGTCAGCGTGAGGCGACATCGACACCCACAGCAATTCGGGAGGGTCTGCTGGCATAATCAACGGAGGAGGAACTCACGATGGGGAAGCTGCTCGCGCGTTGGATCATCGTCGTGCTGGCGCTGCTCGCGGCGGCGTGGCTGGTGCCGGGGTTCCACGTCGGCGGCGACGCCTGGATCGCCTATGCCGTGATGGCGGCGGTGCTCGGGGTCGTCAACGCCTTCGTTCGGCCCGTCCTCAAGCTGCTGACGTGCCCGCTGATCGTGCTCACGCTCGGCCTGTTCACGCTGGTGATCAACGCGGCCATGCTGCTGCTCGCCGCCAGGATCGCCGGCTCGCTCGGCGTCGCTTTCAGCATCGACGGGTTCTGGCCGGCGTTGTGGGGCGGCCTGATCGTCAGCGTCGTCACCACGATCCTCTCGGTGTTCGTCAAGGACAAGGATTGAGAGGCGCCGCCCTCGTGGCGCTGCTGGTGGCGGCGCCGGTCGCCGCCCAGGACGGGGGCTGGCGCGTCGCCGGCGGCGGCTTCGCGTTCCGGTGGCTGACGGACGGCACCCACGGGCACACTGAGGCGTGCCGCGAGAAAACGTGCGACGACACCGACTGGCGCCGCGCCAACCTCGACAACGCGATCGGCTGGCGGCTCGCCGCCGACCGCGACGTGGCCTCGTTCGGGCGGCTCGGACTGACGGCCGGCGGCGAGCTCGACCTCGTCTTTTCCGAGTACAACCAGAGCCAGCGCGACTTCACTCTCGGGGCCCTCCTCGTCGCCGGCGGGGCCGAGCTCGATCTCGGCACGGTGCGACCGCTGCTGCGCGTCGGCGCCGGCGGGATGGCCGGCGCGGGCGGGCGAGGCGGGGCGGCGGCGTTCGTGGAGGCGGGCGTCGACGTCGTCCTGTCGCCGCGGAGCGCGCTGCACCTGTCGGCGCGCCGCTTCGACCTCGGTGGACCGCGGCTGGACGACTTTTCGCTGCTGGTCGTCGCGACGCCGGGCGAGGCGCCCGACTGGTCCCGCTGGGAGCTGGGCTGGGCGTGGGGCGGCACGTCGCCGGGAGGTCTCGCCGGCCATGACCTCGCGCTGTCGCGGGCGCCGCTCTGGCAGTTGGGGGCGTACCGCAACGTCGGCCGCCACGGCGATCGGATCGGGGTCCAGCTCGGCGCCACCTCGCACGAGTCGGAGCTGTTCAGCTCGCTTGGCGACGTCCCCGGGAACCAACGCGGCCGCTGGGTGGTCGACCTCGGCGCCCGCTGGGACCGGGTTTTCGCCAGGGAGCGGCGCTGGCGCTGGAAGCTGGGCGCCGGCGCCAAGGTTGCGGGATGGCGCGACGACGGGCCGCTGCTGGTCGGCAGCGACGGCGCGCCGGTTGACGGCGGCACCGAGCTCGGGGTGACGGCGGGCGCCGGGACCGACGTACGGCTCGCCGAGGGGCTGCGGCTGACCGCCGATCTCGAGCAGGTGTACTGGCCCGGGATCCGCCTCGGCGAGGCGCGCCTGCTGGTCGGTCTCGAGGTATCCGTCGGGGACGAGGCCGCTACGCCGGCGCCGGAGACGCCACCGCCGGCCCGGAAGGCGGAGGAGCAGCGTTTCGGCAAGCGGCTGCTGACCGACCTCGGCGCCCTGGCGGCGCGGCCGGCCCACCTAGACCGTCGCGACTGGCGCAACCTTGGCCTCGCGGCGCTGGCGGTCGGCGGCACGATGGCGCTCGACGACGAGATTCGCGACGTCGTCCAGCGCAACCGCAGCGCAAGCGGCGACGACGTCGCGAAGGCGATCCGCCCGATCGGCAACCTGACCGGTCCGGCGCTGCTACTCGGCGGGTTGTGGGCCGGCGGCGCGCTTGGCGGCAACCCGACGCTGGCGGCGCTAGGCAAGGACGGGGTCGAAGCCTCGCTGTTCTCGGTGGTGCTGATCACGCCGCTGCTCAAGGAGGCGGTCGGCCGCGCCCGGCCCGACGAGGGGCTCGGCTCCACGACGTTCGACCCGTTCTCGTCGTACCAGTCGTTCCCGTCGGGCGAGGCGACGCAGGTGTTCACCATCGCCTCGGTGGTGGCTGCCCATACCGAGAACCCGTGGGTCGAAGGCGTCGCCTGGGGCGTGGCCGGGCTTGTCGGCCTGGAGCGCGTGTACCTCGACCGCCACTGGGCCTCCGATGTCGTCGCGGGCGCGCTGATCGGCGCCGGCGTCGGCCACTGGGTGGCGAGCCGGCACCTGCGGCCGGCGCCCGGCAGCACGGTCGCCTGGGTGGTCGTCCCGATGGTCGGGCACGGCGGGGCCGGCGTCGTCGGCTCGGTCTCGTTCTGATCTCTACGCAGCCGGCACCTACGGCGCGACCGGCGGCAGCGCGAACCACACCTTGTGGTGGAGGATGGAGTTTTCGTGGCCGATCAGGACGCGAGTCTCCGCGTCGCCGCTGCCGACGAACAGGCGGCAGCGCTGCGGTTGCGCCGGAAGCGCGAAGCTGAGCTCGGTGAGGTACGGCTCGCCGGGCCGCAGCGGCCGGGCCAGCGGCGCGAGTCCGGCCCGTGCACCCGTCTCGCCCGTGACGGTGATCGGGGCAAGCGCTCGACCATGATCGTCGACAAGGAAGGCGATCCTCGAATGGGGAGACAGCGACGCGTCGCCGCGCCTGCTCGAGATCGACCGCTCGTCGAAGCGCGTGCGAACCGTCACGACGAGGTGGTCCGGCTCCTGTCCCGGAACGGGGGAGGGCGCGAGCCGCGCTGCTGTGACGGCGTAGGCGAGGTGACAGTCGATCTCGCAGAACACCTTCTCCTCGCCGGGCAGGAGCACCTTCTCGCGGGTCGCCAGCGAGAACGCGACGAGGGTCGCTCCGTAGGCGACGGCCGCGACTACGGCGACGGCCAGGGCGGCGCGCAGCAGGACCCAGCGCCGCGCGACGGCCGAAATGACGGCGGCAAGCAGCGCAAGTGCGATCAGGGCGATCGCGCCGAGAAACGCGAGGACGACGAACGGTGCCAGGGGTGGGACGAACGTCATGATGGTTCTCCTATTGCAGAGTACTCTGTAGAACAAAGTTGACCTCGAAAAAAACTCACGCCCCGCGGGCGTGACGGATTACCGCTTCCAGATGACGCAGGTACTGCTCGAGTCGTTTTCTGCCCTCCGCGGTGAGACGGTATTCGGTGTGGGGCATGCGCTCGACGAACGACTTGGCGCAGGCGATCAGGCCGGCCTCCTCGAGCTTGCGCGCGTGCACCGAGAGGTTGCCGTCCGTCGCGCGCAGCAACTGCTTCAGCTCGGCGAACGACAGGGCTCCGCCGGCGGCGAGCGCGGATAGGATGCCGAGCCGGACCGGCTCGTGGACGAGACGGTCGACCGGCTCGGCGAGCGGCCGCGGCCGGCGCGCGGCCCGTGCCGGCACGGGCGCCGGCTCCTCGTCGGAGCGGAGGGGTCTAGCCACCGAACCTCCTCGCGATCAGCGCGCCGAAGACGACGTGCAGCCCCCCGAACCCGGCGGCGAGCAGCGCGGTGCCCCAGGACGCCGGCGCCAGCAGCGCCGCGCCGCCGAGCACCATCAGCGACACACCCATCACCGGCACCACGGAAATCGAGTGGGCGCCGCCGGTAACCACGGCGGCGCCATAGAGCAGCAGCCAGATCCCGGGGAGCAGTGCGGTCTGTCCCGCGCGCCAGAGCACGAGCGTCAGCACGGCGCCGGCAGCGACGGGAGGGACGAACGCGAGCGCGAAGCGGCGGCCCGGTGCCGAGAGCAGGGGAGCGCCGGCGTGTCGCGCCTTGCGCGCCATTGCGCCGACACCGATCGCGGAGGCGACCACGGCGGCGCCGAGCCAGACGGCAAGCCAGGCGTCGCTCGTCCCCGCGCGCCACGACAGCGTGGTCGCGGCGAGGCCAACCACGCCCATCGCCACGCCGCCCCAGCCGGGCACGGCGGTGAACGAGCCAGCCCGCTCCATCGTCGCGCGGATAAAGCGCAGGTCGCGCTCCGCCTGCGCCTCGATCCTCACCGGTTCCCGCCTGCTCACGCGCTCACGGTACCTAACCTCAACGTCCGTGTCAAGTACTCTGCACAACAAAGTAAAAGCCGGAATCGTTCCCCGCCAACTCTGCAGCGCGACGGCCGGGGCGGCTCAAACGACCGCGCGCCTGAGCGCAGGGCGACGCCGATTCAGACGGGCCGCGCCGATCCCTGAGCGGCGCGCGTGTGCCAGGAGTTGCATTTCGCCGGCAGCCCCGTCTCGAGCACGACCCCCAGAGCTAGCTGGCTCTGCCACCTCGCCGTGTTCGCGCGAAATGAAACGCCTGGCACCGACGGCCGCCAATCCCCCCGCGCCTCCAAACCCCGCCCTGCACCAAGCCTGCATCACCTCCCGAAAAGTGCGGGCAAGATGCCCGCACCACACCAGGAAGGCAGAACCAGAGAAGCAGCAGGTACGACGGCGCGCCTAAACGCTGCAGGAGCGCGCGGGGCGCCGACCTCCAATCCCCCCGCGCCTCCAAACCCCGCCCTGCACCAAGCCGGCAGCGCTCCCCGGGCAACCCGCCGTGTTTCCGTGAGATGCAACGTCTGGCACCGACGGTCTCGACACTCTCCTGCACCTCCAGGCCGCGCCTGTCACCAAGCCTGCGGTACCGCCCCGCGCGGAGGCCAGTCAGTCCTTGCGCTGCTTCTCCGCCAACCCCTGCGGCGGCTCCGGGACGGCGAGCTCGCCGCGCTCGCGGCGCTCGGCCACCTCGCGCGCCACGACATCCGCGCGCTCCCGGTCGGGCGTGCCGTCGCGCCCGAGGTAGAGCGTCTGCGACGGCAATGCGAACGAGGTGCCCGAGCGCTCGACGAACCCGGCGATCGCGAAGTTCAGCTCCTCGGCGACGGCGGTGGACTCGCTGAAGCCCCTGGCGACGATCCAGGCCAGGACATCGATGGTCAGTGCCGAGGCGCCGAAGCCGGAGAAGCGCACGCTCTGCGACTCCTGGAACACCTTCGGGTGGGCGAGCAGCGTCTTGCGGATCTCGTCGATGATCCAGGTCATCTGATCGGCGGTGGTGTCGTAGCGCACGCCGAGCGTCGGGTTGAACAGGAAGCGGTCGCGCTGCGTGAAGTTGACGATCGTGCCGGCGGCCAGCAGCCCGTTGGGAATCGTCACCAGCGTGCGGTCGAGCGTTCGCACGCGGGTCGAGCGCAGGCGGATCTCCTCGATGGTGCCGGTGACGCCGCCGCCAGTCACGTAGTCGCCGACCATGAACGGCCGGTCGCCGGCGATGGTGACGGCGCCGAAGACGTTCTCGATCGTCTTCTGCGCCGCGAAGGCGATGGCGACGCCGCCGAGCCCGATGCCGGCGAGCATCGCCACGACGTTGATCCCGATGACGTCGAGCGCCGCCAGCACGATGAAGACGGAGATCACAAACTTCCCGGCGCGCGAGATGATCGGAATGTAGCCGAGCGTGACGCGGTTGCGCTCGTCGGTCCGCTGACGCATCTTGTCGGTGAAGCCGTCCCAGACGCGGAACAGGATCCAGCCGAAGCCGAAGAGGCTGAGCAGGCGCCACGCCACCCGGGCCAGCCCGGCGGCGTTGGGCGGCAGCCCGACCCACGACGACGTCACGGTAAGGGCGAGCCCCCAGAGGACCACGGCCAGCGGGCCGTCCATCGCCGTGACGAGGGCGTCGTCCCAGGTCGCGGCCGTCCGCCGTGCGACCGTGCCGAGCACGGCGATGAGGAGGTGAGCGATGAGGCGGGCGAGCCCGTAGCCGAAGAGCAGCGCGATGGCGAGCGCGACCCACTGCCAGAGCTGCAAGCCGGCGAAGCTCACCGAGAAGAACAGCGAAGGCAGCCAGTCGCCGATCGACCCGTATCCGTGGGCGCGGTAGAGCGCGTTGATCGTGCTGACGGTGGCGCGCGAGACCAGCCACACCCTGCCGCCGCCGGGCTCGCCATGGAGGTCGAGAGCGATGGGGACCTCGCGGCCCCGTACGTCGAGCGCCGCCAGTCGCTCCTCGCTGGGCTCGATGTTGGGCTCAACGGAGCCCATCGGCTCGTTGGATACGCTCTCGGGGTCGATCAACGAGCGGCGGGTGAGGACGAGGAAGAGCCTTCGTGCCAGGCGCGGACCGTCGGCGCCCTGCGCCTCGGGCGACATCGCGCCGAGGTCGAGGTAGCGGGCTGCGAGGCGGAAGTCGCCGTCGGAGCCGGCGGCGAGAAACCCGGCGATCGTCTCGCGCGGTGTCGCATGGGCAAGAGGGGCAGCAGGCGCCGCCAGGCCGGCGTTGACCGTGGCCCGGGCGAAGGGCGCCTGCGCAGCCGCCGGTCCGGGGAGGGCCCCGGCGAGGACGACGAGCGCGGCGACCGCGCCCAGGCTGCGCCGCCGAAAGCGCTGAGCCCGGGCAGGAACGTTCACGGAGCGGGGCGGGACCATAGAGCCTCCTGGGAGCCGTAGAGTACCAGCCGCCGGCGCCTGGGCAGTCCCCGCGCCCCGGGGACGTCTTCTCGGGGTCGTAGTCCGTGGCGGCAGCAGCCCGTGGCCGACGGCCCGCCCGCCTGCACGCCAGCGATCCAACGCGCGGGCAGGGGGCTATCGGCCGTCGGCTAGAACTTGTACCCAAGCGACATGCGGAAGTTGCGGCCGGGCTCGAGGCGGCGGTTGAACGGCTCGTGGTACGCCTTGTCGGTGAGGTTCTCGACTGCCGCCTGCACCGACAGACCGTGCGACAGGTCGATGCCGCCGCGCAGGTCGTAGACGGTGAACCCCGGGCTCGGCGTGCCCGGCTCGGGCAGCGTCGGCACGCGGCTCTGGTTGTCCACGGCGCGCAGCGAGAACTCGCTCCACCACTGCGGCTGCTGGTAGCGCACGCCGGCGACCGCCTTGAACGGCGGGATGAAGTCGAGCGGCTGGTTGGTGACCTCGTTGTCGCCGCGGCTGAAGGCGAGGTTGCCGAACACCGTCCAGGAGTCCGAAAGGTAGGTCTCGAGATCGAACTCGGCGCCCCGGATCGTTGCCTTGTCGATGTTCTCGAAGCGGGCGAGCGCGAGGTGGGTGTTGGGGTCGGTGCCGGTGAACACCAGGCCGATCAGCTCGCGGACGTCGTTGTGGTAGAGGGTCAGGCCTCCCGAGTAGCGCTGATAGCGCACCTTGAAGCCGGCCTCGTAGTTGAGCGAGGTCTCCGAGGACAGGTTGGGGTTCTGCTCGATCCAGGTGTCGCCGGTCGAGGCGAGGCCGAAGAACGAGCGCTCCTGGACGTTCGGGGCGCGGAAGCCGCGGCCGATGACGGCATTGAGCGCGACGCTGGGGGTGAGCTGGTAGCGCGCGCTGAGGCTGCCCGACAGCGCCGAGTCGCTGACGTCGAACGGCTGGCCCGTGTAGTGCGGGTCGTGGAAGCTGACGAAGGTGTAGTTGTCGCCGCGCACGCCGAGCTGGAGCTGCAGCCGCTTGCCGACGGTGATCAGGTCCTGCGCGTACACGCCGATGCCGCGCTGCCGGCTGTTCGGCACGGCTACTTCGTCGCTGGCGCCGAAAGTCGAGTTGGCGACGGTCTCGTCGTGGAGCTTGTCCTGGTAGGAGTCGAGGCCGAACGTCAGGCGGTGGATGCCGAGGTCCGCCTGCCCCTGGGTGTTGAGCCCGATGGTGTCGATGTCCGAGGTGGTGAAGTTGTGCGAGAAGAAGTATGGCCCGAAGTCGAGGTTGCGCTTGCTCTCCTTGACCACGCCCTGGTAGTAGGCGTTGAGCGTGACGCTGTGCAGGCCGGCCCAGTCGGAGAGGTCGTAGGCGACCGACACCTTGTCGCGGTTGAAGTGCGGGAACGAGATGTCGACGCCGGACGTGGCCGGGTCGTAGCCGGGGAACCCGATGTCACGCCCGCGCACCGACTGCAGGTCGACGCGCAGGAAGCTGCGGTCGGTCAGCAGCACGCGCATGCCACCGCTGAAGCTCTCCTGCTTCATCCCCGAGTTGGGGACGGTGGCCTTGGGGCTCTTGTAGTCACCGACGTCCGCGGCCGAGGTTGCGATGCGGAAGGTGTACCGCTCGGAGGCGCCGGTGAGATCGAGCCGGCCGTTGCGGTTGTCGGTCTCGGTGCCGTACGAGACGCCCAGCGATCCGCCCAGGGTGAACCCCTGCGCGCTGAACGCCGGCTGCCGGGTGATGATGTTGATGACGCCTCCCAGGGCGTCGCTGCCGTAGAGAACAGAGGCGGGTCCCCGCAGCACCTCGATGCGCTCCACCTGCGAGAGGTCGACGAGGCCCGGCTGGATGCCGGCGAACTCGGTGGACTCGCGTGAGTTGTTGAGGCGCTGGCCGTCGACCAGGATGAGAACGCGGTTCGACGACAGCCCACGGATCACCGGCAGGCCGCGGAACGGCCCCTCGCCGGCGACCTCGATGCCCGGCTCGAGCTTGAGGGCGTCGACGATCTTCTCGGGGTTGCGGCGGGAGAGGTCCTGCTCGGAGACCACCGAGATCGGGGTAGGCGTGTCGTACGAGTCAACCTGGTAGCGCGTCGCGGTGACAACCACCTCCTCGTGGTAGCCAGGGGTCCCGGCCTCGGGCTTGGCCGCCTGCTCTGGAGGTTTCGCGGCGACCCTCTCGTCCTTCTTCGGCTCCCGCTGCGCCTCCGCCTGGGCAGGCGGAGCGGCGGGCTGATCGGGCGAGACGATCGGCTGGTTGGCGGAGAGTGCGGCAAGAAGCAGGAACGGCGCTGATAGCATGGACCACCCCCGGTCGTGAATTTGCCTGGCGGGATCCGCCGCCAGGCACGTGAAGAACACTAACAGCACTTGTGTAATTGAGAATCGCCAAATTGTATCAGCGCGGTAGAGCTTCTGTCAGGATTCGGTCCAGGAATTGTGAGAATTCTACCCCGGCGGCCGGCCCGCCGCCGCTGCGTCCTGATTGTCCGGCATGCCGCGACAATTGTCTGCCGGACCTTCGTCGTGATCAGTCTCCTGCTCGGCGGTTGTCTGTTGATGGGATGGATGATTCGCTCGGGCGCCCCGCGCCGGGGACCGGGTCGGCGTTGAATCGTCATCTCAGCGGCCTACTTCGTGCTGGCGCTCTTAGGAGCCTGTCGGGTGGCTGCGTGGCCGCTGGCCGGTTGGTATCCTGGCCGCCGGACGACTTCGCATGAGCGAGCCCGAAAGCCCGACCATTCCGCCCGAGCCGGAAGAAGCCGACCGGACGATCGACGTCCGGCGGCTGCTGGCGGAGACGTCCGTCGAGCAGGCGTGCGCCACGGCGGAGCGCTACTTTGCCCAGCTCCGGAGCTGGGACCACCACCTCGCCAAGCCGTTCTCGGGCCCGGAGGACGCGCCCGCGCTGCTCGTCGCTTTCGCCACGCTGCTCCAGGGGCTGTCGCTGTCTCCCGGGATGGAGGTGCTCGACTTCGGCGCGGGTACTGGCTGGACGGCGCGCTTCCTGTCCCAGATGGGACTGCGGGTGACGGCCGCGGACGTTTCGCCGACCGCGCTCGCGATTGCCGAGGAGCTATTTCGGCGGCTTCCGCCAGTCGGCGAGCGGCCCGCGCCGCGCTTCCTCCACTTCGACGGCCACCGCCTCGACCTGCCCGACGCCAGCGTCGACCGCGTGTTCTGTCTCGACGCCCTCCACCACGTCCCCAACCAGCGGGAGGTCCTGGTCGAGCTGGCCCGCGTGCTGCGCGAGGACGGCATCGCCGGCTTCTCCGAGCCGGGTCCCGAGCACTCGCGGTCGCCGCAGTCGCAGTACGAGATGCGCACGTTCGGGGTGGTCGAGAACGACATCGACCTCGACGGGATCTGGCGGCTCGCGCGGGAGGCCGGGTTTGCGGAGCTTGCCCTCGCCGCGTACAACGCGCCAGGGCTGCTCCTCTCCTGGGAGGAGTACCGCGAAATCGTCGACGGGCGCGGCGCCGACGAGCGTTTCACCGAGATGACGCGGCAGTTCCTCGGCGAGCGGCGCACGTTTTTCCTCTACAAGGGCGCGCGACCGGTCTCGTCGGCGCAGTACCGCTCCGGGCTGCTGGCGGCCGTGACGGTCGAGCCGCCGCGCGCGCGCGCCGTCGCCGGGGAGACGCTCGCCTTGATGGTCACCGCGACCAACACCGGCACGTCGACGTGGCGGCCACACGGCGCCGGCATCGGCGGCGTCTCGATCGGCGCCCACCTGTACGACGAGCGCGGCGCGATCCTCCGCCACTCCTACCATTGGGAGCCGCTGACGGAGGGCGACGGCCACCCCGTCGCGCCCGGCGGAACCGTCACGCGCGAGGTCAACGTCCCGGCGCCGGCGCCGGGACGTTACCTCCTCGAGCTCGACCTCGTGGCTGCCGACGTCGCCTGGTTCGGCCTCAACGGCTCGGCGTTGCCGCGCGTCGCGCTCGAGGTCGTGTCGGCTGGTCCAGGCGTCGCCCCGTAGGAGGGGCATTCTTGCCCCGACGGCTCAGCCCGCTGCCGCCGCCGGCGCGGTCTCCGAGGACCCTTCGCGCACCACTCGGACGAGACGGACCTGCTCCTCGGGCACCCCGGCGCAGGTGAGCAGCGACTTGATGCCGGGCGTCGGCCCGTCGGCCTGCCGGGCGTTGACGATGACGACGAGGTCCGGCCCGTCGAGCCGCCACTCGAGGATGCCTGCCACGGCTTTCGGCGCCGCCGCCGGCCAGGCGGGCAGGGCGCTCGAGCCGAGCAAGCGGTAGCGATAGGCGGCGATGCTCTTGCCGAGCGACCGCGCCCCGTCGGGGAGTCGCTCGGCGGAGAGCAGGGCGAGCCCGGGGGGCAGCACCTGGTTGGCGCGCTCGAGCATCGAGGCGATCACGGTGTCGTGGCACTCGACGTCGAACGCCTCCGCGAGCGCCTCGACGCCGAGCGCCAGCGCCGGCCCCATCGACAGCCGGATGTGCGGGTTGTACCCCTCGGTGTAGCGCACCGGGATGGCCGCGGCGCGCAGTGCCCGTTCGAGCAGGTCCATGACGTTGCGGTGCGACAGGAAGCGCGCGTCGCCGAGCTTCTGGAAGGTGAAGCGGTAGCGCGCGGCGCGCGGCGGCTGGGTGAGCGGCGGCGGGTCGGGCAGCACCCGCGGCAGTGGGCGCAGGCGATACGCTGCGTTCTTCGCGCGCGCCAGCTCCGGCGCCGCCTCGCCGACCAGCGGCAGCGTCGGTAACGCGAGCTGGGTGTCGAGGCCGTCGCCGGGGATGCCGCAGCGCATGCAGTCGCCCCAACGGCAATCCGGGGTCTCGGCCTCCATGAAGGCGCGGCGGCGCTCGGCCTTGAGGTAGCCTTTGCGCACCTGCGCGTCGATCACGTCCCACGGCAGGCCGGCGTCGAGATCGCGTGGCCCGATCTCGGCCTCGACGTCGACACCGTGCTCGGCGAGCGCCTGCTCCCAGGCGTCGAGGCGCAGCCACTCGCCCCACCCGTCGAACACCGCGCCGAGGTCGTGCGCCCGCGCGATCACGACCGCCAGGCGGCGATCGCCGCGGGAGAGCAGCGCCTCGAACGCCGACTCGCGCGGCGCGTTCCAGGTCAGCTTGGCATGGCGAATCCAGCGGAAGCGGTCGCGCAGGACGGAGATGCGGCGCTCCATCTCGGGCACCGGGACGAACGGCTCCCACTGGAACGGCGTCCACGCCTTCGGGATGAACGGCCCGACCGAGACCTTGACCTCGGCGCGCCGGTTGCCGGCCCGACGTCCGGCCTCGAGAATCCCCTCGGCGAGGCGCGCCAGCTCCTCGAGGTCGTCGTCGGTCTCGCTGGGGAGACCGATCATCGCGTACACCTTGATCAGGTTCCAGCCGCGCGCGAATGCCACCTCGGCCGCCTTGATCATGTCGGCGTTGGTGAACGTCTTGTTGATCACCCGCCGCAGCCGGTCGGACCCGGTCTCCGGTGCGAACGTGAACCCGGACTTGCGCACGCGGCTGACCGCATCCGCGACCGCCACCGAGAACGACTCGGCGCGCAGCGACGGCAGCGAGACGCCGACGCGGCGCGGCGCGAGCTGCTCCGCGAGGTGATATGCGAGCGGCTCGATTTGCGAGTAGTCGGCGGTCGACAGCGACAGCAGCCCGACCTCCTCGTAGCCGGTGGCGTCGACGTGCGCGGTCATCGTCCTGAGCACCGTCTCGGGGTCGTGCTCGCGCACCGGGCGGTACCAGTAGCCGGCCTGGCAGAACCGGCACCCCTGGGTGCAGCCGCGCACCACCTCCATGCCGAGCCGGTCCTGCACCACCTCGACCGCCGGGACCAGCGGCAGAGGCGGCACGTCGGCCGGGTCGAGCCGCTCGACGAAGACGCGCATCACCCGGTCCGGTGCCGCCGGGTCGAGCCGCTCGTGGGCGCCGCCGCGACCCGGGCGATCTGCCGGCGTCCAGCGGTAGAGCCCCGGCACGTACAGGCCCGGGATGGCGGCCAAGGTTTGCAGCAGCTCGCTGCGGGGGCGGCTGGTTGCCTTGGCGTCCTTGACCGCGTCGATCAGCCGCCGCAGCAGGATCTCGCCGTCGCCGATCGCCAACACGTCGAAGAACTCGGCGATCGGCTCCGGATTCGCCATGCATGGCCCGCCGCCGACGACTATTGGGAGCGGGGGGGCCGGGCGCCGCCCGCCCGACCTCTGCGCCCCCGCGCGCATGCGCGCGGCCCCGAGCCCCCCGCGCTCCGCGGGAGTGAATCCCGCTCCGCTTGCCTCTCCTCCACCCGCCTCCTCCAGACTCGCGTCACCGCGGTCCGCGGCGAGCCTCGGAATGCCGGCGAGGTCGAGCAGGTAGGGGACGTTGACGTAGTTCAGCTCGCTCTGCAGCGTGATGCCGACGATGTCAAACGCCGCCGCCGGGTGGTACGACTCGAGCGAGTAGAGCGGAATGCCGTGCTCCCGCATCGCCGCGGCCATGTCCGGCCAGGGGGCGAAGGTGCGCTCGCACAGCGTGTCCGGGCGGGAGTTGGCGACGTGGTAGAGGATGCGGGTGCCCTGGTGCGACATGCCGATGCCGTACTCGTCGGGGAAGGCGAGGAGCACGCGCACGGCGACGCTGTCCCAGGGCTTGACGACCTGGTTGCGCTCGAGGCCGAGGTAGCGCCCCGGCCTTTCCACGCGCGGCAGGATCCCGTCCAACGCCGCGCGAACCTCCTGCGATTGCATCACCGTCTCGCCCCCCGCGGAATTGTACCCGCATTGCCCGCCGCGCCGCTGCCGACAGCTCCGTGTTGAAGCCCGCTCCGAGCGTTGCCTGACAGGTCCTTTGAGGTCCTGGGCGCAGGGGCTGAGCTTGCCTCCGCCCTTGGTCCGCACGCAGCCGGCACAACGAAGGGGGCAGGCAAGCTGCCCCCCTACGCGAAACCCGGGATCCCGTCGATGGAGCAAGCGGCTCATGAGGAACGGGTGGGCTGGGGTCGAGCCCCGCATCTCGTTGCCGACCCTTGGGCAGCGCCCCTGGGTAGCCGGTTCCCCGGCCTCGCCGTGCGTGTGTGCTGGCCCTCGCGGCGCCACGAGTGCCGGAGCCGGGTATCACACTTTGCGCTACCGGCACCTGGTCGGCGGCTCGCACGAGTTCTTGCCACCGTGCGCAGGGGTGCGTGTCTGCCGG
>Ga0315273_10000662_pt1 | contig 37176 bp, 40 predicted proteins | sample YL17G02_0_MG_FD_205753 | JGI IMG/M metagenome (GOLD analysis project Ga0315273, IMG submission 205753) | Sediment microbial communities from Yellowstone Lake, YNP, Wyoming, USA - YL17G02_0 | ecosystem: Environmental > Aquatic > Freshwater > Lake > Sediment | place: USA: Wyoming | collected...
CGGACCAGTGTCACCTTGAACGCCTTGTGGACCTGTGTCACCTTGAACGCCTTGCGGACCTGTGTCACCTTGAACGCCTTGCGGACCTGTATCACCTTGAACGCCTTGCGGACCAGTGTCACCGCCAGTGTCGCCCGTTACACCTGCAGAAACAGCCTGCCAACCACTGAGGATATATTGTTTAAATACCCCCTCCGATGTGTTATAATAAATTGTCCCTAGTTCTGCACTCGCCGGATCAGAGGCTAGGGAGCCTATTCTGAGCGGCGAGTTTGTCTTCAATTCATTAGCCATTTCTTTCTCCTATTTTATTTTAATATTTAATTACGGAATAAAAATTATATTGCAGGAATAGTTAATTCGCCATCGGAGGGAATTATTAATTCACTTCCTGAAGCCGATAATAATGGACCATCTATTTTTAGATAGCTTTTAACTAAACAATTAAATTTAACAGCGTTAGTTGATGTCGTAGTAAATTCTACGTTATCCACATTAACCGCAGCAGACCATACAACTTGTAAACTATCTGTCTCAGTGAAGGTATCAGCTATAGATACTGAAGTCTCATCACATGTAACCAACAGAACTCCTACACGAGTACCCCCAACGTCTTGATCCTTCATGTGATAACTGATTTCTACGGAACCAAATTGCGTATGGGCAAAAGTTAATGCGTTTATTGTGGTTGTACCAGATGAAAAGGATAATTCATGGTGATATAAGTAATCTATATATTGTTGATCTGTTCGACCTAAGCGGACGTGCTTATCGCCTTTTACGGTTAAAGCTGATTCATTAGCCACTTTAAGTTGAATCTCTCCGTAGGAGGCACCACCCAAGCCTGCAACAATTACAACATTTCCTCCATTTCTAACACCGTTACCCGCTGATACGGATGCGATACCACCATCACAACCACTGCCTAATGCTTCGCCCGCTGATATGCCTGCTGAAGGCGCTACCGTACCAGATGCAGCAGTGGCAGTTAAAGAGCCAGCAGTTAGTTGTAGGACTCCAGAGTATCCATAACTATCATCACAGTCCCCAGCTTTTATAAATACTGGACCGCTGGAAGATCCATCCGTTGTGGTAAGAAATAAACTACCCCCAACAACGGAATTAGTTATAAGTCCACCGCCGATGATGTTTCCATTTTGAACGTCTAAACCACCGGCTGCTGTCACTGTAAGTTTTTCAGTACCACCAATTACAACAGGACCATGCTCGGATGTTGTAGTGATTGTGGCACCTGCGACGTAGGCTTTATCTAAAGAAACGGAATCAACATAGCTTTTTCCTGCCAATGCGTCCCAAGAGCTATCCGTAAAAAGACGAATCACATTGTCAGAATCGTTATAATAAAAAGTCCCATTCTCCGCGCTTGTCGGATCAGATGATAATGTACCAAGTCGAAACGGCGAATCGGTATTAAGAACAAATTGAGCCATGTTTTTCTCCCCTTATTAATTCGTTAATTGGTAGGCTCTTGAAGCAGTATTTAATCTATATATAGATTATATATTACACCTACTCATAATAAAATCTCATCAGTTAAATTCCTTATCAAATTTAGTATTTAAAACCTAAAACTTAAGTTGAAAGTGGGGTAGTCATGAGGAATTTTTTCAAAAAACTTTTTAATAAAAAGAAAAAATTAAACAAGTACGGCTGGATAAAAAGTGTACGTGAACCGCAGGATAAGCTGTATTTAATAGGTAATAAAATAAAATTACCTTCGACTGTAGACCATAGGCAATACTGTCCACTTGTATATAATCAAGGTGAGTTAGGTTCTTGTACAGCTAATGCAGTATTGGCATCAGTACAGTTTGAGCAAATTAGAGGGCAGTTACAAACGTATATGCCCTCAAGACTTTTTCAATATTACAATTCAAGGGTATATCACCGCAGTGTGGGCGAGGATTCGGGAGCGACTATTACCAATGCGCTGAGAGCGGTAGCTAAATACGGATATTGTTCTGAAAAGGATTGGCAGTATGATGTAAAAAAATTCACGGTAAAACCACCCAAAGAAATATATAAAGAAGCTGAAAATAACTCCTTACCTAATGCTTTTTATGGTCGAGTTAATCAAAGCGAATACGACTTAAAACATTGTTTATTCGCGGGTAATACGATTGTTTTTGGTTTTTGTATCTATGAATCCTTTGAATCTGAAGCTGTGGCGAAAACAGGTTTTGTTCCTGTACCCAACAAGAAAAAAGAACAGATGTTAGGTGGTCATGCTGTCTTGTTAGTTGGTTATGATGATAATAAAAAACATTGGATAGTGAGAAATAGCTGGGGTGATGCTTGGGGTGACAAAGGCTACTGCTACTTCCCCTACCAACTTTTATTAGATGAAAAATTAGCAGACGATTTTTGGTGTATAAAAACCCTTAAAGATTCTAAAGAATTGTAGGAGATATTATGACAACTATAGGTGGAAAACTAAAAATAGAACAAGGCACAGGTTCTTATTATGTCGTTATAAAATCACCAGACGCCGGTCTTACACAAACATATACAGGCTCTGGTGTGTACTGGGCTAATGCAAATGTAAATAAAACGTCTAAAACAAGTAGCAGTATTTCTTTTAGGCAGAACGTACATTACTGGTTAAGTTATAATCATTGGTCACAAACCATGGATATCTATTATAGTACGTCAAACACAAAACCTAGTAGTCCAAGCCATACTTATACGTCTTTTGTATTTAACTCTACATATTATTATTTCGGATTAGGCGCTGCCACAGGGGGTTCGACAGATAATCATATCATTAAGTCTATGAACTTAATATTTACTAACGCTCAAAATTCAACTATTTAGACAAAAATTAAGTTATCCGGAATTTCCGGATAACTGCATACCACCGTAGGGCGGGAGGGGTGTCACTCCAATTAAAAACATAATCCAGAAGCCGTCTGGATTATGTTTTTACTCTTTAGTAGGAAACACTACAAAGTGTCTTGAGCACCAAACTGCAGGGCGATCTGACAGCATTATTTTTTGTGTACCTAGTTTACATATAGGGCAAAAAGCGTTGCTTTCAACACTGGCAGATTTGGTGCTCTCGATGCTTGCTCTTTTTGTAAAGCGGTCGAATAATTTATTGATTACGTTAGACGAGGCTAATGCTACCTCTGCCTCACCGGAGTAGTACACATCTGCAGCAACCGAAGCTATAGCTTCTTTGGACTCTTGTCCGTACCTAGCCTCTAAAATTTTATAGATTTTATCTTTGTTCATATTTTCTCCGTTGAAGCTACTAATCCTGTCATATCTAAATCTTCAATATCTACTGGTCCTTTGACTCCCTTTAAGTAGTATTTATTCTTTTTGCCTGAACCTTGATCTTCCTCATCTAATACCTCATACCACCTACCTTTATATAACGCCTTCCAAGGACGATTTTGTTTAGGCTGGATATACTGAGGTTTAACCGGAGTAACATACGACGGCAGGGCTTTAATTATATACCTAGCGTTTACTTGTTCTTTAAAACTTGCTTTCAAACCATAGTCAGAATAATCTTTTTTAGATTTACCCATACCAGTGACTTTTAATATTTTTTCTAACCCTTTATCGGTCAATTTAACTTCATTAATTTTAGTTTTGTAACTACCTTTAGGTACAGACTTAAAAAGCATTTTTTTAAGATCGTTAGGCATATTTGGATGAATCAAGAGATCTTGAACAACTGTAACGTCATAACCTGCGTCTGCTAGTATTCCCGCTGCCTTTAATCTTCTATCTGTGCTAGGTGCTCCAGGCTCTAAAATACGAACTAAAGTACCATCTGATGTGCCTAAGACATGCAACATAATTTTATGTTTATTGGGATTGATGACTTCCATATAGTCATCATGTGCTATTAGATCGGATCTAGTATGTATTGTTAAGGGCTTATTATAATTTCTCTCTAATAAATTCCTTGTAACTTTATATTTAGCGTCCAACCAAGTCAATGGATCTGCCCCACCTGTAGGTACATCTTTTCCTAAAGTGCCTTTAAGATCTTCTACATATCTAGGCATAGGGTGTGGTAGGTTTTTGTTGGGTGATGCGGTACGCCAAATTACGTTATGTATATCTCCGACGTAAGGTTCGTCATGGATTTGGCGTGCTAGATCTTTTATAAAAGATGGGGTTTTTTCATGGTAGCGGTCTATTAACCATTTTAGTGCTTTTTTATCTATCCATTCACCTTTATCAAGAACTTTTTTTATTAATTCTTCGGTATTCTTATCTAACTTTTCTATTTTTTTTAGTTCTGAAGAATACTGTTTGAATTTATCTGGAATAATAACATTATCTATTTTATCAAAAACTTTAGACTGTTTTTCATTTTCATACACATTTTTGTACGAAGAAAAATCATCTCTTTTATTTCTCAAAGTATCTTTTATGTTATCTTTGGACGGCTGATTTTGTTTAACACGTTCTCTATCGGATAAAATTTTAGCTAAAATATCTTGTGACATTAATTACCCCCTATTAATTAATCTTAAGGTTTAATAACAGGAGGAACAATCATGTTTTACAAAATTTTAATGTTATCTTTGTTTTTTACAGGATGTGGCTTTAAAAAGAAAAATCCAGAACCTAATCCACCACCAGTAGTGGAACAACCTACCGAACCTCGTAAACCTGTTCCTTTACCTAAACCCAAACCTATACCAACACCACCAAAACCAAAACCAGATCCAGATCCAGTACCACCAACAGATGGAGATGTTTCTGGCTTAGTATCTGCAATGAACAAAGCTAGGGCTGACCGAGGTTTAGCTGCTGTAACTATTGAACTGGGTTTAAATTGTGCGGCACAGCGACATGCAAAAGATGTAGGTCCAAAGAATTTATGTAGTCATACAGGTACGGATGGTAGCGATTTTACTCAACGTGCAAGAGACTGTAATACTTCCGCCTTAGCTGAAATTTTAGCTTGTGGTCAAGGTAGTGCAGAACAAGCAGTGCAAGCTTGGACGTTTTCTCCACTTCATGCGGCTATACTTTACGGACCTAGTACGGTGGTAGGTGTGGGTATGGTAAATAATCATTGGGTAGCGGTCTGGCGTTAAACCCATAGCATTATAAGATTTAGTATCATGAAATTTATAAAAAAAGTTACTGCTCAAAAACTTAACTTCACGGGTAGCTTGCAAATAGAGGAATGGAATGGTATATAAAACAGTTAGGACCCACGGACTTTACTCCACACCAAGGTATCGTGTACGTGACTTATCCGATTTTGTGAAAAAAGAAGTACCGTTCACTCAACTTAACTTAAATGATGCAGATAATAACTGGGCAAATGTTTTAATAAGTAAAGTAAAAAAAGAAATAGAATAAATATTTAAGGGAACTAAAATGAAATTTAATAGCAAAGTTAAAGAATTATACAAAATTACTGCTACAGTAGCACCTGCTGTCTATGTCGGAACATATAGTAAATATAATTCTGGCAGTATCAAGGGGAAGTGGCTCAATTTAGAGGATTACGCTTCTAAAGAAGACTTCCTAAAAGCCGCAGCGGCGCTTCATAAGGATGAGCCTGACGCGGAATTGATGTTTCAGGATTTCGAGGGATTTCCTAGGCAGTACTACTCAGAATCCAGTTTGAGTGATGAATTGTGGGATTGGCTAGATCTTGACGAGGATGATCGGGAGCTTCTTGCAGTCTATAGCGATGAGCGAATTTCGGCGACCAATTATCAGCAGTTTGGATTTGAACTAGGTGATGACATAGCTACTATTGAGCAAGCTAGGGATGCCTTTTGGGGTAAGTTTGATTCTAAAAAGGACTGGGCTATGTCCTTCCTTGAGGACAGCGAGTTGTCGGCGGAGCAAGCTGCAAATTATTTAACCCTCACCGATACCGATGCAAGAGTGAGGGCTAACGAAGATGCTTATACTCAGGTAGAGAATATGGGCGATGAAGATGTCCTTAAAGAAGCCGATTTAGAAGATGAGTATGACGAGGCAGAGGGTGATAAAGCCAAGGAGAAAATCCTAAACAAAGCTAAAGAAGAAGTGGAAAGCCAAATCTCTGACGAGATCGAAGAGAAATTGAAGAAGGATCCTGTCGGGTATTTAACAGATGAAACTGGAATGTACACGGTAGAAGAACTCTCTAAGCAGAATTTTATGTCGATCGATTACGATCTCTATGTAAGGGATGCTGAAATGGCGGGCGATGTTAGTTTTGCTGAAAAAGGGGGCAACGTCTGGGTTTTTAGCAATCATTAAAAAAGACAAACCCTAGGATCTAGCCCTTCAGCCATTGCGTGGCGCGGGGGGCAAATCACCTTAGAATCCCTCTGCCACTGACACTCATGCTCTCTAGGGCAATCATAGGTCATAGGCTTTCGCTTATGGAATTTAGGTGTCGTCCCTAATTGCAGCGTGCCTAACAGTTTCACTTCTTCAACTTGCCCAAGAGCATATAGTCCGCCGTCACAGGCTTTTCTTTTCTTATCGAAGAATCCACAAGATTCGCCGTGACAATGAGAATTATACTGCTTGGTCCAAGGAGATCCGTTAGGTGCGATCAGCGGACACATAGTTGCAGGACAAAAGGTGTCAAGTTCATGAGCCGGATCATTTTCCGGAATAATACAAAGCTTGTCGGATACTGCAATCAACTGTTCCGGCGTCATCAATACCTCCAAAAAAATCCCCCTCCTTAAAATATGGAGGGGGATTCCCATAGACACACCCAATAACAACCAATTACTTGGCAGCAGGTGCATCAGCCGCAGGTGCAACAGGTGCAGCCGCCGCAGGTGCATCAGCCGCAGGTGCATCAGCCGCAGGTGCGACCACAGCTTTTGCTTTTTTCTTAGCCTTCTTTTTAGCAACTTTAGGCTCAGCAGGTTTCGCTGCTTCAGCCGGTTTTGCTTCAGTTTTTGCTTCTTCCACCACAGCCGGTGTTTGAGCAAATGCCGAAGAGGTCAAGAAAGTAGCCAACAAAAATTTGTACATCATATAAAAATCCTCCAAAAGGTAGGCATAGATAGATGTAATATATGTGAAGAGTGTTAAATGTTTTTAAAAAAAGTATCTCAAAAATATAAAATATTAGCAGAAGATAAAAATCCTATAGAGAGAAGTCTGACTTTATCTCTAACTCTTAGAGAGGCGGCTATTACACTAGGTCACACCAACCGTCTCATCTCCAGAGGTGCCGGGGTAAACTTCCATTTATCCTGAAGATGCTTGAAGAAAGCCTTCATATCCCATTTGTTAATTTTAAGTATCTCTACGATTTTGTGTAAAGCAGGACCACCTCTCTTACTATTATGAACATCGGCTTTGAATGATTCAATACCATCAAAGGCGCATAATGTGTTAAGACGGCGTTTTGCTCCACCAAAAGGCTCTGTGCTTAAATGGTCCACATTATCTTTTTCATAAAGTTCGAGCCAAACCGCCATATCATCCCTTCGCCGATTACTTTTGGAGGGTTCCACTACTTCAGTTTTAAGATCAAGATCGGCTAGTTTTACGGCTTTTCTCTTATCTAGGTTCTTAGCCGCTGTTTCATCGGTATAGACAAAAATCGGAATGCCTTTCTTTTTGGCTTCGGTTAAGAGATATCTTAGCTGCCGCTTTAAGATACCAAATTCAGCATGACCAAGGTACTGCTTTACATCAACAAAAGCGATGTGAATCTCTTTAATGTATTTACTGGCGGGCTTTATGTAAGGCTTATCGCTCCAGATCCTATCTTCCATCTCGTTTTTCGCAGGGGCAACCTTTCTAAATTCCCGCCCCCAATAGTCAACGGGACTGCCGATATAGTTATGTCTCAGCTTTGTACCATCTAAGACCATAAGAGCATGGAATCTTGAGCCTTCATGATACCTGCCACGTCGGCTTCTTGTTGTGGACAAGTAATAGTATTTATCATTTGGCTTTAGCGTATCATCTGCTCCAGAAATAAACGTCAGAGCAAACTGATCTTCTTTTAGGATCTGTGCGGCATAAAATAACTGTGTATAATGATAAACGATATCTGATATTCCAGCTAAAATACAAGGATCGACCGTCTTTCTGTTTTCTCCGGCTGAAATGATATATTTGTTTTTCACTCTAGTTAAAAAGCTCATCTTTAAACCTCTAGGTAGATACTCAACTTAATCTAAGATCTAAACTCCCACCGACCTCAAGCCCCTTGGGCAACGAGGTGATAGGAGTGCCGTAGAGACTTAACCTCCCACCCACCGTGAGCCCTGCGGGCAACGAGGTGATAGGAGTGTTGTTGAAATCTAAATACCCACCGATCTTAAGCCCTGCGGGCAACGAGGTGATAGGAGTGTTGTTGAGATCTAAATACCCACCGATCTTAAGCCCTGCGGGCAACGAGGTGATCTTAGTGTGCTTGAGGTCGGTGGGAGTTTAGATCTCAGCTACCTTTGGGCTAAGAAAAGCTTTGAAGAGTTCAAGAATAAGTTAGACGACATTACCTAAGGCTGGAAGCCATGCGGAAGCCATTTGGAAGCCAAGCTGCGTGATGAAGCGTGATACCAAGTGACAAACGAGGTATTCCTGCGCTTCTAACTAATTGTAATGTTTGACCTTGATTTTCTAGGGGTTAGCCTGAACTAACAGAAAGTTGGCTAGTTTTTTTTGGCGGATTCGGTTCAATTTCAATGATTTCAATAACTTGAATATCGAGGAAGCCACTGAGAAGCCGAAACTACCTGCCACCAAACATACTTGATCCAGTTTTCGTAACAAAAGCTGGTGAGAATTTTTTTAAAATTTTTCCTTCTTTCTTTATCTCTATCAAAAATATTTTATGGGTATATATCGGTTGTTTTTGGAAATAACTTTAATTTTTTTATATCATTTTAACCCCCTAAAACCGCGTGATAAAATAAAAACATCTGTTATATTAGTTGGTTATAGACTAGTTTTTTTGTATATGTTTTAATCGGTAAGTATTTAAAATCATTGCGAAATAAGTAAAAAGGTGGTGGCTGGGGTGAAAGGGATCGAACCTTTGAATGCCGGAATCAAAATCCGGTGCCTTACCACTTGGCTACACCCCAAAAAAAAGTAACCCCGATAAATATTACTTTATCGGGGTTTTGAGTTTTGTCAAGTCTCTACTTGAAATACGGAGGTAGCGTATTTTCCCGATTTTTGAAGGTTTACTCCTTTATCACTTAATTATTTTTCAAAACTTATTCAATTTTGAATTGTAACTAAGCTGTTTTGTTAAACCAGTGTTCTTCTGGATAGGGACATTGAGAAATTTCTCACTCATTTAAGTCCCTCACTTGATAATCGGGTAAATCGTCAAGGCGACCGCAGGTTACGGGTAACCAAATTACATTCTCCTGCGCTTTTATCTGTTGCAACAGATACCGTACTTATCCCATTTGATTCAGTGAGTGTTCTCTCATCCAAGCGCGAAGACAATCTGCTAAGGCTGTCTTTTTCATCTTGGCTTTTGATTCTTAAGGAATCCGCGACTATCCCCCTAATCATATACATAATGAGTAATATGTATACTAGCCTTACGGCTCAGGGTGTAACACTTTTACATCTTGTACGGATGGTTTATCGTGAAAGTTGTACTCTTTCTATAAGACCTTTATCTTATATTTTTCAAGTCAGTGACTTGAGGTAACGCTGCTTTTACGGTCTGTAAGCCTCATAATATTTGTTACCAAATATTATTGTAATAAGTAGCTATCTTATTTACTGGCTCTCTCAACAAGAGAAACCTATTCTCTTGAAAGCAGGGTAATTTTTTTATTTCGTCTACCCTCGAAAATCTGCATCGCTGCTGACAAAAATGTTTTACGTCAGACCTTCAGACTTCGCAAGAGGAAATTACTTATTCCCCAAAAGTAATTCGTCACTGAGTACAGTACCAAAATCCTTAATTGCTGCTTTTTGTACATCAGTAAGCATGACATCTTCAAACCAAGAGACAACTAAGAAGCCTATGATCTCATGTTTTATATTAAAGACAGCTCGACATAATGCACATTTAGCTCCACTATAACGCATTAATCCTTTAAAATAACTGTCCTCTTTCATTTCATTAGAATCTATATAAAAATAATTATTTTTAAGTAAATGGTCTATAGTCTGGAGCAGGTAGCCCATAGGTATATTTTGTAATGATACCCCCCCAATCTGCACAGCTACTCCACGCGCACTGACAAAGTGAGTTAGCGATACCTTTTGGATAGAGACACCGGAAATAAAGGAATTACCATTGTGGAATTGGTAAAGCTGCACACGGTCGGCATCGTAGTAGCTACGAATCTCAGCTAAAAGTTGACGTAGCATTAGGTTTTTATTAATACATACTGATTCTGATTTATTTTGAATCCAGTTTTGAATTTTTGACGCAACAAAAGCTAACAGTCCGATAACTATTCCTGTTAATACTTGTCCTACATTGTTCCAGAAATCAGACATCTTAATCACCTCTCATATGAGAGTGTTCTTTAGCGTGGCATTTAGAGCAAATAGTCTTTAGGTTTAACAAACTGTCCCAACCGGATTTACTCTTACTTACAATATGATGGGCATGTAAAACGGCAAAGCCTCCAGCCTGGATACCTAACGCACCACACTCCTGACATTTAAAACCGTCACGGTCTTTGCATTGATCGGCTAATTTACGCCAATCATTCCTATTGCCATTACAATACTCTGGGAATTTATATTTCTTCCTTTTAAAGAAAGGATCACGCATATAATGTCTCCATAAAGATTAATCTTAATAGGAGATCAAATGGAACAATTACTAAAATATTGTGAAGACCGCATCAAACAACTATCCGGTCAATATGACCATGCCCTATATGAAAAATGTCCATACGAAATTGAACTAGATGGAAAAATAAGTGCTTATAAAGATATTATAGATTGGGCTAATAGAAAAATTATGGACGCTTGATTACCAGTATTCTTAAGATTAAGTTAAGGAGTAGTTTTTGTGCTGTGAAAATTTAAAGGAGGTTAAAATGATTCAGCTAACACCGAGAGCAAAAGAGAAATTAGATCCAGTCATTAACAAAACTAAGGCAGACCTTAAACCTTTTATGCATTCCCTACGCTACTGCGTGATTTGTGTGGCTTGGTTTTTGACGTTACCGTTTGTAGCGGCTGCAAAATTATTAGGTCCTTATAGCGAGAAAATTAAGCCCGAAGTCAAAAAAGGCGAATAATTAAATATACCCAAATTGGGTTCAATAACACCCAATTTGGGTTAAAATAAAAAAGGGAGACATCCATGTCTCCCTAAATGACTTCCAAGGTGGTTCAATTAGGTACGATTACTCGCGAGCAGTTTAATTACGCGGGAAAGTGTTGGACCTTCAAAAGTTTAATCAAGATGAAGTAGCCAAGGAGTTTGGTCTGTAGTTAACTATCTTGTGGGACGGCGTGGGAAGCTGGGGTCCGTTCAAGCCGTCTCTTTACGAGATGATAGCGGTAGTTCCAATCCCTGGAATCCGGCATAGCAGCTAACTTCCTCGACTTCCCAATCGTCGGCAATGATATCATCTTCGTAAAATCTAATTCCCGAACCCCGTTGATACCAGGGACCTTGGTTTGATTGTGACTTACGCCTAAACCGCCGACCGCTCTTAATCGCGTCAATCAGGTTCATATTTTTCCTCAAAATAAAAGATGCTTTAGTTGACTGGGGCAGAGCATGGTTAAGCCAATATAATTAGGTCCAAGTCAAGGCACACCTGTAAACTTAGAAGTTGGTAGCGTTCCTTACCTACTTCTTTGATTAAACTACAATGCTTTAGAAAGTCCTACTAATAAAAAGGGGAGACATGTATGTCTCCCCTAAATAACTAATTTTACAGATATTAAGCGTTGAATTCGACGCCAAGCATTTGTGCGCTGCTCGAAGCCAAAACGCCAACTGCTGGGACGTGAACTACACGGCTACCAGGAATTTCGACAAGACCGGCATCAACGACCATGCCATCAGCGCCTAAATATACTGGACCGGTGTGGCTTGCCCAATCAACTGAGGTATCATAGTAGCTAAGGTACACGCGACCTTTGCCCTTGCCTACGCCGCACTGACCAACCAAGTTAGCCGAAGGATAGTTGCTTACAGCTTCTTGGAAAAGTTGTTTAGCTTGAGCAACCGTTAGGTTGAAGCGGTAGTGAACTTTCAAGGTCAAACCTGCTTGACCAACAGCGAAGGTAACTGTACCTGCTGCCTCGTCAACGGATGCTGGAGCGACTGGAGCACCGGCAGAATTTAAAGCCAAAACCGAATTATTGACCAAATTGTTGTACGACAGCGAAACAACGTATGGACCAGGAGCGGCTGGGACCGTTACTAATTCAACATTAGCTGCGGTTTCATGGGACAATTGACGAAATACAGCGAAGCCTGCAAAAACTTCACCACCAGCACCTGTAGATGGTTGAACGTGCTCAAGACCGTCAACCAGAACGGAAACTAGACATTGACCTTCGTCCAGTACTTCTTTGCCTGGGACGAGAGGTTGGCTGTCTACGTGCGAGTACCACGTGCGTTTTAAATCAATCATTGTGTAAAATCCTTTCAGAAAATTTATTCAAGTGCGATCATATATCGCCTCTGTAATTTAATCTATACATAATATTTCATCTACAAAATAAATTGCTATTTTTTACATTGGTTGCTAAAATTTAGTTATGCTAACTATTGGTACAAAAGTAAATTATTGGACTGTATGTAATTATACAGGAAATATTAAAGGTCGCAAATACTGGCATTGCCGCTGCATTTGCGGTGTTTACCGTGATGTTCTACAGTCACAATTAACTTGTAACCGTACTAAAAGTTGTGGCTGTAGAAAAGGTGAAGATCTTACTAATAAAAGATTTGGTCATCTAGTAGCTTTAGAACCTGTCACTAGGGGTGATGGAGTTCGTCTATGGCGTTGTCTATGTGATTGTGGTAAAGAAACTCTAATAAGAGCAAATTCATTAAAACAAAATCATACTACCTCTTGTGGATGTTTTGGTTTAGAAAAAAGAAAAACTTTTCTTAGAAAAAAAAGAAAGAAAAAAGGGCTAGCTGCTATTAGTAGCTATTATAGTCGCTATAAGCATAGTGCTAAAAAAAGAAAATATGAATTCTCTTTAACTAAAGAAGAATTCATCGAATTAATTTTACAAAATTGCCATTACTGCGGTATGGAACCTCAATCAAAAATAAAAAAAACAAGTAAATTTTATTCCAAAGAATGGACAGAAGCATCTAAAATAGCTGCCTATGGAATAGACCGTGTAGATAACTCAAAAGGATATACAACAGACAACGTAGTTGCCTGTTGTAAAATATGTAATCATGCAAAGACCAATTTAACACTTGTGGAATTTAAAGACTGGTTCACAAGGCTTTGTAAATTTCAAAAATTATACTAAGAACTTTTTAGAAGTCGCTTTTATAACTTTATCATTACCATTTAAAGTTGTATATTTTACTTCAACATCATCCTCATTAATAGCCACACTCCATTTAACGTCTACACCGGCTGTCTCAGTATAAAGATCTGTTATGCTTGGTGCAGATATCCCATCAGCACAAATAAATAATTTACCCACTCTAGTCTTTTGAGACGTATTTTCCCGTATAGAGTATTCTACAACGATACCAGAATATATAGTCATATCAAATGTAAAAGGGGTAAAAACCTGATTTGTACTAGATTTGGTTAAAGTGTCAGTTATGAATACTTCTTCACAAAAGTCTGTATAGCCAAGTTTAGAATTGACTTGATCCCAAGAGAGTGAAGTTTTCTTGTATTGATTCTTTGCACCATCAAAGGAGAGTAGTTTTAATGACATAGACAGTCCTCATAAAAGTTAAGATATAAGCAAATATAATCTTAGTACTAGAGAATTAATGGACAGATATGTAGTGTAGAGGAGCGCACCAGTTAGCCATCGCAAGATGTCCGAGGGGTCGGATGATGTGCAACCACACTACCGAATACTTATATGGGGGAAGTATAACAAGTACCCTAAGCTACGCTATTGCCTAGATTAAAAATAAAAGAGGTAAATATGAGACTTTATTTAGGTAACTTGCCTGAAAATTTTACAGAAAATGAGTTATGTACTATTTTAAATAAATACTCACTTCTAGAACTGGATAAAAATAACTCTTTTGCGATTGTTAGAGTTGAGCAGGGACAAAAAGCAATAGATGACTTAAATGGTCTTGTTATTAACGGAAAAGAACTAAAAGTTTTGCCTGCTGTAGATAGACAAAAACAATGTGCTTAGATTTAGTTGTTAGTTTGCAATCAGATCCGATTTCCCAAGGGTCTCGTAATTAATGGTCTTTTAAAGAGGAGACTTGAATAATTAAGGTTTTAACAACAAAGCAAGGAGAATTCTCATAATGAGAAAACTAGAGGCAGAGTTGCTAAAGCTACAAGAAAAAGGGGAAGGTTCATTAGTTTCGGAGATCGAAGCTCTCATGCGTGTTAAAAGCCCGCCTAAGAACGTACCTGTGTCCCACAAATTCTTGTCGCTTGCCGCAACAGAAATTCATAACCGGAATTTCGATATAGCTCATGATTTAATCGGAGCTGCTATTGAAATTCACCAATCGAGAGAACCTGTCGAGTTAACTTCTACTGTCAAATATCAGTTAGATGAAGTTAAAGCTGATGATGTTCCATCGAGTGCTTTTAAAGTACCTTTACCTGATTTATCAGATAAAGACTTTTATGACGCACCAGAGGGAACCGTTTTAGCTTTTGCTGATGTTTTGATTAGTGCTGGTTATGTAAGACAGGCGAAAAAGTATGTAGAGGCTTTTAATAAGTATAAAATTAAGGAGAGTGGAATGGCGTTCGATAAAAAGCAGGCGTTACTTGATCTGCAAGCTGACTTTAAAAAACAAGGCAATTTAGCCATGGTTAAAGCAGCAGACGAGATGTTAAAAGATTTAGACGATGAAGACTTCACGGCTGAGAGCCAAGCTGCTGCTTATAAGGGTGAAGCCGCACTTTGTAAAGATGACTGTGTAAAGTCTGGTCTAATGAAAGCAGCTTACATGATGAAAGCGGCTGAAGAAATGGAACATGATGGTTTAGATGCTTCTGCTATGAAAGCGGAGGCTGAAAAATGTTACAAAGACGCCAAAGAACAAAAATCCGAAGCTAAAGAAGAAACCTTAGAACCTAAAGAATTAGATGGGGGAGATATGCTTAAAGAACAAAAACACGAATTTACTGCTTCTAAAAAACCTGTATTGTACGTTGAAGCTGCAAGCGCGAAAGAATCGAAACTTCGCGGTGAAGCGGCTTTAGCTGCAACCAACGGCGAGTTGACTAAAGCCCGTGTATTACTCAAAAAAGTTGAAAATATGGAACGTGCCCGTTTAGTTGCTGCTTTAATTAAAGCAGGCGATTCTGATTTAGCTATGGAAGGTCTTAAAGAAGAAGAACCTGAATATAAAGAACCAGCCGAAGAACCAGCTCAAAAATTAGACAAAGAGGCTCATGAAAAAATGGAGCACTCTGAAATGCCAGAATCTAAACTTTCGGTTGAAGAACCAAGCAAAGAGCCAGAAGTTCCCGCAGAGGAAGATATGGCTAAAGATCTTGAGAAAAAAGTTGAAAGCTCTGTGCGTCGCGGTCGGATGCGTGATGCAGTAGTGGCATTCACTACTCTTAACGAACTAGAGCAAGCAGTTGTTGCTGGCGTTAAACTGTGTGGAAAAAATAGCCGTTTGAAAAAAGAAGGCTTAAAAGTTTGGACAGATGTTGCTCGTAGCCGCTTCAAAGCCGAAGCACTTTTGGCTGAACATGAAAAAGAAGATGAAGTTTTAGATAGAGCTATGGAAGGCATGGAAATGCTTGAAGACGAGAGCCAAGCTGCTAAAGCTTTGGATCTAGCTCTTGACGACATGGATGAAGCTAAAGCTGAAGAAATCACTAAAGAACTGATTACGCCTCCAGGTGGAGTGTCGGAAGACATGCATCATGCAGAGGAACTACCAGAGGAGCATGAGATTCATGAATTAGCAGAAACGGAAGAAGAAGAAATGGAAGAACATGAAAAAGGAGCACTTGAATCTGAAGAAAGCGAAGCAATGCATTACGAAGTTCTGCAAAGCCTTGCTGAAATCAAAGAACTTGCTGTAAGCCGTGACGCTTTAGCATTTACTTTCTGGGAAGACGAAAACAGCAAAAACCCGTTCTACGTCATCCAAGCTGCTGGTAAACCAATCGGAGAAATTCATTTAGCAGATCAAGACAATGCTAATGAAATTCGCGCTTACTTCTGTGACGAGCAAAAATATACCAAAGCTCTTGCTCAAAGCGTAGAAAACACCACGCTGTATGAGATGCTTAAAGGCGTCCATGCACGGTTTTATGCCAACGCAGTTGACAATACCGACTATGCTAAACGCATGAAAGATCAAGCAATTGCATCTGTTGGTGAAGTACGCAGTGAAAAACTGACGCAGCTTCGTCGTGATTTAACGGACGCCATGGTTACGGCTTCGGAAGCCTTGAACAAAGGTCTTTACGACAAACCAAACGCTCTTAAGTCTAGCTTTGTGAAAATCTTGTCGAGCTACGGCATCATGAATCCGGCTGTTGCTGTTGAAGCGGCTTTCAAAGAAAGCGGAGTTACCTTCTTCAATCAAGTAATGGACGGTGCAAATGAGTATCTAGAAATGCCTAAAGAAGCATTTGTACACGCTAAAAAAATGATTGCACAAGCGCAGAATGTTGCTTTCGCCCAAGCAAACAACTTCAGCGACATGCCAATCGGTCAGCGTTTAGCACAAAACAGCCTGCCTTTTGAATCTGTACCGGAACGCCAAGACGCTCCAGTAACCGCTTTTTCGCGTGATTACTCTGAGCAAATGCGTAAGGCAGACTATAAAGACCGCCTGAAATTAGGTCGTAAATTCTAAGAATTAGTCATTGTTCTCTTAGCCCTCAGTCAGATTTTGACTGAGGGCTTTTTCTATCTAAGATTCACTACTATGCGATTTTTTTATAAAATTATAGCTGCCGATCTCTATTCCGAAGCACAGTCTATGCTGCGAAAATACTTCAACGGCTTAGATCTTCCAGCACCAAGAATAAGAATTGTAGATAGGCTTACTGGTGGTTTTCTAGGTCGCTGCCGCTATAAAGTAGGTGATACTACAACGACGATTGAAATCCAAAAATCCATACTCAATCATGAACGTACTAGAAAACGCACCCTTGCCCATGAGCTAGTACATCATGCTGATTTTATTTTAAACCTGTCTAAGTTAGACGGTTATAATTTAAAGGCGTATAGAAAATATAAAGATGACGCACATGGTAATTTTTTTAAAGATTACTCTAAAAAAATAAACCAAATAGAAAATGATCCAACTTTTGTAAATGAAACATCCGATGAATCAGATGTCATTGAGGCTACAAAAGAATATTTTATTCTTATTGCACCTAGTAAAATGGGCAGAGGACTAGGCTGGTCTTGGGCGGCAAGGATATCCACGCAGCAAAAAAAGTTTATAGAATACTACACAACAAATAATCAGGCAAAACTGTTAAAAACTAAAGATCGTAGGTGGTTAGGAGGAGCAAAAATAGGTAAAAGCTTCTCAATACCAATAGATAAAGAACGACAAGACGAATTAAAAAAAATGTATGAACAATAAAGTCTAAAGTTTTCTGGGTGGCACCTTTAACTGGTCCAAATTATTTTTTTCTAAAAAGTAATTAGTACCTTACACACGCTTTAATAAGTAGACCCGTCACTTTTTGATCGGCTGATTGTCGATTAGTTAGCTGTCTAATAAAAAAGGGCAGTAACTATGAAATCAACTAAGCTCAAAGCACCGCTATTCTGCATCAACGAAAAATGTGAACACTACAAAAACCCGATTGGTCGATGGTTCGTGTTCAAGGGTTACTACCGGACCAAGCATAACCACAAATACATACAACGCTACCAGTGTAAGGTCTGCCGCTTCAAATTTTCAGAAAATACGTTCCGCGATACCTACCGACAACACAAGCCACATATCAATAAACATATTTTCAACTGGTACTGTTCGGGAGCCACACTTAGGCGCATGGCAAAAAATCTAAAAATCACTCGCGGCACTGCCGTTAGGAAATTCAGGTTCCTCGCCAAAAAATCGCGCATGATTCATGCCTGTGAACTAATCACCGGAAACCTCGACACTGGTGAAGTCCATTTTGACGAGCAAGAGACATTCATGCACACCAAACAAATGCCGCTATCTATAGCCATTGCCGTAGACGGTAAGCATAATGCTCTAGGCGGAAAAATCATTGATATTGACGTTGCGATGATGCCTGCTCGCGGTCGCAACGCAAAATTAAGTCAGGCTCGCTTTGGCATTTTGCCTGATGAGCGTCCATACGTTTGCCAGACTGTGCTTAACAATGTCGGGATTGCTACAGGTGGTCGGATAATTTTACAGACTGATGCGAAGCCGCCACGAGGACAAACGAGTACCTTTATGGTGGGGAGATCAGGCTTGTGCCTCTATCCGCCATGATCTTAGTCGCATGAGGCGCAGAACTTGCGTGACGACTAAAGACATTCACGGTCTACGGCAGCACTTATGGCTTTATACAGCACACCGCAACGGTTATCAGCGCGACCTTTTCGATCCCTGGTTCAAGAACACGAAATTTAGGCAGCTTAAGGCAAGCTATTCGTCAGGTGTCTATGGTGAAAGAGCGACGAAGTTCCTCAACCGTTAAATTTTTGAACCATTTGATTGTCATCCTCGTTTCACTTTGGATGGCTACGATCCCGATATTGTCCATTCGTTCAGTCCAACTTTTTCCGTATGCGTTTGCCTTGGCAACATGCTGTGCTAGGGAGTTTTCAAACTTAGCAAGTTCGTTCTGTAAGATTTCTTTCATATCCGTGGATTTTAGCTTTTTACTGTACGCAGTCATGATTTTTTTGAAATTAACTCGCAACGTCTCATCGGTAGCTATCCAATTCTTAATCTCATAAGAAACTTCTTTTTCAAAATTCTTACTGAAATTATCTTGCGCACCAACACTTTGGTGTTCGTGCTTATTGAAGAACATCACAGCACGAGAGTTTATATCTTCGAGTGATTCGTCTAGCGCAGCCAGATAACGTTCAAGAAAGTTTTTAATCTCTGCCGCAAAATCCTCTCTCAGCTCGTCAGGGGAGTGTGCAGGATCGACTTGCACCTGATATTTCTTTTTAATTTTTTCTAAAAAATTTGTGGTCATTTTATACCTCAAGTGAGAAATAAAATATCTGCACTAACGACATCAATTTCTGGATTCAAAATTTGGCTTAAATCAGTTCGTAAAAGTCTTTGATCGCAGCTTCTACTTTGTCAGCTTCTTGTTTGGTTAAATGCCCCATACGCTTTTTGAACAGATTTTTGTCGAGGGTATAGTAATCTGTGCATCGGGCGTAGCTATTGTAAAGAATCCCTGCCCTTGAAGGTTTGCCGTGAATCAAGACACTGAAGCATGATCCATCGGAGACCGTTTGTATCGGTATACAAACAGCCACCTTGGCTGTTTGTATGTAGGCATTAGGACTTATGATAATGTAGTACCGCCTTGGCTTAGTCGCATCGTTTGGTTGCGATGGATCTGTGCTGTTTCTCGCTTCATCCTGCGCCAGTTCCCATACATCCCACTTAACCATTTGTTAGCCCCTGAAGCCTGTGCAATTCAGGCATGTAATGAGGATCTGTTGCTAGTTCTTGATTCTTGGCTTCGGCAGCAATCTCTAGCTGCTTGCTTATTTCAATTCTATATTGGCTTGCGATGGCAGCTAGGATGAACTGCGTTGGAGTTTTGTAGCCGAAAAGTGAAACGGCTCTCTCGATCAAGTCCTTTTCTTTGCTGTCTTCTTTTATCTCGATCTTCATATCACCCCTTTCGTACACCAATGCAGTGTATCTCTTAAGTGTATAGTATTACTATCGGCAAATCGACTAAAAACTTTAGCACATAATTTAATCTAATTAAAACATGATGTTATATTGAAAACTGGAGGCTATCCCCTTGGCTATTTTTCATTAGGTCCAGCAAAAGGTGCCACCCAGTAAAGTTTTTTGTAAATCTGCCGATAAGCGAAGCATATATAGAACATTTAAGTTCTACTATTAACTACGCGAATTGATGGAGTATTTATGATTGTCCTGTTATTACCGGTACTTGCGTTGGTCTTTGGTGGGTGCACAAAAAATGAAAAAAACCAAAAAAATCAGGAGGTTAACAGTAAACAAAGTTCCTTAAATTCCTCCCCACAAGTGATAAACTTACCCCCCTCGATACGGTCAGGTATACGATTAAATACTAAGGTAGAATCGATTGGTTATTTTTTTGAAAATAATCAAATATTTATGATTGATAAGTCTCTAAATACCTCGCCTGCTTTCAATGATGTTGGAAATCTAAAAGCAAGAAATTTGTTTGTTAAACAAGGAGTTTTGTTTTTCAACTTTACAGAACCTTATGTATTGCCTGGAGATACTAAAGGCTGCATTCTTGGCTATGTAAAAGATGACGAATTAAAGTGTATGGATAGGGAAGCCGTATTACTTAACAAAGACCTCATCAAAGTAGTAGACAATGATGTCTACTATATAACTAATAATTATTTATTAAAAAAATATAACGGACAAGAATCTAAAGAGATAGCCAAACAAATCAGTGTATTTGAAGTTAAAGATAAAGTTGTGTATCACGATTATCTAAGACGTTTGAATATAGAAAACGATCAAGGACACTTAGACTTACCTGTGGGCGGCTTCATAACGTCAATGAAAACTTTTCCTGACAATAATATTTATGCTTATAAAATATTACTTAACGGTGCTAATGAGATTATTCGCGTAATTGAGGGTAAACTAGAATCAAAACCATGGGTAACGGTTAGTTGTAAAATTGCAGAGTTTTTAACCACAAAAAAGTACGGACTAGGAGTATCTAAAGAGTGTGGCGGTGTATTTGTCTATTACCCTAAATATAAACAGTATGCTACGGTTCTTAAAACTATTACCTACTATTATTTATCCGAGGATAATAAGCTGTTTTTAGGCGGTCGCCTCAATGAAAAGGCTAAACTTACTGTACTTGATTTAGAAACTGGTAAGGAAAAAGAAGTCATGGATGGAGTGGATATAAATCAAGTGTCAAAAATCGACACCGATATCTACTATGTGGGTAGAAAAGATAATAAACAAGTAGTTGGAATAGTAGGAAAAGAATCCAAAGAGATTGAATCCTATATGCTACTCAAAGACTGAGTTTAGATAGTCTTCGCAGATGTAAAGTCTGCGAAGACTTTTCTCTATTCTATAAAATAAACGATATAAACAACGATAAAAACCATCATTAAAAGACCTAAATCAAACATCAACAAATGTTCTACGCCAATCATACCGCCTCCTTTTAAGTCAAAGTCATCCAGCCTCCTCACGTTTTAATGGGACGTAAAAATAAAATTAATTTTGATGTGTATTATTTAATCTAGGGTAGAAAAGGTCAGCTAATATCCGCTGCCGCAGGTAATGATTCAATGTTTCCGAGTAAATTCTTTCCGTCGTGCATTATCTCAATTACTGTAACTTTAGCACCTTCTTTAAGGGTTATTTCATCTTCCTCACCAGTTGCAATGTCCATATTAGCCCATGCCGTTCTTTTAAGATCTATACTAGCTTTAGGTATTAGAGCTTTAACAGTAATATATTTTGAACCTTGTCCCCAATGGCATTCTGATGCTTCTTCGTTCCATGAAAAATATTTACCAATTCCTTTATAGCCTTCTAAGTACTTTCCTTTTTTCAAAGAGGACATAAATTTACGAACATCATTAAGAGCAATACAACGGTAGCCTACTAACATACCCTCTTGAACTTCTGCTTTGTCATACCATTCATTTTCAAAACGATCCCATCGATCGTCTAACCATTCCTCCGCTTTTAAAGCCAAAAAATCTTTCTTCTTTGACATTTTTTCATATTCAGCTTCGTTAATACCTAAACTATCAATAAAATCATTATCGTTTATGCTACTTGAATGATTTATCCACTCTTTTACAAAGGATTTTTTTTGTACTATGCCTGTACCCTTTGATGAAAGTTTTCTTTATATATTTTCATAATGCCTACTTTAATGCCATAGTGTTCAGTTTTGCACCGCACCTATGGCAGAAAAATACATCTCTACCTTTAAAGTGTGTTTTTAAATTCTCTTTAAAAAGAGCACCGCATTGTTGGCATTCACAGTCTTCCAGATTTTCAAGAGCCTTGGCTTTTTGTAGATCCTGTAAGTTTATTTCTTGAAGAAGTTTAGCCGGTTTTCCAGAAAAAGGAGAAAAACTGTCTAAGCCTAATTCCGCATAGTATTGCTTTTGTTCTTCCTCGTCCTCAAACAAACCATAACTGAATCCCGCATCTGGCGGCGGACCGCGATATAAATAAATTGGTCTGTATGGCTGATAGTCTACCGGCTTTTGGGTGTAGGGATAGTAGGAACTTCCTCCCCCGCCTAATCCCAATACTAACTTCATATATTCTCCTTATTTTTTCTCAAAGGAAATTTTCAGCAATTATCAATCTAAATTGATTTCAATGTGAAAAGATATTACATATTATAATAATCAATAAATCTAGGGGAGATATGGATGGCTAAGTTAACACAAAAACAGGTGAGTGTGATTTCACCTAACGGTGAAGCTTGGGGAAACTCTGTCTACCAGCGATTTTTTTAACTTTCAAAAACTGATCATGCCTAAAAATGCATCGAGGGTATTGATATCATCCTTTAAAAACCGCCTTTAGGTCTACCCCTGCTACCTCGTCCACCGCCAAATCCTCCATCCCAATGTCTGTATGAATTTCGACTATTATCAATTGTTGCTGTTAGCAAGTCCGTAGACAGAGTATTAAAAATTTCTAATTGTTCATTCGATAATTTAGATAATATTTGAGCAACATCTTCTAAATATTTTTTTGGACCAACAATACGTCTTAAAGTATCTACAAAGTAGCTGGCACTTATTTGACATTTTTTCAACTTATCGTAGTATGCTGGATCAACTGCCATATGATTAAGTGCTATCTCTTGAGCCTCGTCAGGATCATAAAAGAATTGTAGTTCAAATTCTGTTGCTTCTTTTAATTTGTCCGCATCAAAATCGGCAGGTGTTTTATCATCACCGGCACCGCGCATAGCAGGCTCATATATAGCCTGTATGCGCTTATCTAAATATTTTTTTGCCAGTTTATTTATCACTCTGCTTCCTGTAGATATAGATCGGATACCAAGTCGGAAAATGATTTTTTGTCCGTATAGTCAGATGATTTTTTGTCGGTGTAGTCAGAACCTAAAATGTATACCTGTGCAGCGATAGACCATTGACGCCAAGCATCTCTGTCCGCGTTAGAGGGGCAGGCTTTTAAAGGTGTATAGACACGACGATCATTTTCTTTAGTCGAGGCTTCGATCATAGCTGAAATGCTTTTATGAGGCACTACACTACGCTGCCAAGCAAATTCAGAATCTGTCATGTCTAACAGGTCCTCGGTCAATGCAAAAAGTTCCTTACGCAGCCTTAGATCGCAGGTAGCTTCTGTCTCTGCTTTTACTTGTGCTGGAGGGTTAAGACCTGGAATGCTCCAAGAGCGATCAAATGCAAAACTAACTTCAACGCCATCGCCTTCAGCTTTGGCTATTGTAAATTTAGTTTTATCCCCCTTACCTCCGGTGCTTGCCGAAGATGAAAAATCACCTAAAGGAAATGCAGCGCCTTCAACACCTTTTAACATAGCCTCGACTTTTTCTTTGGTTGCATTCCAAAGAGCAGCAGTGCCTTGATCAAATTGGCTGATTAAAGCTAAAAGGTGTGCGCTTGGATCTATAACAACTAGAGGCTTTTCTTGTTTAGCTTTTGGTTCGCTTACTGGTTCTTCGCCTACTGGATCAATAGGTTCTTCATCACTAGTGTCTGCGGCTTCCGATTCTTTATCTGAAACTTTTATTTCTTGTATTGCAGTAATAGCTAAATGCTCGGCTGTTTCCTCGTCTAAATGTCCAGATTCAACCTTCTTACGCAGAAGTTGTATAAGTTGTTGAGCAGATGATGCAGTTATTGACATAATATCCCCTTTAAATGGCTAATATAAAATAATCTTAAGCGTAGTATTCTTCTACAATAATTAACTCTGCTGTACCACCATCATTACGCCCACCCAATCCTTCGTTTGCATCAGATATCCAGTTACAAAATTGCATTCCTTGTTGTAGTATCAGATTTAACTTTCCAGAAGTCTTCCTTAATGTATTAAATCTGAGATTAAGTGATCTTATACTAAAATAGGAATGATTATGAATTTTTTGAAAAAAATAGAAGCGTATATAAAAAAACAGAATAAACCACATAAACCTGTAAAATTTAATAAGGTTAAAAACAAATCTTCTTTGGCTGTGCGTGATGAAAAAAAACTTATGCAAACTAATTTTTTGCATTTGCGTCGTGGTTTAGCTGCTTTAGAAGATGCATTAGAACAAGCAAGTCCTTTTGACTTTACAGATGTTTCTTGGCAAAAATTCTTTAAAGATGCCGCTCCTAAGATTTTAGTAGATATCCTTTGGGATTTAGGTCATGTGAAAGATGCGAAAGATAGAGCTTTACTTCTTCGCTTGTTTAAGTTGAGAATAAAAGGATAACATCATTACCAGATAGGTTAGCATGGGATATTTTGATTATAAAAAACCAGCACTTGGCTCCTATTTAGATCGGCGAAATCCGCCATACTTACAGGGTCAAAAAACTGTAGGTGATGTTAAAATACATGCAGGTGCTACATCTGCATCTGGTGATATGTATGCAGGTACGCGCTTTAATGCGGTTAAAGATCGTTTAGAAGAAGGTTCGGTACTAGAGGAGTGGATTCCTAGACAGACTACAAATCTTCATATGATGTTTCGCAAAATTTATTTGCGTGACGCAATTTCTGGTACTGTAGTTGATATATTTTCAACCCTTCCATGGGGTAAAAATTGGGAGTTAATGGGGATTGATGATCCCAAAATCTTACAGATGTATAGTGACATGGTAGAGGCACTAGATATCTGGGGACAGTTACCGATGATTTGTCGTGAATTGCAAATTATTGGACGCAGTATAGGTTCCATGTCTTTTAATGAACGTGCGGGTTATTGGGATGGTTTAGTCGCAATTGATCCTGACCAAGCCATGATTGAGCCTGTCCCTTTATCTGGACATAAGCCTTTAATTGATGTGTTATCGTCACCAGCTTGGCGTAACTTCGGAACTAGCACTGATCCTAGAATTGTAGAATTAAAATCAAAAATAAATCCTTCTACTATTGAATTAATTCAAAATCGTAGTGGTTATATTCCGTTAGATCCTTTTAATACCCTTTGGTTAGCCCGTCGTGTAAATCAGTATGACCATATTGGTACATCTATATTTACTCGTATATTACCTGCATGGGCGTATGAAACTGCTTTATGGAACGCTAGTCTTATTGGTGTTCGTCGTCGCAACAGATCTCTGCTTTTAGTGACTGCTGGTATTGACGATGTATGGTTACCGACTGATGATGAAATTTCATCTCTTACCAATTTGTTTATGCAAGCCGATGAAGATCCTACAGGCGGTGTTGTAGGTATTAGAAATGGTATTGAAGTCTCAGAGGTAAGAGATCCGACTAGTATTTGGGGTATTAGTCAGGAATTTGATTTTTTATCTACATTAAAGATGCGGGCTTTAGGTGTATCTGAAGCTTACTTAAGTGGTGAGACTAATGTATCTAACATGGAAGCCGCTAGAACGTCTTTAGGTAAACAAATTTTAGCTTTTAAAGAACAGATCTTAAGCGACATTTTTTATAAGCAATTATTCCCTAATTTCGCTAGGATTCATAATTTCCAGAAAATAACTCAAGCAGAGTTAAATCATGGTATTAGAACGTCTGGTTATAGTAAGGCTTATATATCGGCAAAAGCCGCTATGGATATACCCCAAAGAGCACTTTTAATTCCTGAAATATTGACTGAAGATACCTTACGTCCTGAAGGCGATCCTGCATATTTGGATATGCTAAATCAGCTAAAAGAATTTGGCTTGCCTATGCCTTTAAGAATTATAGCCTCTGCTGCAGGTTATGACTTAGATAAAGCAATGAGCATGATGCAGGAGGATGCAATACTTCGTAAGCGTTTGATTCAGCTAGGACTGGGTGGAAGTGAGGGTGGTGGTGGTGGTTCAGAAGACTTGTTAAGCGGTGGTGGAGGTGGTGCGGCTGAAGAAAAACAAGCAGCGGGTCCTGGTGGTTCTATTGAGGATCAAGAAAATGCCAGTGCTGGTGGTGGTGGTATGCTTAAACCAAAATGGGCTGCTGCTAAAGCTATAGGCAAGATTGAACAAAATACATATAAAAATAAACATTTAATAGATGCTCTTAGCAAGTTAGATCCAAGAATTATGGCAGAGTTAAAAGTACCTAATACTAGGGCTTTTACACCGTATAAGGACTAACCTAATTATACATAGTTGTACCTTTAGATTAATATATAATCATCTAAAGGTACAACTATGTCATTTTTAGAAAAAGTAATTGCTAAGATGGATGTCCGCGAACAAATCGAGGACGATCCTACCAAGACGGATCAAAAACCGGCTGATGAGCAAGTTACAGAAGACGATTCTCAAGGAATCGAAACAGGTAATGAGCATATTGATTACTCTATGCTTCGGAGCATGAAGCCTTATTTGTTGGTTTTCAGTGGTATAAAAAATCCATCCGATTTAATTCAATTTTTCAAAAAAACAAAAAATATAATTAATAATTCTAAATATGCTGTAAAGATCTATGGTTTGGATACTATTGATTCATCAGAAACTAGCCCTGAGAGTTTAGTTTACGCTTATTTTATATCTGAAAAATCTGTAGATGCCATTAAAAGTAAGTTAGAAAACTTGCCGCATGTTCTTGAAGATTTTACATCTAAAATAGATTCAGCTAGACCATTTGACGCGCTAAAAATACCGTCTGCTCTTAAACTTGGCGATCTTGAATTCCGGCTACGCCAAGAAATGCAAGATGTATATGAGGGAATAAGATCTGAATCGGATGAGGCTGTTTCGATGACATCTGCTGTGCAAATGGCAAGTGTAATCCCTTTAGACTATATGCGTTTTTTCAATACTCAAAATAAAACACATAATTTTTATATTGGTGGTCAACCTGAAGACGCAGGTAGGGAAGGATTAATATATGTAATTTGTGATTCTACCGAATCTAAATTATTTATTAAGACGATAAAAGACTTTTCTGCTTCGCCTAAGTTTTTCCAAGATATGTATTTTATACCGAATATCGATATTGGTTTTGACAGAGTTAAACCTAAATCCGTTGTAGTTGATAATTGTATTATTTTAGAAGGTAAAAACAAATTTGATATTAATGATAAAGAAACTTTAGACTATTTAAAAAGTATAGTTGTACAGTTCAAGCCTACTACTGAATTTGGGAGAATAATTAAGGGTACTCATGTGCATGGGAATTTAGCTATGCATTTTAATCGAGACATGACGCAATGTATTTTATGGTGTGGCAGCAAACCAATTAATATAAAGCCAGAACAAATAGATGAAATTAAAACAAAATTAGATTTGAAAAATCTAAATACAGATTTTAGCGGGTAAAAGGATGGCAAAATCTCTTAATCAAAATTTCTATTCTTCTACTATATACGGTTCAGAGGCTGTATCGGGTGATTTAACTCTGCAATCTACCTCGTCACCTACTCTTGGTATCATTAAATTAATAGGTACTAGTTTTGATTTTATTATAAATAATCAAATTGCTCGTTTTACTCATTCTAACACTGAACTTCGCACTTATTCTTTACCTGATGCTGATGGACCTATTCTTGCGTCCTCTATATTCACTGCAGCCAATCAGATGCTTTATTCATCTGCATCGAATGCCTCGACTGTTTTAGATAGTGTGGATAATTCAATTCTGTCCACAAGTGATCTCGGTATTCCTACATGGCTGACTGGGACTGAAAATCAGTTTTTACAGATTGTAGGTGGTAAGCCTGTTTTTGCTGCCTTGCCAGCTACTATTGGTCGCATATCAAACAGTGTAGGGCAAACCTTACCTATATATGATGCTGGTGGTCCCAGCAATCAGCTTATACCTTTGAGCACTGTATCCGGACGTATTCTTGCGAGTCCTGCAGGTACACTAACTTGGGACTTACTTAATGCTTCATATTTAGCAGGTACAGGTTATTTATCTTTAGGTGCGGGTACTTTAAATCAAAAATTAGTAAGTAATGGTGATTCTACTTTTAAATGGGTTGATGATCCCGCTGTTATTAATCCAGGAGAGAGAAATTTTCTCTCTTATTATAGTACCCCTAGTTTAGGTACGACGATAAGCAGTTCTAGTTTTATATCGACTACTGAAGCTACAAGTATTTTGTCACTACTTAATGACGGCAAGATACGTTTATATCAGCCTACGCTAGATGGTAATTCTTACGTTCAGTTAGTCTCGCCAAACGGATTATCTGCTCCTATTACATTTGCTTTGCCTGCACTAGATGGTGCGGCAGGTGAGGTATTAGCTACAGATGGATTTGGTAATTTAAATTTCGTGCCTAGCGGTGGTGGTGGTGGGGGTAGCGGAACTGTAACGTCGGCATTAGAAAATCAGCTTAGTTACTATGCTGCAGATGGCAATACCGTAGAGGGCTTAACTACAGTAGCCGAACGGATACTTAATTCTGACGACGGTGGGGTGCCTACTTGGGGATTAATTAAACCTAAATTTTTAGCAGCATCAGGTGATAATCCTCTTGATAATGGTACGCAATATTCATCTTTGATTTCAAATGGTGATGGGACTTTTAGTTGGGCAACGGTAGCTAACATTATTAGCTATATTCTGGCTTACTGGGCACCTGGAGCATCTAAAGTATTTCTAACAGATAATAGTGGTTCGGTAAGTTTCGATCTAATTGCTGAAAAATATTTAAAAACTACAGGTGGTACCGCTTTATCAGGTGGTACTGTGGGTAAAGTTTTAACTTCTGATGGTAGTGGTAACTTTGTTTGGAGTACAGGTGGTGGAGGTGGTAGTGGTACTGTTAATTCAGGACTTGCTAATCAACTAACATATTACGCTTCCAACGGTACTACTGTGCAAGGATTAACAACGACATCTAATCGTTTATTGTCCTCCGCTAGTGGTGGACCTACTTGGATTTTATTAAGCGAAAGTTATTTAACAACTACAGGCGGTGGTGCTTTAACGGGTGGTACGGCTGGTGAAGTTTTAACTTCTGATGGCAGTGGTAATTTTGTTTGGAGTACAGGTGGTGGTGGTGGTGGTAATTCAGATATAATTGCTGGTTCTGTAAGCGTTCCAAGTGGAACTTCGTCGGTAACGGTTACTTACGCTAGTGCTTTATCTGCGGCTGCTACCAGTATTAATGTCACTTGGTCTATTGAAGGTGTTGCCGATCCGGTACAAATGCCGACCTTAGCTGTCTATGAGAGTACAGAAACAGGCTTTGTAGTAAAATTCCCTACAACTACAGTCCATGCTTATAAACTTTATTGGATGGCATTCAAGTGACAAACCCACCTTTAGGTTATCGTACACCTTTACAACCTGAAAGTCTTGCTGACAGCTATCAGGAACGTGTACCAGATCGTGGCGTTTCGATAACCAAGAGTGCAATTCATAAATATGTAGAGAGTTTTTTAAATCCTGAAGGTGCATATAGAGGATATTTAGGCGCTACTATTTCTTCTGAGGGATTACAATACGTCACTAACCTCACATTTGATGAGGAAATGAAGACAGATCCCAATAAAAGAAAAACATATTTAGCCAGATTTTTTGCTGAAAATACTGGAAGATTACCATCAGTATTAATTATAGATCAAGGTCTTCAAGATGGTGACACAGGTATTAACCCTCTTTTAGAGGGTTTTACATATAAAAATAATTGGAGAGCTTCTTTATCTTATTTTATTAAGGTACAGCTTTCCATTTTAGTTGCTACATATTCTGAAGAAGACACCACTACTCTTTCAGGTTTGATTTATTATATATTTAATACTTTAAGTAAAGTGATAAATTCTAGGTTAATTCGGTATCCAAACAGTAAATGGGAAGTTAGGCTTCCCATGTCTGGTATAACATCTGGACAATTAAGTAATATTCCAGTTGAGGGTGATTCAAAAACACAAGTCTGGACACGTACTATAGAGCTTACTTGTGATTTTGAAACAATTAGTGAGTATCAAACCCCACAACCTAAAATTGTACCTCCACCGCAGCCTATCTATAATTCAAAAGAAGGTGGTCCCATACCGCAGGTGTTAAATTTATCTGTAGGTCAATCTATACCTTTGGGGTTAGCATATACGCTACTGATACAAAATATGCAGCTTAAACATAGTCTAGGCACTTCAAACCCTAACATTGCTTTAGTTAGTTCAGAACCACCTTGGTACTTACAGCCGCGCAGACAAGGCGAAGCTGTTTTGTATATATTTGACTCCAGTTTACCATCAACGCAGGACGAATACGGAAAGAGGCGGGATTTAGTTTTAGACATACCGTTTAAAATAACTAATTAAGTTAATAGATTTAATTAAGGGACTATAAAAATCCTCTTTTCGTCGCTCCCTAGCATTTTCCACTTTTAGATAGAGAGGTCACATGGCGGCACCAACTTTAACAACAACGCAATACGTCGAAGTAGGCACTTATATTGGTCAATTCTTTGTACCTGGAGCAGGTACTCTGCCTTCTAATAGGCGTGTACCTGTATTAGTAGGTAAAGGTGACCGGCTTTTTGAAGTGTTGAACACACCTATATTGCGGAGTTTTCGGAACGGTGAGACACTTACTTTTTCGAGTATGTCTCCTTTTCTTGCCAATCTAGACTATAACGCAAATGGAGCACAAGCGGCTCCTACGCGCTTATACACTGTAGACGGTAATGAAGTGCCTGCGAACAAATGGCAGTATTTAAAAGATGTAAATGGTAATTATACCCAAATACAAATTTTAGATACTGCTTATAACCCGCTGACGCAGTATTTGTTTGATTATCAAACAACTTCCAGGTCGCTTGGCGACAGCATTCCTACAGTAACTATTGGTTCCCTTTCTAACGTAAGTGCTGAAATTCGCCAAATAACTACGGTTGGTCTTTATCAGGATCAGGGTTCTTTTAGCGAATATGTGGACTACTTTGTGCCGTTTGAACTTGAATTACCTGACGCAGATCCAGCCAATGGTATTTTATCGGCAAATATTTCTGCTGTAACGGCAGACAGTACTGGTACGGGAGTTGTTGATGTATCGGCAGGTGCTAATTACAGCCATAAATATAACAGGCTTTATACCTTAACAGTGACCAATGCTACTGGTACGACACCTAACCGCATGGCTTCGATTGAATGGCGGTCTGCACCTGTATCTTTTGGTAATAATGCTCTACCTGCAACACCTATTAATCCTGCCTTAGATGCTGGTGTAATTGTTTTAGATGAATCAGATCCAACTACTCTAACTAATAAACTTTTAGAGTTAGGTATCGTGTTAGATTTTGACTTCGGTGGAGGTAATTTTGTAGTAGGTGATCTATTTTACGTTCAAGGTAACGGTGGTGGTCTAATTGAGGCAGATCCGTTATTAAGCGAAAATACTAATCAATATACTTTGATTTCGGATGTAGTACCTGATGTAGATGGTATTTCTACAGGTAATGTTGACGTTGTATCTTTACCTTCTGCTTATACATTCATTAAGTATAACACATCATTTCGCGTACAATGTATTTCAGCCACTTCTCCAGGTGGGGTTAAAACCGCTACGTTTGCATGGGTGATGTATGGAATGCATGGTGCAAGTGGTGTTTTTACCGTAGCAGAAAACGTCCCAGGCTCTGATATTCAAACTCTCGGTGCAACGGGGGTTACGATCCAAGTAACTTTCGGTGCTAATCATTTTGTCGCTGACGACAAATGGGATTGGTCTGTTAAAGCTCCTCGTAGTTTTTACAGAGGCAAAGAGCTTGTTAGAAACATCTCCTTGTATGTTGGTACAGTAACCGCTTTACCAAACCAAGGTCGTTATACTGGTAGTTATTTATCTGATACTCCTGAAGGACGCTTTGGTACATGGGCAGCGGATTCTAGTGTAAATAATGGAGCATTTGAAATAAATGACGGGTTACGTTTTTATATCCGTAACACTTATTTAAGCACTGCCGTAGAATCTACCCCAAGTGGCTCGCAAAACGTGGCAGGCGATGATTGGTCGGTACAGGTTCGCTCGCTGGACCTTTTAGATTTTAGCCTAGAGGAACAAGTAACTGATTTAATTAGCAACCCAGGTGAGATTTTTGTTGACGTGACTGGTGCTATCACCGGAGTTGTTGGAGCTAAATATTTCTCTACAGGAAATATACCCGATAATATCATTTCTTTAACCAGAGTATCTAACGGTGCTCCTGTTTTCTATCAACAAATTTCAGGCACGCCATTTATAAGAATTTTAGAGAGCACCTTTAGTGTAGCTTATGGTGATTTACAGATAGTTTATCAATGGCATGGTAAAGAGCCAGATCCAGGTCAAACGTATTACCTGAGTGGTCAATATCTACGTCCTAATGAGATGTACGATACTCCGTTCTTGTTCTTAAGTTTAGCAGATGTTCAGAAGTTCTTAGCTCCTTCGACTACTAGGAATGATCTGCATATAGGCGCTACGATTGCTTTTGACTATGCCGTCCCAGGCTTATTTGTTGTTCAGGTGCGTAATGAATCGAATGATGGTAATTATAGCAAAACGGATTATCAACGTGCTATAAATTCTATACTTGAAGATACACGCTCAACGGATTTAGTTGTTTTAAATAGTTTTCAAACTATAGGTGAACAATTAAATACGGTAAACCGCTCTAATGATCCATTTGAGCGTCATGAAATGCTTACCTATATTGGCGCTCCGATTGGTACTCCCATTGGTTCTGAAAATGAGTCTAATTCTTTAGTATTTTATGCTAATAGAACATTTGCTGTGTACGGTCAAAGTCCTGCTCATGGATCTCGTATTTTAATAGGTTCGACTAAAGCGCAGCGTACAATATCTCTGTCGGATGGTACTTCAACTCAAGTGACGTTAGACGGTTCTTTTGTTGCTTGTGCCTTGGCGGGTCTAGTCTGTTCATTCTCTGATCCTAAAGCGACGGTGTTATTTCAAAATATAGTAAATTTTGATTTCATTGAGACTTATACAAAGCAAGAGAATGCGCTGTTAGGTGCTGCAGGTGTTATTTTCTTGAAGGATCTAGGTAGCGGTGTGTATCAACTCATGGAAGATACAACGGTAGATAAGTTCTCGCCAGATACGCAGAATATAAACCAGATGACGCAAAAACAATTTGTGACGAAAGATATTCGCACGACATTGACAAATGCAATTATTGGTCAAGTATTCCCGTCTACGGGTGCTGGTGTTGCCTTAATTCAAGATATACTTATCACGAGACTAAGAACCTTGGTTTCTAGAAGTTTAATTGGCGATTACCAAGATGTAACAGGTAATACTAGATCGATTACTAATTCAGATATTTATGTTGTGCGTGATGTTGCTGATCCAACTATGTTCCATATCGGATATAACTTCTTCTTAGCAACGGTTGCTAAACGTATATTCGGGCTATTTACTGTAAGTTTACCAGGGGGCTTTCCTCAATAAAGGCTAACGTATGAATTTTCTAAAAAAGGTTACCTCTAATTGGGAAAAGCAATCGGCGGCACATCACGAATCGGGTGTTTCAGCAAAGAAAACACTTGATTCGTTGATGTACCACATGATGCGCGAAGACGCTAAAAAATGGGCGCTAGTAAAAACAATTGAGGCTTATGTTGCAGAGCAAAATCTAAGTAATGATTACATGGTAAAATTTGCAAAAAAACTTATGTGGTTTACAAATGCTTTATTACAAAAATATGGTGCTGGCGATGAGCAGATAAAGGAAGTTGTTAAAGAAGACGAAGATAAAGAGAGCTAAGATTTTATAGAAGTTTTAATTTTAAGGAGATCATAAAAATGCCTTCAGCATCACTCTCATCTGTTCAAAATAATAATGATACCTCTATACCTAATAACCATGTACGATTTGGTACACGCCAAATTGATCAATTTGATTATGAAAAAGATGAAGGAAAACTAACTACAAAAACCTATCACGGCGTTTCTATTGTTGCTGGTGCTGGTCAAAATAAAAATATCATAGGTCGTATTCAAAGTTGGCAACCTGATTCTTACACTAGAGATGGTATTCATTTATATGAATTATCTGATAAGTTTTGGGGTAGACCAGTTGAATATATTCCAGGTAAAGCTACAGGATATACGATAGCTGTGACCAGGGCAGAATTATGGCAAGGTGAAATGGAGCGCGCATTCGCTGGTGCCAGCAATTTATTTGACGATTTAATCGATCAAAACTTTTCTTTCACGGTCAAAGAATTCTGGATTAGAGGAAAATTGCAATACAACTGTTGGACGTATACCGGATGCTGGTTTACTAGTAAAAACTATGAGGGGTTAGCCTCTGATGGTGATGGTGTAAGTAAAATCAGTGCGACGATGGCTTATGTAAGCAAATCACATACCGGCGAAGAAAAAGCAACATAAATAAAGGCTATATATGTTAGTACGCGAACTACTAGGCTGGCTTAGATATTGTTTACAGCACGATCCTGTTTGTTTAGCAAATGGGATCGTTGCAGAGGAAATTCCCTCGTCTTTTTTATCATACATAGACGTATCGGATGGACCTCGCACGATTGGTATCTACAGAGCCGACACCGGATATACGTCTAGGATTGAGATTCGGTTTACAGCCGAAAGACCGCAGGTATGGTACATCAGCACCGAGGATAATGCGGCTAACGGAAAATATTTAATTACACCTTCCAGTGATAGGTTTCCTGGCTCTACAAGGGCTTGGACACGTACACAGTTTGTCCGTTACTTGATTGATCTAGCCCGTGCAAAGTTATGTAACGATACTGTGGCGTTTTTAAATATAGTTCCAGCAAGCGTAGAAGTACAGGCTATGAAGCAGGCGAAAATAGATGAGACGCCTTTTATGCGTATTTTCAACGCTTCGCTAAGTTCAGTCAAAAAGGGCACTAAACTTTCTGTAGATAAAGTAATTAAGTTTATAACTGAGAATAGTTTTGTAAGTAAGCCTAATGCGGAATTAGAATTAGCCTATGCCACAGCTTTCTATTTGTACAAGCATAAAATAAAAGATAGAGATTTAGAAAACTTTATTAAAGGGTTAGAAAAAGGTGGTATGGATAATTTCCATAAAGCCTTGTGTCCTCATTTACTTGATCCTCTTTTAGAAAAAATACTATCTCCTGAATGGCAGAAAAAAGCGACTGAATGTGCGGGACCAGTATTAAAAGAGCAAAGACAAAAAGAAGAATTAGAAGCAGGTGTTCGCAAGATTGTAGATATGCACAATAGGGGTTTAGAGCCTTCAGATTTATTCGCAGGTGAAATCAAAGGTGCGTTTGGCGATGAGATACAAGCGGCATTAACGGCAGAACAGTTACCGTTACCTTACTTAGCCCTTCTTGAAAAAGCAGATTATAAAGAGAAAATAGCACCTTGGTCTTTGATTAGACGCTCTATTTTAGCTTATGATATACCTAAAGATAATTCAAAGCCGGTACAAGATGAAATAGTAAACTGGTTAGATAAGTCTTCTTTAATAGCTGCATTATATAAATCGGAAGACGATACGCTTAAAGATCTAATTCGCAGTAAAGTAAAAATTTTCGCAGAAAAAACGATACGCAATCCAAATTGGGTTAAAGAGATATACAACGAAATCGTGGCAATTACTAGTGAACATGATCGTGCTAAGGCTTTGCAAGCTGAATTTGATATGTGGGTACTGCAAGCCTTAAGTCCATCTGTATCTGCCAGTAAATTACCCCTCTCGCCACACAGCTATAATACCGGAAAACAAGATGAAGAATTGTATAATAAGGTATTTGGATCTTGGCTTTATGAAGTTAAAAAAAGCGCAGCAGAGAGACGTGAACAGTCGATCAAAAATCTGTCTACTGGTTTAGATAACTTCTATAAAGAAATTAGTGCCGGTTGGGATAGTGATATGCTTGTAGGCTATCAACCACGCATCCCCAACGTAAAAGACATTATGCTTGCATCTACTAAAGGCAACAAAGAAAAACTGTTTGATGTTTTAGTCGCAGATGTTGAAGACGAAGTAGGCGTTAAAATACCTGATGAAATAAAAGAGACGCTAATAGCAAGCCCATATTTTAATTCTATTTACCGTGAAGTACGCTTTCAAAGCGTGAAATTATAATGGAAGAAAAAATAGCCTATCTAGAAAAATTATTAGAGGGCTTTAGGGCTAGGTATATGAAGGGCGAGGCAGAATTAATGGCTCGCATTCGTGTCACCGCACAACAATTAGAAAAAGCTAAATTAGAAAAATTCTATGCCGACCAGCAAGCCCAGCCTCAAAAAAATACTAACAGATCTGTGATTCAAAATATGCCGAGGTCTTGCTGCCGAGGTAGGTAGTATTGATACTTGAAAACAAAGGGCTAGTGTATAGCTAGCCCTTTGTTATTGTTAACCTACGAAGCACACAAATTTTATATTCCCATTTAGGACTTCTCCACAAAGGCAAGTGTCTCTGTGGGCAAAATTAGTAACGGAAATAGTCAATATCCAACGACAACACTAGATATCCAAGAGGCTTCATTTGTAATTTGTGTCCAATTATTTCCCGCGTCACTAGAGACATAGGCAAGAGAATTAAAGTGCGCGACAACTACAACCTGACCGCTTGGATTACAAGCGATAGTAAAACCCGCATATGGTGCTTGCGTCCATGTGACACCACCATCGCCGGATATTAAGGTAGTATTCACATCGCCACACGCAAATATTTTAGTACCATCGGCACTACAAGTTATATCTCTCCAAGGTTGAGACGTTGGCAAAACAGCCTGTGTCCATGTGGCACCACCATCAGTCGATAGCCAAAT
>Ga0315273_10000663_pt1 | contig 37168 bp, 9 predicted proteins | sample YL17G02_0_MG_FD_205753 | JGI IMG/M metagenome (GOLD analysis project Ga0315273, IMG submission 205753) | Sediment microbial communities from Yellowstone Lake, YNP, Wyoming, USA - YL17G02_0 | ecosystem: Environmental > Aquatic > Freshwater > Lake > Sediment | place: USA: Wyoming | collected...
CGTACTGAACACTCAACAGGGCGTGTCCGTGCCGGCCGCCAGGATTTGCGTTGGCGTTATCGGCGGGACGGGGTAGCTTATGCACGCTCGGTGCGTCTCGTTAGCCGCCGCGCTTGCTGGGCGCGTGTTTCACCGCTGGCGGGGCGGAGGCGTTGCCCCACCCGGGATTGCTTCGGCACGTCGGGTGGGTAGAATGGGCGGCCGTGTCCAGGAAACGCATCATTGTCGTCGAGGATGAGGCCGACATGGCCGAACTGGTGGCCATGCGCCTGCGGCGCGAGGGCTACCTGGTCGAGGTGGCAGGCGACGGGCTCAAGGCCCTCGAGATGATCCGTGCGGAGGCGCCCGACCTGGCGATTGTCGACATCATGCTGCCCGTCCTCTCGGGGACGGACCTCGTGACGGAGCTGCGGCAGGACCCCCGGACCTCGACCGTGCCCATCATCATGATGACCGCCAAGGGCGAGGAGACCGACATCGTGGTGGGCCTGCGCCTGGGCGCCGACGACTACGTGACGAAGCCGTTCAGCATGTCGGTGCTCGTGGCCCGCGTGGCCGCGGTGCTGAGGCGCGCCGCCGCCATGCGTGAGGGCGCCAAGGGCCTCCGTCGGCTCGGCCCCATCACCCTCGATGCCGATCGCCACATCGTCGAGGTCGGGGGCCGCCCGGTCGACCTGACCGTGACCGAGTTTCGCCTGCTGATGGCCCTGGCGGGGGCCCGCGGACGCGTGCTCAACCGGAATCAACTCATCGACCAGGCCATGGGCCTCAACGCCGTCGTGACGGACCGCACGATCGACGTGCACCTGACTGCCCTGCGCAAGAAACTCGGCGAGGCACGCTCCTGCATTCAGACCGTCCGCGGCGTGGGGTACCGCCTGGCCGTGGACGATGGATAACGCGATGAAACGACATAGCTTCTTCCTCAAGCTGTTTCTCGGCAACCTGGCGATCATCGGCCTGGTGCTCGGGGTCGGGGCGGCCGTGACCTACCGGTCGCTCGACGCCGAGTTCCTGCGCACGACGTACGCCTACCAGGACTACCTGGCCGAGATCGCCCAGCAGTACCTGGAGCGCGTCTGGCCGCTCCCGGCCGCCGAGATCGACCGCCTGTGCGATCAGTTTGTCGAGGCGCCGGCGGAGGAGGGCGCGCCGGCCGACGCGGCCGCACAGCGGGATCGCGGGCTTCCGGAGCGGATGACGGTCATCGCCCGCGACGGGCGGGTCCTCGGCGACAGCTTCGGCAACCCTTCGACCCCGGCGGCCATGGAGAGCCACAAGGCGCCCAGCCGGCCGGAGTTCCTGGCGGCCCTCGAGGGCCGGCCCGGCCACGCCGTGCGGCGCAGCGAGACCGTGGGCATCGAGTTTCGCTACGTCGCCTTGCCGATCCGTCACCAGGGCGAGGTGGTCGGGGCGGTGCGCGTGGCGATGCCGGTCGCGGCGATCCACCAGGGCGAGGCCGTCCTTCGCGACGCACTTCTGTGGACGGTGGCCATGGCGGTGGCGACGTTCGCCCTTCTGGGGCTGCTCATCAACTGGATCTGGTTCCAGCCGCTCAAGCGCCTGACGCAGGCGGCGCGCCGGATGGCATCGGGCGACCTCCAGCAGCGGGCCCTCGTTTACGGCCCGGTGGAGCTTGCCCAGCTCGGCCTGGCCCTCAACGCGCTGCGCGACAACCTGGTGCAGCAGATCGAGACCGTGACGGCCCAGCGCGAGAACCTCGAGAAGGTGGTGGCGAACCTGCGCGAGGGCGTCGTGGCCGCCGATGCGGCGGGGCGCATCGTCCTCATGAACCGGGCGGCGGTCGATCTCCTGGCCGCCAACGAAGGAGACTTGGTCGGCCGGCCGCTGGAGGCCGTCGTCCGCGCCGCGGCCGTGGTCGACGTGTACCACCGCGCGGTGGCCGCCGGCAGGCCGGTGGGCCGCCAGATCGAGATGGACGTGAAGGGCCGGCGCTGCGATATGGACGTCCTGGCCTTCCCGGTCGCCTCCGGAAAGGCAGGCCCGAGCGGCCTGGTGGTGATGCGCGACGTGACGGAGCTGGTCCGCTCGGCCGCCATGAAGGCCGAGTTCGCGGCCAACGCCTCGCACGAGCTCCGCACGCCGCTGGCCACCCTCCGGGCCGCCATTGACGCCCTGGCCGCGTGCGACCCCGCGGACCGGGAAGGGCTGGCCAAGCTCACGGCCATGCTCGACCGGCACGTGCGGCGGCTCGAGAACCTGACGGCCGACCTCCTCAACCTCCACGTGGTCGAGACGGCCAGAGAGGAGCTGGACCTCGGGCCGGTCCGTTTCGACTCCCTCGAGGAATGGCTGCGCGCCCAGTTCGCCGATGGGGCCTCCCGCCGAGGCGTCGCCCTGGAGTTCAACGTGTCGGCCCCGGCCGAGGCCGTGACGACCGACCGCAAGCTCCTCCATCTCATCTTGCAGAATCTCGTCGACAACGCGATCAAGTTCACCCCCGCCGGCGGCCGCGTGACGGTCTCGATGGGGCGCGGGGACCGCCAGACGCAGTTCCGCGTGGCCGACACCGGCGTGGGGATCGGCCGCACGGACCTGCCGCTCGTGTTCGAGCGGTTCTTCCAGGCCGACGCCGCGCGGAGCGGCGACACCGGGGAGCGCGGCACGGGCCTGGGCCTGGCGATCGTCAAGCACGCCTGCGAGCGGTTGGGGGCCAAGGTCGCGATCGAAAGCGAGTTGGGCCGCGGCACCACCGTGACGGTGCTCGCGCCCGACCGGCCGGCGGCGGAGCCCGACGCGGACTGACCGGGTTCCCGGGAAGTTGTGATGGAGGAGAAACGCATGAGCACCGGCCCGCGCCGGCCCAACATCCTGTTCTTCTTCACCGACCAGCAGCGATGGGACACCGCGGGATGCTACGGCCAGCCGCTGCCCGTCACGCCGAACCTCGACCGCCTGGCCGCCGAAGGGGTGCGCTTCGAGCGCGCCTTCACCTGCCAGCCCGTCTGCGGCCCCGCCCGGGCGTGCCTCCAGACCGGCAAGTATGCCACCGAGATCGGGTGCTTCCGCAACGGCATCGCGCTGCCGCGCGGCGAGGCGACGGTGCCCCGGCGCCTGTCGGCCGCCGGCTACGAGGTCGGGTACATCGGCAAGTGGCACCTGGCGAGCACGGTCACCCAGCCGGTCCCGCCCGAGCTCCGGGGCGGCTACAAGGACTACTGGCTGGCCTCGGACGTCCTGGAGTTCACCTCGCACGGATATGATGGTTATATGTATGATGGAGATATGAGGCGGGTGGACTTCAAGGGTTACCGCGTCGACTGCCAGACCGGCTTCGTGCTCGATTACCTGCGGACCCGCGACCGCCGGCGGCCGTTCTTCCTCTTCGTCTCCTACCTGGAGCCGCACCACCAGAACGACCGCAACCGCTACGAGGGTCCGGTCGGCTCGAAGGAGGAGTTCCGGGATTTCGCGGTCCCCGGCGACCTGGAGGGGACGAAGGGCGACTGGCGCGAGAACTACCCGGACTACCTCGGCTGCTGCCGCAGCCTCGACGCGGGCCTCGGCCGCGTCCGCGCCGAGCTGGACCTCCTGGGCCTGGCCGACGACACCCTGCTCATCTACACGAGCGACCACGGCTCCCACTTCCGCACGCGGAACGGCGAGTACAAGCGGGCGTGCCACGAGGCCTGCATCCGCGTGCCCATGGTTCTGTGCGGCCCGGGCTTCCGCAGCGGCCCGCCGAACCGGTGCCCGCTGTCGCGCCCGCCCGTGACCATGGACGAGATGATCGCGGCGGGCAAGGACGCGCCGCCGGCCCAGGCGGCGGCAGGGGGGAAGGTGGTCCGCGAGCTCGTGAGCCTGATCGACCTGCCGGCCACGATCCTGGCGGCGGGGGGCGTCGATCCGCCCGCGGGCATGCGCGGCCGGCCGCTTCAGCCGCTCGTGCAGGGCCGCGCCCGCGACTGGCCCGACGACGTCTTCCTCCAGATCAGCGAGAGCCAGGTGGGCCGGGCGATCCGCACGCGGAAGTGGAAGTACTCCGTGGTTGCGCCGGGACTGAACGGCTCGCAGGTGGCGGCCGCGGACCGCTACGTCGAGGAGTTTCTGTACGATCTCGAGAACGACCCGCACGAGCGCCACAACCTCGTGAAAGAGCCGTCGCTGGCAGGCGAGCGGCGCACGCTGGCCGACGGGCTGAAGCGCCGCATGGCCAAGGCCGGCGAGAAGCCGCCCGTCATCGCGCCGGCGACGTGACGGCACCAGGCCGGCGACTCGTGCGCGGCGGGTCAGGAGACCCGCCGCGCCGAGTGCCAGTCTTGGCGCCAAGGTCGCAGTTTCTGCCGCGGTGGGTCAGGAGACCCACCGCGCACCAGTCAAAGTAGCGCTGTCGTATTGGCGTGGGTGGCACGGCCACGCGCCGTTGCGTGACCGTGCCTGCTCCCCCGCGTGACCATGCACGGCCACGCAACAGCGCGTGGCCGTGCCACCCGGGAATCTGGTATCACGCTAGACGCGTGCGGAGACCCGCCGCGCGGGAGGCAGCGATGGACATCGAGCATATCGGCTACATGGTGAGGGAGCCGGCGGCGGCGGCGCGGTGGTACGTCGAGAACCTCGGGATGCGGGTGGTGCGGACGGGCGGGCCGCCGGCCGACGCGCACTTCCTGGCCGACGGCTCAAATCATGTCATGATCGAGATCTATAACAATCCTGCCGCGCGCGTGCCCGACTACGCCGCGATGGATCCGCGGGTGCTCCATCTGGCCTTCGAGGCGGCCGACGTGGAAGGCGAGTGGCGGCGCCTTCGGCGGGCCGGGGCGACCGCCGAAGGCGGGATCACGCGCGCGCCGAACGGCGACGTGATTGCCATCGTGCGCGACCCGTGGGGCTTCCCCGTGCAACTTGTGAAGCGCGGCACGGCGATGATCTGACGGGAAATCGCTCTTTGTTTGCAGTTTTCTTTGCATTTCCGAGGGAGCGCCGGCGGCCAGTCGGCCGCGTGTTGACTGTTGCCGCAGGGAAGGTTGGGACGACGAGAGGTACGAAAGCCGTAAGTGTAGCAATGACAGGCACATGCGCGACGTCGCATATACGCATACACATGGATGCGTTCTCCCCACAAGGCCTAGGGGGGAACGAGGGCGCGGCATTCTAGCTGTAGGGGGGACGCCCTGCAAAAACACGGTAATTGCTTGACTTGGCTGGATTGTGGAGCTATAGTATCGGTCCAAGCCTTGGAAAACACGGGGCTTTGTTCATTGGATCTGGCTAAAGGAGTCGTCGCGCCATGTTGAAATCGGTCGGTACCACCGACACGGATGCTTCCCCCTCAAGCGAAGAACCTCCCTCACCATCGAGCGCGGACCAAAGTACCATGCCAGCGGGCTCGGCGGTCGCCCTCGCGGCGAAGTTGGCGGCGCGGGTGCGAACCAGCCACTGGCTCGACTGGCGATGGCACATGCGGAACCGGATCCGCACGGTGGCCCAACTGAGGGAGCACTTTCCGTTGCTGGACGTCTCCCCGGGCCTCGTCGAGGCCGCCCGGAAGTTTCCCCTGGCCGTCACGCCGTACTACGCGTCGCTCATCCGGCGCCTGGACGCGTCGGACCCCATCTTCCAGATGTGCGTGCCCCAGGTCCAGGAGCTCCGCGACCCGGCCTTCCTCAAGGACGATCCGCTCGAGGAAGATGAGGACATGCCGGTGCCCGGCCTCGTCCACCGGTATCCCGACCGGGCCCTGCTGCTGGCGACCACGACGTGCTCGACCTATTGCCGGCACTGCACGCGCAAGCGCGTGGCCGGCATGCACGAGTCGACGATCACCGTGGCCCGCCTCGAGCAGGCCGTGGCGTACCTGGCGGCCCACCCCGAGGTCACCGACGTGATCCTCTCGGGCGGCGACCCGCTGACGATGGGCACGGAGATGCTCGAGCGGGTCGTGGCGGCCGTGCGGGCCGTGCCGAGCGTCCAGCTCATCCGGGTCGGCACGCGGACGCCCGTCGTCCTGCCGCAGCGCATCACGGACGAGTTGGCGGCGATGCTCAAGAAGTATCATCCTCTCTGGATCAATACACACTTTAATCATCCCAACGAGCTGACGCCCGAGGCGGGGGCCGCCTGCGAGCGGCTGGTCGACGCGGGCATCCCGGTCGGCAACCAGACGGTCCTCCTGAGGGGCGTGAACGACCGGCCCGAGGTCATGGAGGACCTTTGCCGGGGCCTGGTCCGCCGCCGCGTGCGGCCGTACTACCTGTTCCAGTGCGATCTGGTGCGCGGGGTGGAGCACTTCCGCACGCCCCTTTCGCGCGGCATCGAGATCATGGAGTACATGCGCGGGCGCGTGAGCGGCCTGGCGATCCCGACGTTCGTGGTCGACGCGCCGCAGGGCGGGGGCAAGATTCCGATCCTCCCGCCGTACGTGGTGTCGACCAGCCCGACGCACACCGTCCTCCGGAATTTCGAGGGCATGCTGGTGTCGTACCCGGAGCCGACCGCGGAGGCCGCCGCGTCGCAGGCGTCGGCCGGCGGCGACTCGGCCCCCGCCGTGTGGGACCTGGCGAGCGGCAAGGCGACGGCCATCCGGCCGGAGAACAAGTCGGGCCGCCTGCGCCGCCGCGCCATGAAGGGCCTGGGCCAGGGCGGCGCGTGACGTACACGTCAGAAACTCCGTGCGCGGGGGGTCTCCCGGCCCGTGTGCATCGCCTCTTCCAGTACCACCGCTCAGCTTTGACTGGTGCGCGGGGGGTCTCCGTACGTGTTTAGCGATAGACAAGTGCGGGTCAGGAGACCCGCCGCGCACCAATCAGCGAGTTAGCGCTGTCGTACAAAACAGAAACCATCGCGAAAGCATGGCACCCGCACGGCCAAGTGTGATATAACGTTTTTGGAGACGGCCGTAGTTCTGGTGTGGTGGGTCAGGCGATCCACGGCGCCGGGGCTGAAGCGGCGCCGCACGGCGGCCTTTCCCGGGGAAGGATGGGCGCTTGATGGGCCTGGCGATCGGTCTGGTTTACGACCTTCGGAAGGACTACCTGGCGGAGGGGTACACCGCCGAGCAGGTGGCCGAGTTCGACTCCGAAGAGACGATCGACGCCATCGACGCGGCCCTGCGGTCGCTGGGTTACGCGACGGACCGCATCGGCAACGCCCGGGCGCTGTGTGCGGCGCTCGTGGCCGGGCGGCGATGGCCGCTCGTGTTCAACTTTGCCGAAGGGCTCGCGGGCCGCAGCCGCGAGGCGCAGGTGCCGTGCCTGCTCGAGCTCTACGGCGTCGGGTACACCTTCTCGGACCCGCTGGTCTGCGCCGCCACGCTCGACAAGGCGGTCGCGAAGCGCCTCGCGCGCGACGCCGGCCTGGCGACGCCCAGGTTCCAGGTGGTGCGCGAGGAAGCGGAGATCGCGGCCGTCGGTCTTGAGTACCCGCTCTTTGCCAAGCCGGTGGCCGAGGGGACGGGCAAGGGCATCACGGCCCGCTCGCGTCTCGAGACGCCCGAGGATCTGGCGGCGGCGTGCCGGGACTTGCTCCGCCGCTTCGCCCAGCCGGTGCTGGTCGAGGAGTTTCTGCCGGGGCGAGAGTTCACCGTGGGCGTGCTCGGCACGGGCGCGGAAGCCTGCGTCCTCGGGACGATCGAGATCGCGCTGCGGCCCGAGGCGGGGTCGGCCATCTACTCGTACGAGACCAAGGAGCGGTGCGAGCAACTGGTGAGCTACGCGCGGGTGGCGCCCGGGCCGCTTCGGCGGGAGGTCGAGGACCTGGCGCTCGAGTCGTACCGGGCGCTGGAGTGCCGCGACGCGGGCCGGGTCGACGTCCGCGTCGACCGCCGGGGCCGGCCGGCGTTCATGGAGGTGAACCCGCTTCCGGGACTCCATCCGACGCATTCCGATCTTCCGATGATTGCCACGCAGGAGGGGATGGCGTACGCCGAGCTGGTGGGCGCGATCGTCCGCAGCGCCGCCCGCCGGCTGGGGATGGCCCATGAAGCATGACCGGCCCGCCGTGCTGATTCTCCACCGGGCGCCCTCCGAAGGGGCAGGGGGCCCCGAGGTCTGGCGCGAAAGCGACGCCGGCGTGCTGGAGGAGGCGAAGAACGTCGCGGCGGCGCTCGCCCGGAGGGGCTTCGCGCACCGGACGGTGGGCATGGGCCGCCTGGCCGACGTGCCGGGGATCCTGGCGGCGGCGCCGGAGGAAGTGATATTTAATCTTGTTGAAAGCTTCGCGAGCTGCCCCTCGGACGCCGGGGCCGTGCCCTCGCTTGCCCGGGCGTTCGGCAAGGGATGCACCGGGGCGGGCTCGCCGTGCCTCGTGGTGGCCCAGGACAAGTGGCAAACGAAGGCGCTCCTGCGGGCCGCGGGCCTCCCGTGCCCGGCGGCCGTCGTGGTGCCGGTGGGCGAGAAGGCGCCGGCCGGGCGGCTTCCGGTCGGGCCGTACATCGTGAAGCCGGTGTCGCTCGATGCCAGCGAGGGCATCGACGCGTCGTCCGTGGTGCCTCAGGCGGGCCGGGCGCTGGCGAGGGCCGTCGCGCGGGTTCACCGGGAGTTCGGGCAGCCGGCGCTCGTGGAGCAGTACATCGCGGGGCGCGAGCTGAACGCGTCGGTGCTGGCCCGCGGCGGGCGGGTCGACGTCCTGCCGATCGCCGAGATCCGTTTTTCGTCGTTCCCTCCCGGCAAGCCGCACATCGTCGACTACGCCGCGAAGTGGCTGCCGGAATCCTTCGAGTATCGCCACACGCCGCGCGTGATCCCCGCCTGCCTGACGGCCGGGCAGACGCGGACGGTCCAGCGCCTGGCCCGGGCCGCCTGGGATGCCGTGGGCTGCTCGGGCTACGCGCGGGTGGACTTCCGGCTGGATGCGAGGGGCCGGCCGACGATTCTCGAAGTCAACGCGAACCCCGATACCGGGGACGACGCGGGCTTTGCGGCGGCGCTCGAGGCGGCGGGCATCTCGTTCGAGGAATTCGTTGAATCGGCGGTGCGCGACGCCTACGCGCGGGCCGGTCGCAGGCCCGCCTCGCGTGCCGCGAGGAAACCGAAGGGTTCGCGCCCCGTTCCTCGGATTCGCTGGGCGGAGCCGCGAGACCGCGAGGGGGTCCTGGCCTTCGTCGCCCAGAGCGGGTTCTTCCGCGCCGACGAGGTGGCGGTGGCCCAGGAGCTTCTGGACGATGCCCTCGCGAAGGGGCCGGGCGGCCACTACCAGTCTTTCGTGGCCGAGAATGACGCCGGGGCCGCGGCCGGGTGGGTCTGTTTCGGCCCGACGCCCTGCACGATCGGCACGTTCGACATTTACTGGATCGTCGTGGCGCCCGGGGCCCAGCGGCGCGGCCTGGGCGCGGCTCTCATGACTCTTGCGGAAGGGCGGATCGCCGACGGCGGCGGGCGCCTGGCCGTGGTCGAGACCTCGGGCCGGCCGATCTACGATCCCACGCGGCAGTTCTACCTGAAAATCGGGTATCGCGAGGCGGCACGAATTGCCGACTTCTACTCCGTGGGCGACCCGAAGGTGGTGTACACGAAATGCGTATGGAGGCCCTGCCACTCGGCGATTCCGGGATTTTCCGTGAACCGCAAGAGGTGGTAGGGCGTCAAAAATAATGTTGCAATACGCGGTGGGGGGTTCGTATTATACTTAGTGTGCAAGGCGGAACAGGGACTGCATAGAGGAGCGCCAAAAATGAGAAAGATCTCGCTCGCGGTTGCGGTGGTTTTCTGCCTCGCGGCTGCTTTCACGGTGCAGTCTGCGACGAAACCTGTAGGCACGATCAAAGTGGTCTCGCTGGGCGTCGGCCTGGAGTTGAAGATGGGCGACAAGCCGGCGCCGGTGCCCAACGGCAAGGAAATCCCGCTGCCGCCGGCTACTTACACGCCGTTCCGCATCACGTGCGGCGCGAAGGCGGGGGCGGAGATATGGACTATCAAGTGCACGGGGCCGGGGCCGTTGTTCGGTCAGCTCAAAGAGATCATCGTGGCCGATGGGCAGGTCACGAACATCGAAGCCGGGCAGCCCTTCACGATCAAGGTGTCGGTTGTCAATCCGAACGGCGCCGGCGGCAAGCCCGCCCTTATCGGCATGTCGATCGTCGGGAAGTCCGGCGAGGTCTATACCGCCAACACCCTCATGAAGGGCTTGAGCGTCGCGCCCAAGCCGCAGTTCAAGATCACGGATGATAAGGGCACGACACTCACCAAAGGTGAATTCGAGTATGGCTGAGGTGGCACGTGCCGGTACTCGTGGCGAGTACCTCCGTCGTTCAAGGGGAAGTATTCAGTGGAAGTGGCCCTTCCGGGACCGTTCGAGTACAAGACGGAAGCGAACTCGTTCGCGGTCGAGTAGAGCCACTCATACGCGGGTCACGGCAGGGGAGGAAAAGACCGCTTTTCCTCCCCTGCTTTTTTGTCGCGGCGCGGCGGGTCAGGAGACCCGCCGCGCACACCCATCGGTCGACGCGCCTTGTCGGCTGGACCGGCGCCGGCCGGATGTTAGAATACATGGCGACCCATGCCGTGAGGGGCATCTGAATGAAGGACCTCGCGAAGCGCAAGCGCGTCATGCAGCGGTCGATCCGCCTCGGCCACTGTATCTGCGATCCCAAGAAACCGTGCCCGTGCGACGTCTTTACGGAGCACGACGTCTGCCTCTGCGCCGGCGAGCGGCTGGCGGTGGCCGACGGGCCGATCCGCCTGACCCGGCTGGTCGAAAGCGCCGGCTGTGCGTCGAAGATCGACCAGGCGGCCCTCAAGGAGGTGCTCGGCGGCCTGCGGTTCCCGAGCGATCCGCGGGTGCTGGTGGGTGCGGCGGCTGGCGACGACGCCGGCGTGTACCAGCTCGACGACCACACGGCCCTCGTGCAGACGGTGGACGTGTTTACCCCCTCGGTCGACGATCCGTACACCTTCGGCCAGGTGGCCGCCGCCAACTCCGTCAGCGACATCTACGCGATGGGCGGCAGGCCGCTGACGGCCCTCTCGATCGTCGGCTTCCCGATCCGCACGGTGCCGGACCGCGTGCTGCGCGAGATTTTGCGCGGGGGCATCGACAAGATGACCGAGGCGGGGGTCTCCGTCATCGGCGGGCACAGCATCAAGGACGCCCAGATCAAGGCGGGCTTCGCCGTCACGGGCATCGTGGACCCGGCGCGGGTGACGCTCCGGGCCGGCGCGCAGCCGGGCGACGTGCTGGTGCTGACGAAGCCGCTGGGCACGGGCATCATCGCGTTTGCCGCCCAGATCGACCGCGCCCCGGCGGGCGCCCTGGAGGCGGCGGCCCGGTCGATGACGGCCCTCAATAAGACGGCCGCCGAGCGGATGCTCGTGTTCGGCGCCCACGGGTGCACCGACGTGACCGGCTTCGGCCTCATGGGGCACCTGGCGGAGATGGCCGCGGGCAGCGGCGTGGACGTCGAGATCGTGTGGGACGACCTGCCGCTGCTGCCGGGCGTCCTGGAGTGCGCGGCCCAGGGGGTGATCCCGGGCTCGGTGGAGCGGAACCGCGAATCGTGCGCCGCGGCTGTGACGCTCGGCGCCGGCGTGTCGGAGACCATGCTCGATGTGTGCATGGATGCCCAGACGTCGGGCGGCCTGCTGATTGCCCTGGCCGAGCGCGACGCGGCGGGCCTCCTGGCGCAGCTCCATGAGGACGGCATCGCCGAGGCGGCCGTCATCGGGAAGGTCCGCGGCAAGGGCGCCGGCCGCCTCTCGCTCGTGACCCGGGGGGCGCGCCCGATCCCGGAGTTGTCCGGGAGGCGGGCGCCTGTGGCGGTTGCCGCCGAGGAGTCCGGAGCGGCCTCATGCTGTGCAGGTTCGTGTGGCGGCGGAAGTGCGGAAGGCGAGGAGGGCGAGGCGATGGCGAAGGAAGGCGACGAATCTTGCTGCTGCCCCGAGGGGCACGGCGGCGCGGCTCCCGCGGCCCAGGCGGGCGTGACGGAGATGAAGCGGAAGTTCCAGGAGTTCCTGAAGGAAGCCAACCAGGCGGGTGCGCTCGATGCCGCCACGAAGCAGGCCATCGCGCTGGCCTTGTCGGTCCTCGCGCGGTGCGAGCCGTGCGTCAAGGCCCACATCGCCAAGGCCCGCAAGATGGGGTTCTCGCAGGAGGAAATCGACGAGGCCGCCTGGATGGCCATCGCCTTCGGCGGCTCGCCGGTCATGATGTTCTACGAGAAGCACCGCGCCGGCTGAGGCGGAGGATGGTAACACGGCCAGGATAATCACGGGTTGGCCAGTACGTGTTTAGCGTGTTGCCTCGGATACCCGGGTGGAATGCCCACGCAAAGTACTTCGCCCCCGGTGAATCACCGGGGGTTAAATATGCACGCCGGACATCGGCGAACATGCCCAGGCAAAGGCGGCCTGGGCATGCCACCCTCCAAGTGAACGTCCGCACGCTAAACAGGTATGTTGGCCGGCAACCCGTGGCACGTGACACAGGCGACAGGGCGCTCGATAAGCCGCGCGAAGGCACATCTGGCGCAGGGGCACGGCATGCCGTGCCCCTGCGCCACTTTCCGGGATGGCTCAGGCCCCAAGCGGGTCCTTCTGCGGCGAGAGCGTCAGGGCGCTCGCCAGACCGCCGTCGGGGGCGAGCACCGGGTCGGCCGGCGCCTCCGTGGCGGCGGGCGTCGAGGCGGCAGCAGCGTCGAGAGGCGCGTCGGTTGCCTGCACGGCGGCGCCGACCTCGAAGTCGCTGTTCGCGGGCACTGCCGCACTCGGTTGAAGCTCAGGCGACGCCGAGGCGGCGTCGGTTGTTGCCGCCCGAGAGGCGGTCTCGTCTCGCGGCAGCGGGACCACGTCGGCCGTGATGGCCGGATCCACCGGCGTGACAATGGAAAGAGGACTGCTTTCTTCACGGGCCGGCAAGGAACTCGCGGCAGGTGAAGACGACAATGCGGTCGGCTCGCCTGACGGGGCCGCCACGGACGACTGGACCGGTACGGCCTGCGGATCGTCCTGCGACGGGACGCTGTCGGCGGCGGCCAGCGGCACCGGGATGGGATCCCCGGCCGACTGCCCCACGCTAACGCCCACCATCGGCAAGGGGTCCAGATACCGTCCTTCCGTTATCGCCCCGTTGTAGGCCGAGATGAACCCGTCGAGGTCGGCCCCTGTCACGAGGCCGTCGGGCAGGATGGCGGAGGCGCCGAAGCCTTCGCCGCGCATGTCAGCCGCGGGGTCTCCCACCTCGAAGGCCGCCATGAAGGCGTTGAGGTCGTCCTCGGTGATCGTATGCGGCACCATCCAGCCGAGGTCGGCGAAGACGTCGCCCCGGAGGCTGCCGAAGTAGAAGAAGGCGCCGCCGCCGATCGGCGGGTCCCCGAACGTCTGGGGCTGGGTGTCACCGGACGTGAGCTCGCCCCGAATCTGGCCGCCGGCGCTCAGCGGCTGGCCGGCCGAGTCCAGGACCTTGGACGGGTCGATCGTGATCTTCAGCCACGTGTCCACCACCGAACCGGGGGCGAACGTAAGGGTCAACGTGTCGGTGCCGGAGCCTGTCAGGTCGAACGACGGCGAGAGGTCGCCGATCTGCTCCATGCCGTCCGGGAACGTCACCACCTGGGCCGTGACGGCGTCGGCGGTGAAGGTCACCGGCTCGCTGAGCGTGAACCGGACGATGTGCACGCCGAGGTCGCTCGGGTCGATATCGTTCGCCGTGAGACCCGGGTGGTTCAGCATGATGTCCTGGATGACGGGCGGCGCGTCGGAGGAGATCACGAAGGCGTGATCCTGGAAGCTGATGGTCGTCCCCGGGATGGCCGCGGTCAGCGTGACGGTGTAGGCGGCGATGTCGGTGGGCGAGAACTGGAAGGACTGCGTGCCCTGGCCGCTGACCCCGGTGTACGCCCCGCCGGTGACCTGCCAGTCATAGGTGAACGTCGGGTGCGGCAGGAAGCGGAAGATCTCCTGGCCGTGGTGGCCGTTGTCGGCATTGAAGAGGAGGGCGCCGCCGTACGGGATGAGCCCGCTGGGGTTCGACGAGCCGCTGCCGTTCAAGTCGGCCGCGAGGACGGGCGTCCAGCCATCGAGGCGCCACAGCTCGGCGCCGCGATCGTCGTCGGCGGCCGCGAAGTAGAGCTGATTGTCGAAGACCGTCAGGTTCGAGGGCGACGACGAGCTCCTGAAGCCGATGTTAAACTCGTTCAGCCCCATCCCGGTGTCGAGCGAGTAGAGCTCGCGGTCGGCGGAGGCGTTGGTGGCGGCAAAGTAGAGCATCCCGTTGAACACCGTCATCTCGCTCGGCGACGAACTGCTGGTGCCGGCGGCCAGGTCGAGGAAGAGGCTGGCCGCGGTACCGTTCCACTTGTACAGCTCTCGCCCGGCGGTGGGGGTGGTGGCGGCAAAGACGAGGACGCCGTTGAACACGGTCAGGTCCGCCGGCGAGGAACTGCCGCCGCCGGTGTAGATGTCGGCGATCAGGGTAACGGTCGTCCCGTCGGTCCGGTACAGCTCGCGGCCCTGGTTGTAGCTGGTGGCGGCGAAGTACAACATGCCGCCGTACTCGGCGAAGTCGGACGGATCGGAGTCTGTCTTGACGTTGATGTCGGCCAGCATCGAGACGAGCGACCCGTCGTAGGAATACAGCTCCCGGGCGTACGTGGGCGTGGTGGCGGAGAAGTAGAGCTTGTTCTGCCACACGAACAGGTTCTTCGGCGCCGAGCCGCCGGGCCCGGAGTTGATGTCCTTGACCAGGAAGGCCGAAGCCCCGTCGAAGGCGAAAAGCTCCTGGCCGCGGACGCCGTTGTCGGCCGAGAAGTAGAGCTTCGTGCCGTACACGGTCAGGCCGGAGGGACTGGACGAAGCCGCGCCGGGGTTGATGTCGGCGGCCAGCTTGACTTCCGCGCCGTCGTAGACCCAGAGTTCGCGGCCCTTGACGCCGTCGTCGGCCGTGAAGTACAGCTTGTTGTTGAGGATCGCGAAGTCCGACGGAGCGGAAGCAGCGATGCCCGGGTTGAGGTCTTTCAGCAGGTAGGCAACGTCGATGTTGGCCGTCCAGCCGTACATCCAGGCCGTGCTGCCCTGCGTCACCTGCTGGTCGGAGTAGACCTCCACGACGCGGCGGTTGCCGAAGTCCACGCCCTCGACCGCCCTGAAGTTGTCGCGGACCAGGACGCCCCGCTCGCCTTCGGCCGCCAGGTTGGCCGAGACCAGGACGTCATCGACGTACCAGCCTTCGTAGTTGTTCGCGCCGGAGTCAAAGGTGTCGAAGGCGAAGCGGAGCCGGATCTTCTGGCCCTTCCACAGGCTGAGGTCGATGCTGGCCGCGTGCCAGAAGCCATCGTTGGTCAAGGTCTGCCAGGCCGGGTCGGGACGCTTCGAGGCCACCCGCGTCCACGAGACGCCGTTGGTGGAGACGAGCACGTCGGCCACGTCGTAACTGGTGAGGGCCTCGGTGGCCAGGAGGTACTTGAAGGAGAGCAGGGCCGACGTGGCCGTCGTCAGGTCGATCTCGGGCGAGGTGATGGAGCCGGCGGTGTCGCCGACGTTGTAGTTCCACACGCCCTCCTGGCCGAAGTAGAAGCTGTGCGTGGGGGTGTGTCCGGCTTCGCCGGTGCGATGCGTCGTGAGGTGCCACAGGCCCGGCACGGTGGCGCCGGTGTTGTCGATGGTGAACCCGTCGAGGGTCCCTTCGAGGTCGGCGTTGAAGATGACGACGTTGCCGATCTGGGCGCCCGGATGGGGCGCGATCTGGATGGCGTAGCCCTGGGTTTCCTCGCCGACGGCGTAGTAGCCGTCGTCCAGGCCGGTGAGGGCGTAGTCGCCGTTGGCGTCGGTGAGGGTGAAGGGCTCGCCGGGGTCGCGATGGCCGTCGCGGTCGAGGTCCAGGTAGACCAGGTAGTTCTCGATCCCCTGTTCGCCGGAGTCGCGCACGCCGTTGCCGTTATAGTCATCGAACTTGGTGCCGTAGATGCCGCCCGTGCCGCCCTGGAGGGTGAAGGTGATCTCCGACTCGCGGCCCCTGGGCAGGGGGAACACGGCGCCCGGCGGCCAGCCCTGGGCGTCGTACGCCTTGACGGTCATCTGCGTAGCGCCCTGGAAGCCGCCGAAGGTGCCGTAGTAGAGGTCGCCGAGGTAGACGCCGCCAAGCGCGTGATCGGGGACGTCGCTCACCACCTGGAAGGAGTAGGTCGGCCGCACAAACGTGACGAAGCTCGGCGCCTTGAGCGAACCATCGGCCCCGCCGAGCGTGGCAATCTGCCAACCCCACGTGGCGTTGTACTCGCGGATGACGTTGGCGCCCGGGTCCGTCAGGTACAGGGCGCCGTCCGGGCCGATGTCGAGGGTGGCCGAGCCGCCCGAGGCGTCGGTGTTCAGCGTGACCACGTTCTTCACAAAAGCGCCGCTGCTGTTGAACTTCATCACGGTGAGCTCGGTCGGCAGGTCCCCGCCGACGCTCCTGGCCCCGAGGACGTAGATGTTGCCGCTCGAGTCGAGCGCCAGGTCCAGGAGGGCGCGGTTGCCCAGACCGATCCAGTCGATGAGCGGCGTGGACGCACCGCCGGGGGTGAAGCGTTGGACGCGGTCGGTCGACGAGAGCGAGTGCGTGCCTACGTAAAGGTTGCCGTCGGGCCCGGCGGCGATGTGGTAGCTGTTGTAGCCGGCGAGGAGCGCGCCGACCGGGCTGATCGTGCCGATGTTGTTGAGGGTGGACTCGACGCGCAGGATGGTGTGGGTCACGGGGTCGGGCAGGTAGGTTATGTTGCCGATCGTCGCCATGTCCGTCGGGCCGGTGAAGCCGGGGGAGGCCGTCAGCGGCGTGCTGGTGATGAAATGCCCGTTGACCGAGTCGAAGCGGTTGAGCCGGTCCCGTCCCCAGTCGAGGACCAGGAGGTAGCCGAAGCCGTCGATGGTTGCCGCGTTGGCGAGATGGGTCCCGGTGTCGCCGACCTGCTTGGTCGAGGCCGCCTCGCCCAGGAACGTGCCGGCCGCCACGTCGAACGGGCCGGCGTAGCGGAGGACTTCGGCCGAGTTGCCCACGCCGACCAGCATCGACCAACCGGAGTCGTGCGACAGCTTCGACGTGACGCCCGTGAGCACGCCGGTGACGAGGTTGATCGGGTCGTACGCCAGCGTCTGCGGGCCGATGCCTGCCTGCCAGACCGGCGCGTAGGCGTTCGGGTCGGCCAGGAGCTGGAACTGCGGGTCGGTCATCCGGGCCGGGATCATGGGCATGTAGATGTTGTACGAGTCGGAGTTCAGGCCGTTGCCGCGCAGGTTCACCAGGCGCAGCTCCTTGGCCGGCGCGTCGGCGGCCAGGAGCATGAGGCCGTCGGCCACGACGGTGCCGTCGGTGTCGGCCGTGTTGAGCGTGACGACCAGGGTGCCGTCGCTCAGCGCCGAGAAGGTGCCGAGGCTCTGCCACGACGTGCCGCCGTACCACGAGCCGGCCGGCCAGAACTTCTGGTCCACGATGACGGGGTCATCGACGCCCGAGATCGTGTAGGGGGCCGCCAGGGCCTGGTCGGTCGCCGGATGCCAGGTGGCAAGGATCTCATACGTGCCGAACGGCAGGCCGGAGAACGTCCAGCGGGCGAGGGCGCCGTTGTTGGCGTTGAGGTAGTGGTAGTCGCCGCGGAAGGCGGAGCTGACCGGGTTCTGGCTGTACCACCACCGGTCCGGGGTGGTGCCGTCGGCGGCCCACTCGCTGTAGCCGAGGTTCCAGTCGCCGTCGTCGATGATCTGGCCGAGGACGAGCGGCCCGACGTCCAGGATGGAATTGTTCTGGAGCAGGGCGTACTTCAGGTGCGGCATCTCGGCCAGCGAGGTGATCGACATCAGCCAGTTGTCCGAGAGGTCGAGGTACCGCATCTCGGCCATGTCGTGCAGCCAATTGGTGTTCTGGATCCAGTTGGCCGAGGCCGAGAGGTTCCGCAGGAGGACGATGAGCTCGATGTTGGCCAGGTCGGTCTCGTTGATGCCGGTCTTGTCGAGCGAGAGGTACTGGAGGCGGCGCAGGCCGACCTGCTCGCTGGCGTCGGGCGTGCCGGCCGCCGCGGCGTGCGGCGCGATGGGCCCCAGCGCCCCGTGCATCGGCCGGCCGGCCAGGTTGAGGGTCATGAGGTCGGTGGCGTACTCGAGGCCGGAAAGGTTCAGGGCCGCCTCGCCGCGCAGGTCCAGGCGCGTCAGCGTGTTCATCTCGCTGGCGTGGACCGGCAGGGCGAACGTCAGGCCGGTGGCCAGGGACCAGCGAAGGGGCACGCCGAGGGCCTCGCCGACGGCCAGGATCAGGTCGCCGTCGAGGAAGACGCTGTTGACGACCGGGTCGAGGATCTGCGGCGGATCGGAAACCAGGCGGTCGGCGGCATCGGGCGCACGGACCGCTTCGTCGGCCTCCAGGTCGCGCATCTCGACCTTCTCGGCCCAGAAGGCGTCCTGGCCGCTCTGGCCGAACAACTGATCGAGATGCGGGCCGCCGACGAGGATATCGTCGCCGTCGCCGCCCTCAATGAGGTCCATGTCCGTCGCCTTGTGGGTCTGGCCCTGCGGCGGCGGGCTCATCTCGACGCTGAACCGCAGGTCCGTCGTCTGCTCGACCGCGTGCGGATTGTAGACCCGCAGGTAGTACGTACCGGCGTTGAGCCACCGCATGTCGACGGCGCCGAGGCCCTGGTACAGCACGCCGCCGTTGGCATCGCACACATCGACGAGCACGCCGTGGTTAAGCGTGATCTCCAGGCCCGTAGGCGTGGGGGTCTCATCAGCGGGCGGGGCGTCGATCTTCCACAGAAGCGACGGGTCGGAGATCATCCGCACCGTGGCGTGCCGCTGGCCGCGCTCGAGGACCGCCCGGATGAGGTCCGTGAGGTCCACGTGCACCCACTGCTTGCCGGGCCCGGTCGTGAAGCTGGCCGAGGTCGAGAGCGATGCCGGCATGGCGCCGTCGCGGACGGTGATGACGCCGTCGCCCTCTTCGTCGAGGATCTCGAAGGTGACGGCGCGGGTGAGGCTGCCGGTGTCGGTGATCGGCACCACCTTGCGGCCGTCGCTGACCCAGAGGGTGACGGAGGGGTCGAGCGGCGAGTCTTCGTCGAAGAAGATCTGGTTGCCCGATACGGCGATGTCCAGCAGGTTCTTGGCGGGGTCGTCGGCCGTATACAGGAGCCGCGTGCCGCGCGTGGAGCCGTCGGTAATCCACAGGGCCGTCTGCACGGGCGCGGTCGAGTCGATCTGGACGATGGCGCTGGAGGCGAAGGGCACGATCCTCCGCAACGTGGAAGCGGAGGCGTCGAGCGTCTTCAGCAGGGTCACTGCGGCGCCCCCATCGATAGAGAGGATCTTGATCTGGGGGCCAATGCCGGCGTACGTCCCCTTGGCGGCCATGAGGATGTGGTTGCCGGCCCTGAGGGCCAGGGCGTCGCTCTTGGCCGGGTCGGCCACCGAGAAGAGGTCGGCGACCTTGGTCGCCACGTCGCCCGCGGTGTTGGTGCCCCAGAGTTCCACGCCGTTGGCGACGAAGAACATCCGGTTGTTGGGGGTGCCGTCCGCGTAGACGGCGGCAAACGCCTTCAGCGGGCCGCCGATGTTATGGAGGTTGGCGGCGGTCACCTGCTGCACCGTGTTGCCGTTGGCGCGCATCAACTGCGTGTAGCCCGGCTGGAGGGTGCCCGCATTGAAGCTGCCCTCGAAGTACAGCCAGGCGTCCATGGCGCCGGCGTACTTGAGCAGCGGGACGCTGGTGGTGAGAGGCAGGCCGATTGTGCCGTGGGACTTGAGGGTGGCGCCGTCCGTCGAGTACAAGCCGAAGGCGTGGTACCCTGTCGGCTGGCTGTCGGGGATGGAGCTGATGAACAGCCTGCTGCCGGCCACCGCCATGCTGCCCACCCGGAAGTTGCTCGCCAGCTTGGTGGTCACGGTCACGTTGCCCGGGAGGATGGCGAGCTTCCAGAGCGCCGGCCCGGTGCTGTCGCTGGCCTGGAAGTAAACCGCGTTGCCGAACGCCGTGAGGCCAACGATGTTGGAGCTGAACGAGCCGGGGTAGATGTCGGTGACGCGGTGCGTGCCTGCTTCCGTGCCGTCGCTGGCCCAGAGCTCGTAGCCGTAGTCGTCATCGCGGGCGATGAAGTAGAGGTGATCGCCGGTCGACACGATGCGGTAAGGCGTCTGGGCCTCGACCTGGGCCACGCGCTGCGTGTTCTTGATCGTCCCGTCGGTGACGTAGAGCAGTGCGCCGGCGCCCGCCGCGTTGCGTCCGAGGAAGTAGGTCTTGCCGTTGAGCTGGGCGTAGCCGGCGGGGTTGGTGAACGCCAGGTCGGGCTGGATGATCGCACTGAGGGACAACTGGGCCTTGTCGATCGAGCCCGGGTTGCCCAGTTGCTCGATGAGCCCCGACAGGTCGAACTCGAAGACACCGGGCGCTTGCAGATCGCCGCCGACCTGGATGACGGGACTGGTGTCATCGATGCCGTAGGCGCCGACGTACCCCGCCGGGCCGACCAGCAGGACCTGGCGGTCGGCGTACGCCGGCTGGAGCACGCGGATCACGTTGCCGGCCTTGCCGTCGCCGGCGGTCGTAAAGCGGTACCACCGGTCGGCCTGGGCGGCGGCGAGCGTGAAGTCGGTGGTGTCGATCGTGCCGTCGCCGTCGGTGTCGAGGTCGGTGAAGGTCACCGGGCGCCCCGTGGCGGGGTCCACGAGCCGGTCGCCCAGGCCCGTGAAGGAGCGGTTCGTCAGCTCGACCACCGTGTCGAGGCCGGGCAGCACCAGGCGGCGGGGCGACCCGTAAACCGCGTAGATCTTGCCGGCGTCCTGCTTGACCGACTGGCTGACGGTGTCGGCCAGCGGGGCGCCGATCACGAGGTCGTCGTACCGGTCGTTGTCGAGGTTCAGGTTCGGCGTGATGGGCAGCGTGCCGAACTGGTCGCCCTCGCTCTGGCCGTACACGGCCACCATGTCGCGGAGGCCGTCGCCATTGAGGTCCACCGGCCCATCGGCCAGGACGAGGTTCGAGCCCAGGCCGGCCACGTTCCAGATGACGTGCACGACGCCGTGCGATTGCTCGTCAAAGACGGTCGAGCCGTCAGTCAGGCGAGACCACGGCTGGCTGATCGCGAGGTCGGGCGTGCCGAGGCCGTCGAAGTTGCCGCCGGTGACCTGGAGGGGTCCTTCGGTCCACGTGTCGGCGGGCAGGACGCCGGACCCGACGCGGCGGATCGTCACGTCGGCGGTCTGCTCCGGCGGGCTGACCGACAGCGGCCCGTAGAACACCAGGACGCTGCCCTCGGTCAGGCCCACGCCTTCCTGCCAGCGGGTCACGGCCACGTCGTCCATGCCGTCGCGGTTCAGGTCGCCGACGTTGAAGACGCCGGCGCCCAGGGCGAAGCCCTGGATGGCCGACGGCACCGTCACGAAGCCGATCCCCTGACGGCCGATCGTGACCTTCGTGTCGCTGGGTCCCACGCTCGAGGCCTGGAGCATGTACACGATGCCGATGTCGGGCAGGCGGACGTCCGGTCCGCCCGACACGTGCTCATAGACGGCCACGGCATGCGGCCGGGCGAAGAGCAGTTCGTCTTTGCCGTCGCCGTTGAGGTCGGCCGCCGTGAGGCTCATGGCCGGGCTCAGACCCGACGACACGCCGTCAAGCGTGTAGTCGGCCGCGTAGCCGGGGCCGAACATCTGGGTGCCGAGTTGCACGAGATCGTCGCCGCCCTGGGCGATCTTCAGCTTTGCCTGGGCCAGGGTCAGCACGGGGCCGCTATCGCGGTCGACATCGGTCCCGGCGAAGATCACGCCGTACAGCTTGTCGCCGACGGCGCCTGGTTTTTCGAGGAACAAGACGAGATCGGCATGCGCGTCGGCGTCCCAGTTGACGAAGCGCAACTGCGGACTGCTCGCCGTATTGAAGCTGCCGACCGTCACGGTCAGGATCGTCTGGGCGTCGGCGACCGAGAGCGACCGGTTCGGATCGGGATTCCCCCAGAGGACGGAGACGGTGTAGGTGCTGAGCGACGGGTTGAAGAAGTTCAGGACGAAGCGGACGAAGGCGAGGTCGGAGAATCCGTCGCCGTCGATGTCGCCGTAGCCGGTGGCCATCGCGCCCAGACCGGCCAGGTCGATGTTGATCTCGCTGCGGGTCTCGATCGGGTCGGTGTCGTTGAGCTTGACCGGTCCCAGGAGGACGTGGGCCTGCCGGTCGTCCCAGACGGCCAGGTCGCTGTAGCCGTCGCGGTTGAAGTCGCCGATGCTCTGGCTGCCCGCGAGGTGATCGTCGCGGCCGGCGCCGTCGAGGCGGAACGCGTCGTGGATGTCGGGCGTATCCGTCGCATTGAGGTCGAGGCCCTCACGCGCGTACGCGGTGGCCATCCAGGGGGTCGCCAGGGTGAAGCGGAACCGCTCGGGCGCCAGGGGCGTCACGGTGGGCGGCGTGGGCGTCGTCAAGGGGGCGCCGAAGAAGACCCGCACCTTGCCGCCGAGGCCGTCGGCCATCGCGAGGTCGCCGATGCCGTCGCCGTTGACGTCGCCGACGGCGGCAAAGAGGCCCGGAACCATCGTCAGTTGCCCGGCCTGGGCGTAGCGCGGCCGCGCGTTCTCGAAGATGAGGCTCGGCTGGTCGAACGCTCCGGCGGTGGCCCAATCCTTGTCGGCCCCGCCGAGGAACACCTGCTCGACCTGGTGCTCGACCCAGGTCCCGTCCTCGGCCAGCGTCTGGGTTCGCTCGCCGGTGGCCTTGGCCAGGTCGGCGAAGCCGTCGCCGTTGATATCGCCAAGCGCCGTCAGGTTGCCATTGACGGCGACCTTCGTAAAGTCCGTGCCGGCGTCGTTCTGGAAGACGAGGTAACTGTTGGGCGTCAGGCCCGCCAGGGCGGTGACCACGAAGTCCTTGGCGGCCGACCCGTCGAGGTTCCCGGCGGGCAGGATCTCCATCTCCCGAGGCAGTGTGAACGGCAGGGAGACGATCTTGTTGGCGATGGTCGCGATGTCGCCCGTGGGCAGCGGCGTCGTGCGGCCGTAGACCAGGTACACCTGCACGTTGGTCATCATCGCGTAGTTGCCGTTGTTGGCCACGGCGAAGTCGTCGAGGCCGTCGCCGTTGACGTCGCCAAGGCCGGCCAGGCGGAAGCCCGTCACGTCATAGTTCAAGTGGCCATCGAGGCGGGCGGACGCGATGGAGGCCGCGCTGAGGGTGGCCCGCACCTTCACGTCGTCGACGTACCACCCCTCGTGGTCGTTGTCGTAGGCGTCGACGGTGTCGAAGAGGAAGCGGAAGCGGACGGTCTGGCCGGCCGCGTATCCGCCGAGGTTGATCACGGCGCGGTGCCAGTAGTCCTCGGTGCCCACGGTCTCGACCAGCGTGTCGTTGTTCGACGCCACGTCGGTCCACGTGACGCCATCGGTGCTCTTTTGGACGGTGGCCTTGTCCCAGACGGTGCTCAACGGGCCGCCGCGCTCCGTCCGGAGGTAGTAGCGGAAGGAGAGCTCGAGGTTGTTTACACTCTCCGCCAGCACGATGGGCGGCGAGGTGATGGCGCCGGCGGTGTCGCCGACGTCGTAGCTGCCGCCGACGCCGCCGGCCTCGCCGGTGCCGAAGTAGAAGCTCCACGCGCTGGAGTGCAGCGGGTCGGTGGAGCGGGCGGTCGAGAGGTGCCACAGGCCCGCCACCGGGGCGCCCATGCTGTTATTGATGGTGAAGCCGCCGGTGTTGCCCGCGCCGAAGGCGGTCTGGTAGAGGACGCCGCCGCCGTTGGCCATGCCCGCCGACCCCTTGAACAGGTACGTGCGGCCGCGGTAAGGAGTGGCGCCCGATGTCGGCCCGATCTCGGAGGCCAGGAGGTCGTCGAAGCCGTCGTGGTTGAAGTCGCCGGCCGAGTCGATCCGGATCAGATTCTGGAAGCCGTTGATGATCGTGTCGGCGTCATTGACGAGGTCAATCTGGGCGGGCCACGCGCCGCCGTGCCCGAAGACGATGTAGACGCCTTCCTGCGAGTACGCGGACAGGAAGTGGTTTATGGAGGCGATGCCGACGGCGATGTCGTCGAACCCGTCGCCGTTGTAGTCGCCCTGCCGCGCGAAGACCGACGAGGTCCCGAACGAGCCCGCGCCGACCGGCGCCGGGAGCTTCAGGGTGATGAACCGGCCGTCAGCCGCCGTCACGTCGGCCTTCGAGGGATCCGACAGGTAGATCGTGGCGTAACTGGCGCCGACGACTTCCTGCGGATGGACGCCGTCGGGGACCAGCGCCGCATCGACCGCCGTCCCGATGGTGTTGCGGACGGTGGTGATGAAGTCGGCGAAACCGTCATGGTTCAAGTCGCCCAGCGCGATCGGCATCGCGAGGTCGGCGGGCTGGATCGGCTCGACCACCTGGTTGGCGGTGTCGGGGCCGACGTCGGTAACCTGGCCCAGCGTTGCCGGGAACTTGATGGTGTAGGTGCCCAGGGAGTCGACCGGCCCCTGGTTGTCCTGCCCGTCCTCGAAGCCCAGGTAGATGCCCTGGGCGGCGTTGAACAGGTCCACCTGGAGCCAGCCGTCGGACTTCAGCGAGATGACGATGCGGTCCGGCTCGCGCGGGTCGAACCAGGCGATGACGCGGGTGCTGAGCTTGCCCTTGCTCGCGTCTGCCGCATTGAGATTCGTGGCGGCCAGGGCGGCGTTGAGCTTCGTGACCAGGGTGGTGGCGCTGTCGGTGGCGACCACCGAGAGAGTGAACTGGGCCGAGCGGACGCCGTCGATCACCAGGGTGAGCGGCACGGAGATCGTGTCGCCGCCGGTGATGATCTCGGTCTTGGGCGGCGCGACGGCCTTCACGCCGAAGCTCCGCGGGTTCACGATGTGCAGCATGTAGTAGTCGGGCACGCCGGCGAACTTTTCGGCCGGAACGAGTGAGAGATCCAGGTTCGGATTGTCGACCTCGGCGGCGTAAAGGTACGCGTTCTCGCCGGCCCACCGCGACGTGAGGTCGCCCGTGAGCAGGAGGCCGTCGAAGACCGCCTGGTCGTAGGGGCTGTCGAACTTCAGACCGTCCAGCAGCATCTCGATGGCCAGATGCGCGTCGTTGGCCGCGCCGAACGCCTTGACGGCGGCCGGCGTGGGGATGATGTACCAGTCGCCGCGGTCGGCGATGCTGAAGGAGAGGCCGCTCGTGATGGAGCCGGAGGTGATGCCCTTGAGCAGGGCCGCGAAGAGGGGGCTGGTGTTCGAGCCATCCTCGTTGCCGCGCGCCGTGAACTCGTAGCGGTCGGGCGCCACGCCGGCCCCGCCGACGAGAAGGTCGGCCCCGCCGCCGCCGGTGAGGTGGTCGTCGCCCTCGGCACCGGCGATGAAGTCCGAGCCGGGCCCGCCGTCGATGGTATCGGCCAGGTAGCCGCCGAAGAGGCGGTCGTTGCCATCGCCGCCGTAGATTCCCAGGGCGCCGGCCGTGGCGCCTTCCTGGAAGTTGCCGGCCTTGATGCCCCACTCGTCGTCAAGGATGCCCGAGCCGTCGGCCAGGGGGAACTTGTACTCCGGGTCGCCGTGGACTTCGTCGTCGCCGGCCCGCGTGTCGATGACCGTGTGCTCAACGTTCACCGCCTGGTAGAAGGCGTAGTTCTGCACGTAGGCCGACACGGTGCCCTTGGCGGTCTGGTCGGCCGCAAAGTGCAGCTCGGTGGCGGTCTTGCCGCCCACCGAGACGAGCTTGAGGTCCTGGCCGTAGCCGACGCTGGCCAGGTACAGGTGCGTGCCGTTGTTGCCCGCCAGGAAGAGCTCGCCCAGCCCGGCGGCGGCGATGGCGGCGTTGATGTCGACGATCAGGTCCTGGATGTTGGCGTTGGTGCTCGTGGAGGCGGCCGTCACGGTGATCAGGCCATAGGTGGTGCTGCCCAGGCGGAGGGTGAAGGTGGCGTTGCCCGTCAACTGCCCGTTGGCGGGTGCGGCATCGAGGGCCACGATCTTCGCCCGTATCTGGGTATTCGAGTCCACCATGAACTGCTGGTTGGCGGTGTCCCACTGGAGCGACGTGAACTCATAGCGATAGATGAACCGGCTCCAGCGGATGGCCACCCAGTCGGGCACCGTCCGGCCGAGGCGGTCGAGGTCGCCGCCGAGGAAGAGGACGCGGTCGTCGCCCGGGCCGCCGTCGAAGCGGTCGGCGAGCGTCAGGGGGCCGCCCTTGCCGTCGGCCGAGAGCGCGTCGGGGATGACCTGGAAGGTGTCGTTGCCCTCGCCGCCGAAGAGGAGGTCGGAGGCCTGGTAATCTTGGCCGCCGGTGAGGACGTCGTTGCCCGCGCCGCCGAAGATCCAGTCTTCGCCCGGCCCGCCGGAGAGGACGTCGTTGCCGGCGCCGCCGAGGATGACGTCGCGGCGGACGAAGTCGGTCGACGCGCCGAGGTTGACGGTGGCGGGCTCGGCGCCGTCGCCGGTGTCGAGCGTGAGGTCGTAGATCGTCGGGACGAGGTTCGGCGAGGTGACCTGGAGGAGGTAGGTCGTGCCGGCCTCGGGCGTGAAGTCGAGCGACGCACTGCCTTCGCCCGAGAGGTCGCGGACCGTCGAGCCGGTGCCGGGGACCGCCGCGACCAGCCGGTACATCGTCGGAGTGTGGTTGACGGCCGGGTCGGTGTGCGTGACGCGGATGTAGTAGTCGCCCGCCGGGGCATCGTGCAGGCCGCTCAGGTTGAGCGTGGCCGACGTTTCGCCGACGCCCACCGACGCCGACGCCAGGACGGCGCCGGATGCGTCGCACAGTTCGATCTTGAGGGCGCCGCCGGCCGTGATCTGCTCCAGCCGGATCGTGCCGCCCGCGGCCAGCTCGGCCGAGTCCATGGCGAAACGGAACCAGTCGACGTCGGCCGGGTCGTGGATGGTCAGGCCGGTCAGCTTCCCGAGGTCGGCGATGGGGTCGAGCGGGTAGCCGTTGGTCTTGTCGCCCAGCGTCTGCTGTGTGTCAAAGCCGAGGTCGGTCGCGCCGACGATCTTGATCGCCGTGATGCCGCTGCCCGCCTTCGGGGCGAACGTCAGGCGGCCTTGGGCTTGGAGGGCGGCGTCGCCGGCCTGGATGGCGAGGCCCGCCGTGGCGAGCGCCACGTTGAGGTCGCTGACCAGGTTGGCGAGGGCGGTGTTGCCGCTGGTGAGGCCGAACGGCAGCGTGACGCTGACGGGCGAGGCCTCGTTGCCGTTGAGGACGAAGGAGAAGGTCACGTTGGCGAGGAAGTCGAACTTGGTCAGCCCCCGGTGCGCGATCAGGAGGTTCTCGGTGGCATCGGGGGTGATCGTCAGCGGCACGCCCTCGTTCGACGCCACGAGCTCCAGCGTGTTGTCGGCCGTGAGCTTGTAGAGGCGGGCCACGAGCCTATCGTTGGCCGAGGCGCTCTTGAGGGCGATGTTGGCCGCCGCGGGGCCGCCGGCCAGCCGCAGGCTGTACCAGTCGACGTCCCTGGGGTTGTCGATGGTCAGGCCCTTGAAGGCGGTGCTGCCGGCGATCTCGGTCGGGGCGGCCTTCTGGCCGTCGGCCAGGCCGAGCGCATCGCGGGCGGCGCTGTTGGTCGACGAGACCTCGAGCGCGACCGACGGCCCGGCCGCCGTGGTGCGGATGGCGGCATGGCCGCCGAGGTTCATCGCGGTCACAAGGCCCGCGAGGCCGGCGCCCAAGAGGGCGTTGGCCAGGTCGGCCACCAGGTCGTCGATCGAGGTGTTGCCGGCGGTGGCGGCCGCGCTCAGGGTGATCTCGACGCCGGCGCCGCCGTTGACGCTCAGGGTAAAGAGCGCCGACTCGCTGAGGACGACGCTGGGCGTGGTGAGGACCAGGGCGGCGGGGCCGGGCAGGGCGTAGGCCTGGGCGAAGTCCGCGGGGGTGCCGTCGACGCCGTTGCGCGGGTCGTCGGTCTGGTCCACAAGGATCGGGTTGCCGGAGAGGATCTCGATGCGGTCGTCGCCCGCGCCGCCGTCGATCCAGACGGTCTTCTGGACGGTCGGCCCGACGGTAATCTGGTCGTTGCCGCCGAGGGCGTCGATAATGATGGCCATGAAGTCGCCTTCGGGCGGAAGGAGGTTGCCGACGAGCTGCACGTCGGTGGTGGTGTCGGCGGCGCTGCGCTCGTCGGGGTCCGGGTTCCGCAGGCGCTCGATGTTCACGAGCGAGTCGGTGGGATCCCAGATGTAGTTGCCCTGGGCGTCCCTGGCGCTGAAATCGAGTTTGACCTGGGCATCGAAGCTGAAGTTGCCGCCGTTGTTCGTCAGGCGGGTGATGAGGTGGTGCTGCGCGAGGAGGCCCGGCTCGGTCACGTAGTCGACGGTGATGACGTCGTCGGCCCCCGTGCCAGAGTAGTACCACACCTTGTTGGTGGAGCGGGCGTAGGCCTTCCACTCGTCGCCGGCGGGCACGTCGAAGCCGGCCTCGAAGAGCTCGCCGTCGTGGGTGAAGAGCCGGTCGTCGCCGCCGTTGCCGTAGAGGAAGTCGAGGCCGGTGCCGCCGTAGAGGTCGTCGGCATGGGCCTGGCCCAGCATGCGGTTCAGGCCGGTGTCCTCGACCTGGTACAGGCCGCCGCCGTCGTTGTCGTACAGGAGTCCGGTGGCCGGATCGACGAAGACGCCGAACTGCTTGACGCCGTCGCCTGCGCCGGGGCTGAAGACATTGAAGGGCCCGGTGATGTCGAGGTTCGGGTCGAAGGACCAGGCGTAGAGCTCGTTGGTGCCCACGCCGCCCAGAAGATCGTCGTTGCCCTGGCCGGCGAAGAGCCGGTCGTGGTCGCCGGGGGCGCCGTTGCCGATGTCGCCCCAGAGGCGGTCATCGCCGCCGAAGCCGTAGAGGGTGTCGTTGCCGCGCCCGCCGTCGAAGTGGTCGCGTCCGCCGCCGCCGATCAACGTGTCATTGCCGGGGCCGCCGTCGAAGACGCCCACCCAGTCGCGGCTGCGGGTGTTGAGGACGTCGAGATTCACCGCCGTGGGGCCGGTGGCGAAGCCGATCGTGTCGTCGCCCATCAGGCCCGAGCAGCGGAACTGCTCGACCAGCGGGGCGTGGGTCACGGAGTTGCGCCACTGGAGGTTGATGATGCGGGCGGCCGCGCCGCCGACCTTGTAGGAAACGGACAGGATGCCGGGGACCGGCTCGCTCAGGAGGATCGTGTCGTTGTTCTGGGTGCCCTCGATGAGAACGATGTCGGTGGCGTTGTCGTCGGGGACGTCGCCCTGGGTGCGGTTGCCGTAGTGGCCGTCGACGATCTCGCCGAACTCGGTGTAGATATCGGAGGTATCGAGCTTGATGACGTCGATCCATCCGCCGCCGTACATGGTGTCCTGGCCGTTCTGGCCTTCGAGCCAGTCGGAATTGGCGCCGCCCCACATTTCGTCGCGGCCGCCGCCGCCGTACATCATGTCGTCGCCGGAGTCGCCGAAGAGGCGGTCGGCGCCGCCGTCGCGGTCGGCGTACGGGTTGACGCCATAGCCGGGGCCCTTGATCCAGTCGCCGTAGATGTTGTCGTTGCCGGAGTCGCCGTAGATGATGTCGCGGCGGATGTTGCCATAGAGCCAGTCATTGCCGGAGCCGCCGTGGAGCTCGTCGCCCTTCAGCAGGCTCTCGACCGGCACGTTGGTGGTGGGGGCGTAGCCGTAGAGGTAGTCGATGCCGGCGCCGCCCCAGAGGCGCTGGCCGGCCTGGTCGGCGCCGTTGCCGGCGTCGCCGAAGAGGACGTCGCTGCCGTCGTCGCCGTAGAGCTGGTCGATGCCGGCGCCGCCGCGAAGCTGGTCGTCGTTGGAGCCGCCGCGGATGACGTCTTCGCCGTCGCCGCCGCGCAGGTCGTCGGCCCCGACGCCGCCGTCGATGTAATCGTTGCCCGCGCCGCCGTCGATCAGGTCGCTCATGCCGCCGCTGAAGACGACGTCGCTGTCATCGCCGCCGTAGATCGTGTCCTCGCCGTCGTCGAACTGGCCGTCGATCGAGAGGCCCGCCACGATCGTCGGGGTGACGTGCGGCGGGACGTAGCCGGTGGGGTTGTCGGCCTCGGCGTCGTCCCAGCCGACGGGGGTGGTCCAGAGCGCCGGGTTGGTCCGGTCGAAGAACGAGGCCTCGTAGGTTTCCGTGCCGCCCCAGATGAGGTCGTTGCCGGCGTCGCCGTAGAGGAGATCGTCGCCGCTGCCGCCGACGATGAGGTCATTGCCCGGGCCGCCGTGGATCTCGTCGTAGCCGACGCCGCCGTAGAGGCGGTCGTTGCCGCCGGTGGAGGTGATGACGTCGGCGCCGCCTTCGCCGAAGACCACGTCGACGCCGGAGCCGGTCGTCACGAGGTCGTCGCCGCCGCCGCCGTAGATCGTGTTGTTGCCGTTGCCGGCGTTGATCACGTCGTCGCCTTCGCCGGACCAGATGTCATCGACGCCCGAGCCGGAGATGATCGTGTCGTTGCCGCCGGCGGAGTGGATGATGTTGTGGCCGTTGGAGGCGTAGATGAAGTCGATGCCGTCGCCGGTGCTGATCGTGTCGTCGCCGAGGTCGCCGTAGACGGTGTTGTTGCCGCCGGTGTCGACGATGAGGTGCGTCGTGGTCTCGCTCGGCCCGCCGGGGCCGCGGGCGTCGACGTAGTCGTTGCCGGAGCCGGTATAGATCTGTTCGTTGCCGAGGCCGCCGACGACGTGGTTGTTGCCGTCGCCGGCATGGATGATGTCGTCGCCCGTGCCGGAGTCGATATCGTCGTTGCCGCTGCCGGCGGTGATAGTGTCATCGGCCGCGAAGGAACGGACGGTGTTGTTGCCGTCGCCGGCGTCGATGACGTCGCGGCCCAAGTCGCCGTAGATGGTGTCGTTGCCGGGGCCGCCGAGGAGGGTGTGGAGCGATTCCGGCTCGCCGGCGTACGTGGGCGTGCCCACCAGGGCCGACGTGCCGGCCACGATCATGTCATTGCCCGCGCCGCCGTCGAGGTTATCGCTGCCGAGGCCGCCGTAGATCTGGTCGTCGTCATCGCCGCCGAGGAGGGTGTCGTTGCCCGGGCCGCCGTTCATGTTGTCGTTGCCGGGGCCGCCGTCGGCCCAGTCGTTGCCGCTATTGCCCTCGATGATGTCGGCGCCGAGGCCGCCCTCGATGGTGTCCTCGTTCTCATCGCCGTAGAGGTGGTCGGCCCCCGCGCCGCCGATCAGGTGGTCGTTGTCCTTGCCGCCGTGGAGTTCGTCGTCGCCGTCGCCGGCGTCCATGAGGTCGTTGCCGGGACCGCCGGTGAGCAGATCGTTGCCCGCGCCGCCGAAGAGCTGGTCGTCGCCGAGGCCGCCGTCGAGGCTGTCCACCCCGTCGCCGCCATCGAGGAGGTCGTTGCCGATGCCGCCGGCCAGGGTATCGTCGCCGGCGCTGCCGTAGAGTTCGTCATCGGCTTCGCCGCCGTAGAGCCGGTCGTTGCCGTCATCGCCGTAGAGCTTGGCCTTGCCTTTGCCGGCCGTCAGGACATCGTTGCCCGCGCCGCCGTGGAGCTCGATCTCCTGCGTGACGCCATGATCGACGGTGATGTTGTCGTCGCCCGCGCCGCCATCGGCCACGATCTTCGTCACACCCGTGTAGCGCTGCTGGATGCCGAAGGCCTTGACGACCACTTCGTCGGGCGTGTAGCCGGCGTCGATGAGGACGGTATCGCTGCCATCGCTCAGGTCGCCGGCCACGCGTGCCGCGGCGTTGGGACCGATGTTGATCGTCAGGGTGCCGCCGGACATCGTGCCGAGAACCACGGCCGGATCCGGGGCCGCCGGGGAAGGCCGCGGCAACTCGAAGTCGAGGATCGTGATGCTGGCCAGCTCGAAGGTGGCCTCCCAACTGAAGATACCGAGGTCGACCTTGATGTAGGCTTCGAGGCTGGCGGAGATTTGGCCGCCGATGTCGAAGATCCAGATGCCGCCCAGGAGGAAGTTCTGGGCGAGCTCGTTCATCCGCACCTTGCCGTCGTTGTCGGGGTCGTTCAGGTTGAACGTGATGGTGGCCTTGATGCCGCCGGCCACGCCGCCGCTGACGAAGCCCAGATTCAGCTCGCCCGCCGCCTTCAGTTCGCCGTAGAGATTCACTTCGGAGACGTCTTCGCCGGTGCCGTCGGGGTTGGTGCGGTCGCTCAGGTACAAGCCGTTGAGGATGTCCAGGACGTTGCCCGAGTCGGCGAAGTCGAAGAACCCGCGCGTGTCGTAGCCGAAGGAGAAGTGCGCGTTGACGCCGAAGATGCCGGTGATCCGGCAGCCCAGCGGGCCCAGGACCGGGAAGTACTGGCTGTACGAGAACTCGAACTCCAGCTTCGGCAGGTCGTAGGTGAGCAGCACAATGTCCTTCTTGCCGAGGAGGAGCTGGAAGATGTTCATCGGGTTCTTCAGGATCGGGAACTGGAGCCGGTCCGGGGCGTCGGTCATGCCCAGGCCGGACCCGCCCTCGCCGCTGCTCCCCACGCCCGCGCCCATGCCGATGCCGCTCAGGCCCTTGGCGGCGTCGTAGAAGCTCGAGAGGGCGCCGCCGAGGGCGCCGATGGCGCTGTCGGCGTTGAAGCCCTTGGCGAAATCATCGAGGTTGTCGGTCGGGAGGTTGAAATCGCTGATGCTTTGCGTGTGCGGGTTGAAGCCGGCGAGCGAGAACCCGCCCAGGTCGATCCACATGTTGTCGCCGAAACCGATCATCGACAGGAGGTCGGCGATGGTGTCAACGGTCTCGACTATGTCGGCCACCGTGCTCCACCCCTTGCCGAACATCCGCGCGAGGTCCACGAGCCGCACGGGCGAGCCGGCGAGGTCCGAGATCACGGGGATCGGCGTCGTCAGGATGTCGAGGATCGGCTTGATCGGCTCCAGCGCGTCGTTGACGGCACTCAGGGTCGAGCCGAACAGGTCGGTGAAGAACTCGCCGATGTTCAGCCGCACGTCGGTGAACTCCATCTCGGGAACCGCGAGCTCGTAGCTCGTGGTGCTGCCGAACGACCAGTACAGGTGGAAGCGGGCGCCGATGGACGGGAAGCCCGTGCTGCCGCCCAGGCTCGCCACCAGGGCCACGTGCAGGCTGGCGTTGGCATCGAGGCGGGCGTCGAGGATGGAGCCGAAGTCGGAAACGGTCGCCAGTTCGGCCAACGTCAGCTTGCCGTCGTGGTTCGGGTCGCCGATATCGACCTGGAAACTGCCCTGGAAGGCGTTGATGGCGCCGCCGCTTCGCGAAACCTGGTCGGCGGTCAGCTCCCCGGCGCCCACCGTGTTGGCGTCGAGCTGGAGGAACAGGAGCTGCCCCGTGGCCGAAAGCGACGACACGTCGACATCGAAGTATACGTTCAGGTCGTGGGCGGCCGACACGTCGAAGTACACGCCGTCCGAGCGGCTGACGCCCAGGCCGAACGTGAAGTCGAAGCCCACCTTCACGGTCACCTGGCCGTCGACGTCGAGCCCGAGGCCGGGGATGCCCAGGTCCAGGTCGAACGGGATGGCGAACTCCACCAGGTCGCTGCCCAGCTTGACCTTGAACGCCACCTCCGACGCGCTGGCCGTCATGACCACGTCGTCCATCGTAACGGCGCCGTCGCTCGTGGAATCCTTCAGCCAGTTCAGGCCGCTGGGGCCGACGGCGTCGAATAGTTTCTGCTGGACCATGGTGGCGGTCTTCTCGGGGGCCGCCTCGAGCGCCGACGTGACGTCTTCGCGCAGGTCGCGGATGAACCGGGCCGCCTGGCTCAGCTTGTCGCCGACCAGCGGAAGCTGGATGCCGAGCACCTTGCCCGACAGGCCCTGTTCCAGGAGCTGGAGCAGCCCGTCGAACCCGGAGATCAGCGAATCGAGCGATCCGGTGAGGTCGAGGTTCGAGATGAGGTTCGCGAAGTCGGGGACGCTGACGACCGAGAACGAGCTGATCGGGTCGGCCAGATTGGTCACGTGCACTTCGAGGTTGTGGTTGGCCGCGTCGAGATAGGTGCTCTTGTTCGGAAAGAAGACCGGCAGCCTTACGGCGGCCTGGCCGGTGAGGGTGGCCGAGAGGCTCGAGAGGACCGGGTCGGTGAAGAAGTACCGGCCGTCGACGGCGTCGTGGACCAGGCCGAGGTGGAACGAGGCGGGCGAGGTCGAGCCGCCCAGGCCGTCGGCGTCCAGGGCCACCAGGCCGGGGTCGGCGGCGCCCCACGCGCCCGCGTCGCGGCCGACGTAGAGGCCCAGCGGGCCGAGCGACGCCTTGAACGTGATGTTCGAGCCGTGCACGCCCAGCGTGGCGTTGACGCCCGTTGTGTCGTAGAGGAACGGCTTCGGGTTGGCGACGTCCGTAAGGTCGAGGCCGAGGGCGAGGGTCATCGACACGCCGCCCGCCACGTCCAGGGCGCCGGCGCCGGAGACGTCGATCAGCTTCGAGACGCCGTCGAGCCCCAGGCTCGACAGGTCGAAATTCATCGGCAGCTTGAGGCCGGGCGCCAGGTTCTTCGAGTAGCCGAGGTTGACGCGCAGGGCCGGGGCGGCGCCCGAGGCGTCGAGCGCCAGGCCCACCGTGAACGCCGACCCCAGCGCCGACGTCAGGGCCGACTGGAGGGCGTCGAGGCCCAGGCTCGGGTTGGTCTTGAACTTCTTGACGGTGTCGGCGAAGTCCTTCGCGAAGCTCAGGAGCTCGCCGGGGCTCTTGTCGATGACCGGCATCTTGACGCCCATGAAGTTGGCGCCGGCGAGGCTGCTGACGAACCCGGCCACCTGCCCGAGCAGGCCGACCACGTCGTCGGTGCCCAGGTCGCCGAAGTTCGCCAGGCGGTTGAAGTTGTGGAAGTTGATGCTGAACGAGCCGAGGTCCAGGCCGACCGGGTTAGAGTTGAAGACGTGCGGCCAACTGACCTGGATGGCCGGGCTCGCGCCCGTCAGGCCGCCCAGGCCCGGCAGGCTCGAGGTGACCGAGATGGGCAGGTTCAGCGTGGCGCTCGAGGCGATGGCCAGCGTGACGAGCTGGGTGGCGGGCGTGCCGAGCTTCGAGAGCTCTTTCGAGAGGGTCTTGAGCGACACCGGCGCCGGCAGGCCGCTCACCGGGTCGTTGAGCGTGACGTCCACGCCCGTGCTGACCGACCCCGAGCCGTTGATGACCGCCAGGCTGAGGATGCCGAACTTGACGGCGGCGTCGATGTCGGGCGCGCTCAGGGCGACGGACGTATGGAAGGCGGCATTGTCAATAAATACATGGTTGTCGAGGACGTCGCCGTGGACCGCGCCGCCCCGGATCGTGCCGGGGGTGTCGGCGTCGGACCCGGGGAGGCCCAGGATGAGGCCCGCCAGCGAGCCGTTGGCGGCCGCCACCCGGAACTTCGGGTCGGCGCCCGACGGCGTGCTCGCATCGGTCAGGATAAACCGCTTGGCGCCGGCGTCGAAGGTGGCGCTGAAGCCGGCGTGGGCGCTGTTCAGCATCGCCAGGACGCTGCCGATCGTGCTCGTCGGCGAGAGGCTGTCGAGGTTGATGCTGAAGGCGGCGCCGCTGCGCAGGGTGACGTTGAGGTCCGCCAGGCTGTCGTCGGGGGCGAGGTCGTTCCAGTGCTTGGTTGCGTCGCCGAGCGACGTGGCGGTCACCTGCTCCAGGGTCGTGGCCGTCGTCATCGTCACGCCCTGGCCCTGGGGCGTCATGTTGATGCGGAGCGTGAAGCCCATGGTCACCGAGGGCGTGAGCGTGACGGTGCTCGTGGTGGTGAAGCTGGCCAGGTGCGAGGCCGGGCTGGAGCCCAGGAGGTCCAGGTTGATCGCGGCGGCGATGGGGGTGAAGGCCTTGGCCAGGCTGAAGGTGTACGTCAGCACCGGCGCGCCGCCCATGGGCGCGTAGGCGGGGTCGAACTGGACGCCCGTGATGATGCCGGGCAACAGGGTGGCCAGGGCCTGGGCGCTCGCGAAGGCCGGCTGGTTCGGCGCGGTCTCCAGGTGGTTGATCACGTTGTCCACGAGCGTCGAGTTCAGGCCCAGGACGGTGCCGAGGGTCTTGCCGGAGGTGAACGGAATGGGCGTCGAGAGAAGCGACGACGCCTGGAAGTTGCCGAGCCACGACCCGAGCTGGCCGAAGACGCCGACCATGCTGGCCGACGACACCTGGCCGAAGCCGGTCACCGACGAGAGGTCGAGGTTGACCGTCGGGTTGAACGAAAACGCCGAGCCCGGCCCGTCGAAGAGGTTCGCGTCCGCGATGGCGATCTTCGGCTGGCTCGGGCCGGTGGGCGTGCTCCACCCGCCGATGCTGGCTTGGAGCGGCAGCGTCAGGTCCACCGAGCCGGTGGGCGTGAGGGTCACGAGGGAGGCGACCGGCGTGGAGGCCAGGGTACCCAGCGAGGTCTCGGCCCCGCCCGCCACGGCGGCGGCCAGATCCACGTCGAGCAGGAAGTGGCCGTTCTGGACCTGCGCGCCCAGGAAGCCGACGTTGGCGGCAAAGTTGAGGCTCGTGGCGCTTGTCTCGGCCCCGAGGTGCAGGTTGCTGATCTGCACAAAGCCGGCCTGCGAGGCCGTGCCGCCGCGGCTCAGGTCCACCCCCACCGTCACGTCGAACGCCAGCGACGCGGCCACCCCGATGGCGGGCGGCGTTGCCAGCATGATGCCGGCATCGCTGGCCGTCGTGCCCAGGTCCATCTCCAGGTTGGTCGTCTGCTGCTTGGCGTAGTGGAAGGTGAAGGACACGCGCTCGGCCGAGTTGTTCAGGCCTTGCGCGACGCCCGAGAACCCGGTCAGGCCCGCCACCTGGGCCACCAGGCCGCCCAGGGTCGGCGTGGGCGTGGCGGTGAGCCAGTCGGAGATAGGTTGGTAGATGCCATCATGGATCATGGTGCCGAGGCCGAGGACGTCGGCCAGGGTCTTCGCGACCAAGGGGTCGTCGCCGCCGGGGTCCAGGAGCGCCAGGGGGATCTCCCACTGGAGCCGGCTGTCGGCGACGAGGCCGTTGCCCAGGCCCACGAGGCCGTCGAGCGTGCTGACCAGGAACGACTTCTGCGTGGCCGTGATCGCGCCCGGCACGGGGGCGGCAAAGCCGACGTGCATGACGCCCGCCGACTCGGTGTTGGTGTTGGCGGCGACGCCCGCCCATCCGGCGGCAACGATGGCCGCCACCACCTTCGTGTTGCTGAGCGACACTTCGGTCAGCTTCAACTGGTGCGAAGACTGGCCGGCGGTGCGGAGCTGCGACACGATGTCGAAGAGCCGTTGCTCGGCGGCCGTCATCGACCCGCCGCCGCTCGCCGTCTGGGCGCCCGGCGGCACGACGAAGTCGACCTCCATGCCCACCTGGTGGTGCCGCCCGGGGGTGCTCGGGCCGCGCGTCAAACTCGAGCTCCAGCCGTCCGGCTGGCTCAGCGCCGCCACGTCCGCCAGGGTGACTCCCGGCACCGCGGCCACGGCCG
>Ga0315273_10000664_pt1 | contig 37145 bp, 40 predicted proteins | sample YL17G02_0_MG_FD_205753 | JGI IMG/M metagenome (GOLD analysis project Ga0315273, IMG submission 205753) | Sediment microbial communities from Yellowstone Lake, YNP, Wyoming, USA - YL17G02_0 | ecosystem: Environmental > Aquatic > Freshwater > Lake > Sediment | place: USA: Wyoming | collected...
ATACGCAATAAAATAGCAAATTACAATAAAATATTGTTCACTACATTTTTGAAAATTGGGAATAAGAATCACGATTTTATGCGGCTTTCAGAAGCACACATCTCATTTAACTGTCAAACTCGGGAGACTGATTGATTGTTTACTTACACCCTCGGTGTACATTTTTAAGATAGTTCTTGCTTTACTCATAATAATTAAATTGTTAGACATAAATGATAGGTATTGTATAATACCCTCAACGTTAATCATTCAGCCTAATAAATCATGATAAAAAAGCAAGACTAAAGGGGGTGGTCTCTTTTCTCCGGTATTGGGTGGTCAATTTGGTCCGGACAAGGGTGGTCAGTTTGCTCCGGCGACAGGGTGGTCTCTTTGCTCCGATCTTAGGTGGTCATTTTGACCGTTTTTTCCATCTTGGTCTTGATTATTTGTGGTGTAAGTGACTTCCCTTCTTTTTCAAGTTTTGATACAATATCTTTTGCCAAGAGAATTTTATCAACTATGTAAGCATTGATCCTTGCATGGTCAGGATGAGAGGGTCTGATATGCTTAGACCCTTTCCCGTTTGGATTAAATTGATTTGGTGTTACACTATATATTAACCCAATTCTTGAACGTTTTCTATTTACAGTTATTCGAAGCATTATAAGATGCTCCTTTTGGCCCTTGTTTGGTTTGCCACTAAGTTCTATTCCGATGGTTGCCATAATGATTATCTATTGTTAAAGTTAATAAATAAGTTGTAAAAATGAAATCTGGCTGGCACATGGCTGGCACAAATATTGCATTTAATTGCATTTTGTTACTTTTTAATGATCGTGAAAGATTTACTATATATTGATATACAGTACTTTAAAAAGCAAGTGAAAGAATTAGGATGAAAATGTTGTATTCCTGGTGGGGCTACATTAAAGACCCCTTATGTGATTGTACATAAGGGGTTTGTCTTTTATTGTACCCCTGAATTGTACCCCGAATTGTACCCAAGACAGAATTTCTGTTTCCTCTTAAAAGGTTAGTTTTTATTGAGTGATCATGGTTGGGTTCTCACCCCGACTTTTAGTGGTTCATTATTAAGCAGTTACAAATATTTTGAACTGATTTTGAACCGAAAAGCACAAAAAGAAAAACTGATTCAGTTCAATCTGGGTCAGTTTTCTTTGTTAAATCCATTTTATGTGATATATCTCAATCTTAGTTGGGTAGTATAAATTCATTGTTCTTAATTCGAATTAATTCAGGTTCTCTTAAATTAATAAAGGTTTTAAATATTTTATTCGCAAATATTACATATTCACTTGTCTCTCGTTCTCTAATTAAAAATTGAGGGTCTCTCTGAGCAAGCAAACTCGTAAGTGTGCTTTTAGGCTGAGTACCCATTACGCCAACTTTATGAAAAAAAGCAAAAATCTCCTCATCATTAATCTTATTTGCAGTTTGTTTTGCTAAGAATTTTATTGCAAGTTCTTTTAAGGGATTGTCTTTTATGATCGCTAAATAATCTTGCTCCATTTGTTCTTCATTTAAGCCTAATTTTTTTAATCCTGCTTTTAAATGTTGGTTGTGTATTATCATTGGTGTGTGGTATCCTTTTTCTTTGTAGTATGCATCGATGGATAGCTTTCCAAATAGTTGAACAAAGTATGGATACCTATTTGATTTTTCTATTACTTCCTCAATGAATGATGGTTCAAACCTAATGGCATTTTTAGTATTCTCACTTACTAAAGCAAAAACTTCTTTAATCTCATCATTGGTCATAAGACGAAGATTTATACGTCCATTAAACAATTGCCTATGTACCGATCTATGACCTTCTAATAGTTGTTCATATGTCTCTGCAATACCAGATAACATAAATTTAACATTTCCAGTTGATAGTTTTTTAATCAAACTCGCCATTTTTGAGCTGTCTTTAACTTGGTCAAATTCATCAATAACGATCAATAATCCTTCGTTGGGATTAAGAACTTCAGCAGAAATTGTTTTAATAAGATTTGTAAATCTTTCAAAAGTAGAATCTTCTGTAAAATCCAATGCATTTTTTTTATCCTCAACCTCACGACTTACTACAAAGAGTTTTAAGAAGTCTACTGTGAATTTGTTTTTTATAGTAGATTCAATTTTTTCCATTCTGGAAGAAAGTAGTCCCTTTATTCCATCCGCTGGGTCAGTGATTAAGCTTTGTAAGACTTTTGAAGTTGTATTAGTTTCTTCATCACAAATAGTCGAAATTATTTTGAATTTGAATTTATCTTGATTGAATCGTTTATGAAAATTATATCTTGAATTAAATAAAAAATATGATTTCCCCTCTGCTATTTGTTTTATCATTTCTACAAACGAAGTTTTCCCTACGCCACGTTCGCCATAAATAAGCATACTTGCTCCCGCAGTGCAAAGTGTTTGTAATGCTTTTTCAATATCGCCTTTTCTTCCAGCAAACCATTTAGGGTCTGTTATATGCTGAGAAGGGAAGAATATACTGTCTATGTCAATGTCACTCATTTCGTGTTATTTTAATGGTGATTATTATTTTGCAACATCATTCACATACTAATATACAACTTTTTTTGATATCAATAATTAACTCATTTTCATAGTGATTACAAGAAACACATGAATAATTTGATTTATTGTTTTGCCTGTTATCCCACTTGCAAGCTACAATCCAGTTATTGTACCTGAATTCACGCATTCCGAACATTTCCAGTGAATTTCGTTATTATCCAAATCCATAGAACTTGAAATAATACCAAAACAACCTTTTCGAAAACATCGTATCGTTGTTGGAGTTAGTTCTATTGGCAGTTTTTCAAATGTTTCATCCATGACAAGACTAAAGAATGCCGATATTTCTCGTGCTTGTTTGGGTATTTTTTTTGGAATGCTCCCTGTATTATTATGGGACTGCTGAAGAAGTAAAGAGTTATCAAATGTCAGGGTTGCAGGTTTGCAAACAGACAACATATAATTTAGTTTTCTTAAATTTCTTTCTAATAATTCAACTGGTGTAAACAACACTGCAAAAAATATAAAATTTTCAAATTTGATAAATCCTGTGACCTCAATACAAGGATATGATTTAACATATGCTATCCTGATCTTTGTCTGATAATTATCTATTCTGGATAAACCATCCTTATATTCAAAGATTGCAGAAGCATCTATTTCTTGAATTCCTTTATTTTGAATTTCTATTAAATTATCTATTGTGAAATCTCTATCGTCATCAAGTTTCCAAAACTCAAGATACATCCATTCTTTTTTCTTTTGTGCTTGTTTTAATGTAAGACCTCTTTGATATAAAGAAGCAATCCCATTAATTTTATCTTTTATATCTATTACCCAACCAAATGGAGCTGGTAAAACCACAGTATAGTTATCGACATATGGAAAAGCCACAAGTCCTTGAAATTGTTTTATTTCATCGAAATTGATTATGTCTAATTCTACTTTTTGATTTCCATAGTAAGCTCGATTTATAGCAGCTGGAGAAAATCCTTTTTTTGTAATCAATACACCTTGATGTGCATCCACATCTTCTACCATAGAACAAAATGATTCAACTTCCTTTACATCAATGTTCTTCGAAAAATACTTGCAGTCAACAATTATTTTCAAAACAAATCCTGCAATATTTCCTTCGATAAGAATATCTATTTGCCTATCTACTTTTGAATATTTACCAGAAATTTTTTGGTCAAATTTTATAATTGTCATTGGGAATGTTTCCCTGAAGTAATTATAAATCTCCCTTTCGTATTTTTTCCAATCCATCTTCAATTCACTTTAAAACAAGTTATAATAAAATTATATATACTCTATTAGGAGTTTAGTTTCGATTTAGAAATGTTACCCTTATATCAGGTTAATCCAAAAGCAATTTACAAAAAAAATGGATGTCATCTGGTAACTCATTCTAAAGCAGATAATCAAACATTGATTAAAATTGTCATATCTTTATTTTATAATAACTAATCTAAAATATGAGCGAAGACCAGAAGCGACAACTGAACCAACAACTATGGAATATTGCCAATACCCTTCGTGGCAAAATGGGTGCGGATGAGTTTAGGGATTACATACTTGGATTCATCTTCTATAAATATCTTTCAGAGAAAATGGAACTCTACGCCAATGGAATCCTGAAAGAAGACAAACTAAACTATATCGACATCTCTGAATCCACAAAACAGGGTCAGGAATATCTTGAAGCAATAAAAGAAGAATCACTTGAAAAGCTCGGTTATTTTCTGAAGCCATCAGAACTTTTTAAAATGGTAGCTGTACGTGGCAATGGAAATGGCAAAGATCAAAGCAACTTCATTATTGAAGATATTCAGAAGATTCTAATAAATATCCAGAACAGTACTATGGGTACTGATAGCGAAGAAGACTTCGATCATCTCTTTGAGGATATGGATTTGAACAGCACCAAACTTGGTAAGTCCGCAGAGCAGCGCAATGAAGTTATTGCAAAGGTTCTCTCTCACCTTGACAAGATTGACTTCAAGCTGGAGCAATCACAGATCGATGTTCTTGGTGATGCTTATGAATACTTGATCGGACAGTTTGCAAGTGGTGCTGGCAAAAAAGCTGGTGAATTCTATACACCACAACAGGCATCAAAGATTCTTGCACGCATTGTAACTCTCGGTAAAACACGTATTAAATCAGCATATGACCCAACCTGTGGTTCGGGGTCGCTTATATTGAGGCTTGGCAAGGAGTGTGATGTATTGAGGTTTTATGGTCAGGAGCTTAATCGTACCACCTACAACCTGTGCCGAATGAATATGATTCTTCATGACGTGCATTATTCAAAATTTGACATAAGACTTGAAGATACTCTTGAACACCCACAACACACTAAATTAGATGCTGAAGCTGTAGTTGCAAATCCACCATTTTCAGCACAATGGAGTGCCAATCAATTATTCATGACCGATGACAGGTTCAGTGAATATGGCAAACTTGCTCCATCATCCAAGGCTGATTTTGCTTTTATTCAACATATGATATACCATCTGGCTGAAAATGGTGTTATGGCAGTTGTAATGCCTCATGGAGTGCTTTTCAGGGGTGCTGCCGAGGGGCATATAAGAAAGTACCTGATCGAAGAAAAAAACTATCTGGATACTGTTATTGGACTCCCAGCCAATATATTCTTCGGCACAAGTATTCCTACCTGCATATTGGTATTCAAGAAATGTAGAGAGCAACCTGATGATATACTGTTTATTGATGCCAGCCAGCACTTTGAAAAGGTTAAAACACAGAATTATCTGAGGGATGAAGATGTTGATCGCATTATTGATACTTATAGCAAGAGAATTAACATTGATAAGTATAGTTATGTAGCTGGTCTCGATGAGGTTCGGGAGAACGATTACAACCTGAACATTCCACGGTTTGTTGACACCTTTCAGGAAGAAGAGTCGATTGATATCAACGGTATTGCAAATGAATTGAAATCAATGGAAGCTGAAATGAAGACAACTGATTTAACTATTGCTGGCTTCTGTAAAGAATTAAACATCCCGACTCCGTTTTAAACATGGAAAAGCAAAATAACATACCACTTTTGCGTTTTCCTAATTTTCATGAAAAATGGGAAAATAGAAAGCTCGATGAGTTTTTGGAATTTAAGAATGGTATTAATGCGCCAAAAGAACAATATGGTTCTGGCTATAAATATATTAGTGTATTAGATATTCTTAATAATGATTTTATTAAATATGATAAAATCATTGGTAGCATAAATGTCAGTCAAGAAGTAATCAACAAATATCCTGTAAATTACGGAGATATTCTTTTTCAAAGAAGCTCTGAAACAAGAGAAGAGGTTGGTACTGCATCTGTTTATCTTGATAAAGAAAAGACTGCGACATTTGGTGGCTTTGTGATTAGAGGAAGAAAAATTGGAGAGTACGAACCAGTATTTTTAAATCGATTATTAAAAACTGATTTATCAAGAAATCAGATAACATCTAAATCAGGCGGAAGTACACGATACAATGTTGGACAAGACATTTTATCATCTGTCATTCTTCCTTTTCCTACCTTACCTGAACAAAAAAAAATCGCATCTTTTTTTACTGCCATTGATGAGAAGATAACCCAACTCAAACAAAAGCAAATCCTGCTGGAACAATACAAGAATGCTGTAATACAAAAAATCTTCAATCAGGAAATAAGGTTAAAAGACGATAACAGGCAGGAGTATCCGAAGTGGGAGAAGAAGAAGTTGTGGAATATTGCTGATAAGAAATCATCAAATATATCAGCCAACAAAATTGAAGAAAACTTTGGTGAATATATTATTTACGGAGCATCTGGAGTTTTGAAAGAAGTAGATTTCTACAAAGAAGAAAATGATTACATAAGCATAGTAAAAGATGGTGCTGGAGCTGGCAGGTTATTATATTGTAAAGGAAAATCGTCTGTTTTGGGTACAATGGAAATCATTAAACCAAAATCCGAAGTAAATACATATTTTTTGTATTGCTTACTTAGTAACATTGATTTTACAAAATATATAACTGGAAGTACTATACCTCACATTTATTTTAAAGATTATTCAAAGGAGACTTGCAGTACACCTTGTATTGAAGAACAAACCAAAATAGCAAATTTTCTATCCACTGTTGATAATAAAATAAACCATACCCAAAAGCAGATTGAAAAGGCAGAACTTTGGAAGAAAGGACTACTACAACAAATGTTTGTGTAATAATGGCAAAGCAACCCGAACAGATACTGGAAGAACAACTTGTTGCAAGACTACAAGAATTGGGGTATGCATATGTGCAAGTCGGTAATGAGCAGGAATTAATCAAGAACCTCAGATCGCAGTTGGAAAAGCACAATAATATCTTGTTTTCTGACAAAGAATTTGAAAAAGTCTTGAATATACTTAGCAAAGGTTCGGTCTTCGAGAAAGCCAAGACACTCAGGGAAAAACAACATATTATCAGAGACAACGGTGACAACCTATATTTTGAATTCATCAACACCGATCACTGGTGTCAGAATCAATATCAGGTCACTCATCAGGTTGCGATGGAAGGCAAATACAAAAACAGATATGATGTAACCTTATTAATCAACGGACTACCACTTGTTCAAATAGAACTAAAGCGAAGAGGTCTGGAACTTAAAGAAGCATTCAATCAAGTTAACCGATATCAACGTCATTCCTTCGGAGCAAGTCAGGCATTGTTTCAGTACATCCAGATATTTGTTATAAGCAATGGGGTCAACACTAAGTATTACGCTAACAATCGTTACCAGTCATTTAAACAGACTTTTTATTGGACTGACAAAGAGAACCATCGACTGACCAACATATTAAACGGTTTTGCTTCGGAATTCTTGGAAAAATGTCATGTTTCTAAGATGATCTGCAAATACATAGTATTGAATGAGACCTCAAAGTTATTGATGGTGCTACGACCATATCAGTACTACGCAGTCGAAGCACTTGTTGACACGGTAATGCATAGCCATAAGAATGGTTATATATGGCACACTACAGGAAGTGGCAAGACATTAACATCTTTTAAAGCAAGCCAGATACTCACCTATTTACCCAAAATTAAGAAAGTTGTCTTTGTGGTTGACCGCAAAGATTTGGACTACCAGACCACCAAGGAGTTTAATGGCTTCAGTAAAGGCAGTGTTGATGGAACAGATAACACAAGACAACTGGTCAGGCAGTTCACTGATGATACTAAACTAATTGTAACAACCATCCAGAAACTGAATGCAGCAATCAGCAAAAATCACTTTCTGGAAAGAATGCAGAAGTTAGAAAATGAACGCATTGTGTTTATTTTCGATGAATGCCACAGGTCACAATTCGGTGAAACACACAATAGAATAACAACATTTTTTAAGAATATCCAGATGTTTGGCTTCACTGGTACTCCAATCTTTGCTGAAAATGCAGTTAAAAATGAACTGGGTAAAAGAACAACAAAAGAACTCTTTGGTGAATGCCTTCACAAATACGTTATTACTGATGCCATCAGGGATGAAAATGTCCTGAAGTTCAGCGTTGAATATATAGGTAAGTACCGAAATAAAAACAGTGCTACTGAGATCGATATTCAGGTTGAGGATATCGACATTGAAGAACTGATGGAGTCAAAAGAACGTCAGGAGAAGATCGTTGACTACATTATTGCCAATCATGGCAAAAAAACCCATAATAAGGAGTTTACAGCAATGTTTTGTGTCAGCAGCATTCCTGCACTGATTAATTATTATGAACTCCTACAGCGTAAGAAAATGCTTGGTGAACATGATCTGAAGATTGCCACGATATTCAGTTACACATCCAATGAAGACGATTTAGATGCAAATGGTTTTATTCCTGAAGAAATATCCATTGCAGCCGAACCAGATATTACTTATGCAACAAATCCTCATACCCGTGAAAACCTTGATGAATTCATCGGGCATTATAACCAGATGTTTGGTTCAGCTTATTCCACAAAAGATAATCAGAGCTTTTACAACTACTACAACGACATCAGCAAGAAAGTAAAAGAACGTAAGATTGATCTGCTATTGGTGGTGAACATGTACCTGACTGGATTTGACAGTCCATCATTGAACACTCTATTTGTTGACAAGAATCTAAGGTATCACGGTTTAATTCAGGCATACTCCCGCACAAACAGAATCCTGAACGAACTCAAATCACAGGGCAACATAGTTGTTTTCAGAAATCTAAAAAATGCTACCGATGAGGCAATAACACTTTTCAGTAACAAAGATGCTATTGAAGAGATCATCATGAAACCGTATGATGAATATGTAAAATCATTCAATGATAGTTTCGTAGCTCTGCTTAAAATCACACCTACTGTCAATAGTGTTAATAATCTCCTGACAGAAGACGATGAATTGGAGTTCATAAAAGCATTTCGTGATCTCATGCGTATTAAGAATGTACTGACATCGTTTTCCGATTTCAAGTGGTCTGATTTGTCAATGACAGAGCAGCAGTTCGAAGACTATAAGAGCAAGTACCTTGATCTGCATGATAAAGTAAAGGCTGAACACGAAAAAGAAAAAGTCAGTATTCTGAATGACGTAGACTTTGAACTGGAACTCATTCACAGGGATGAAATTAACGTTGGTTATATCATTCACCTGCTTATAAAACTCAAAGCCAACCAGAAAAAAGATGCACAGCAGGTCGAAAAAGAAATATTTAATCTTCTTAACACAGAGACCCAGCTAAGAAGCAAAAAGGAACTGATTGAAAAGTTCATCAAAGAGAACATGCCTGTTATTCTTGATACCGATGATATTCCGCAGGAGTTTGAAAAGTTCTGGACAATCGAACAGGAAAAAGCCTTCTTGAAACTTGTCAACGATGAAAAATTATCCAAAGATCGCACACAAGCATTGATTGAAAGTTACCTGTATTCTGAACAAGAGCCAATGAGGGATGATATACTCGATCTTCTTAATGAAGAAAAACCAACTTTACTTCAGCGAAAGAAGACAGGTGACAGGATTCTAAGCAAGATTATCAGTTTTGTGGAGACATTCATCAATGGGGTTACGGGACAAACAAAATAGCCTTGAAAATCTTTATTCCATACTTTTTCTTCTGAAAAGGGGTCAATAAAGCATTTTTTTACTTTTAGAATCAAATAAGTCTTGTTTTTAAGGGTAAAATAAAAGAATTCATACATTTTTTAATTAAAAACAGTTTTTTCACTGCCTATAAAAAAATCGAAAATGTTTTGTAACCTTTTTAGTGTTATAGTCGTATAACAACAAGAAACAAGAAAAACACCGCAGATATCAATAGAAGAAACAGAAAGAAAGCGTTCTTTAATTTAAGGATATTTTTATCAAAGGCGGGTGCAATTACCTGCCTTCGTTGTTTATAAGAAGTGAAACTCTTTTTAATTAAAAATCATTAAACGGATTTTACAGGGACATGATGTGCAAAATTAGATTTTAGCGCAACGGAAATACTTTGCGCTGATCGAGCCAGCAAGAGAATTTAAAATTAAGGAAACTATTAATTAATATTATATGAAGACACAGAGTTACAAAAGAGATCGGAGATACGGATAACATTCCGCCAGCATTCTAATAGATACATATTCATTTAGTTACAAGCGAAAGTTGTTTGTGATGTGCCAAAGGTATGTTCCCTTGTCAATGAAGATAAATGATTTGAAGCATCTGGAATTACCACTTGGAAAAACTATTAAAAAATTAGTAATTAATAAACTTAATAATACAACAATGAAAAAAAAAGATGTGAATGATAAAGATTATTTGCACGTAATAAATTGTGCAATAGCAAATGCAGTTTTTGAAGCAGATACACAAGTTATTTTCGATGGTAAAGATTTTCATTGGGAAGAAGTTGTTTGTCAAGAGTTCATAAGAGGATATGTCATTAAGCACAGCGATTATGTCAATGAACTAATCCCAGAAGGAAATAATAATGGTGAAGAACCAAATGACTTTCAAAATTGGTTAACAGACCAATTGTTTTATCACGCAAATAAATGTTGGGAGTACTTTCAAGATTTAAAAACTAAAAATAAGAAACTATGAAAAAATATAAACTAAATAATGAAGATTCTATTAATAGTAGAGTAGCGAATAGTGCGCATATCAGATATATAAATAAGCAGCCGATGGAACTGATTAACGAATACACAGGAGAAATGAAATGCAAAGTTTGTGGCGCAGTTCATTGGGCTTCCATTAAACCACGGAGCAATGGTCGCTATTATCGAGGTTCTTGGCAATGTCAATATGGTTGTAAGATTTAATGAAGTGAGTGTAACAAGTTACAAGATATTATAAATCAAAACAATACATCAAGTTCAGGTCGCAATTAAGTTAAAGTTCATGCCTATAACATGTATATCTCTTATAGCAATGTCCACTCAATAGAAAATGGTGAAAAATAAAATCAAATTTTTTTTGATAGAGAATAAATTTTTTTACAGCTATATATAAAACATATACAGCCAATTACATCAAGTTCATGTCGCACTAAAGGCATAAATAATGTCAGTAACATGTATAACAATTATAATTATATAATGATTTATAGAAAGAAGACATATAGAAAAGAAGAGTTTCTACCAAAGAAGTTAATTACAAAAATTACTGAAGTAATATTCAATAACAATGAATATGAGTATCGTACCAAGAATAACTTCTTGAAATGCATTGGTATAATTTACCATAAACAAATTCATAAATCGCATAGTTTAGAACATTATGTGCCAACTGGTAGAGACTATTGGAGAAAGGTCTTTAGTGGAGATTATCATAAAAAAGTCATTATGCCATTGATAGATTTAGATATTATCCAGAGTAAAGACTTTGGATATCGTAATGTATTTGTTGGAATACGTTACAGAATAAATCCAGAGTTAATAAATGATGATTGTGAGGTCATTCCATATATTCAAAAAGGTAAGGTTATATCAGCCGAAGAAAGTATGTATAGCGATGGTCTGGAATTCTTTATTGAGGAAATTAATGACAAAAACTTTCATCTAAGCATAGATCATAAAAAGGCTATCTCATACTTGGAGAATAGTGTTGAAAAAATATGTAATGAGTATCTACATCCAGATTACGTTTCTTTCTTGGCTGATAAATTATATATTGAATACAGGGAAGCTCTTAATGAGGGTTCGTACAATACAAGGTATTCAACTGTTGAATTTGCAAAAATATGCGCTGAGACCTTTAACAAACAACTTTTTTATTATAAAGACAACTTTTACATTGGAAACATCAATGATTTCATTACGCAGCGCATTCCTGCTCAAAAGCACCATTATAAAATGGAAATAGCGAAGATCGGATTACTGCCAATAATAAATAAAAGGAATCCTGTTAATCTTAGACTTCATAATTTCTTAGTTACTTTCCCAAGTAAGATTTTACAATTCATCAAGATTAATAATCAAACTATTGTTCAATTTGACTTACGAACTTCACAATTCCTATTGTTTGCGAATCTTCTTAATGTCTTTATAACCGAAGGAGAATTCTATTTACTGAGTCTTTTCAAACACCAAAAGACATTGAATTACGTGAAACGGTTTATCAGAGTTTTGAAAAAGCATGAAAAATTACTGCCCAAAGTTGGAGTTGATATAAATAATAATAATTCAGGTCAGAATAGTTCTTCAGATATTATAAAATTTATTCGTGATGTCTTTACAAAAGATTTTTATTCTGTAGTTCAGGTAGAATTAGGATTGCCATCACGAGGACTTGCAAAACAAGTATTATTTAAACTATTGTTCAAGAAGACAAATAGACGGGATATTCTTGTTGACAAACTGAAGGAACAATATCCAATTGTTATGTCCATAATTGCTGGTTTTAAACAGCAAGTCAGAAACCAATCAAAGGAGAGTAAATCGGTAAATGATGACGATCGTGAAAGTTATTTTTCAGTCTTTCTACAGTGCATTGAGGCAGAAATTTTTATAGACAATATCCTTATACCATTACGTGATAAAGGCATTCCCTGTTTTACACGGCATGATTCAATTGTGGTAGCAGATGGGTATCAAGATGAAGTTGAAACCTTTGTTAAAAATGTTTTTGCAAGATTTGGATTTAAGTACAATCACAAAGTAGAGGACAAGTTCTGGGAAATAGTTGATTATGATGACCTCGATGACAGTCCTTATCTGGACTGGCTGATAGGCGAAAATGAAATGAATACAGAATCTTCGATCGAAGAGCAGGAAGATTCAGAAGAAAATATTTTAATTGAAGATAATATGGAAGAAACTTATGATCTTGAGGAACATCATTTTGAAACAATAGAAAGACTTCAAAGAATTGGCTTGAGAAAGGATTACTTTAAGTCAGTTGACGTGTCTTTTCTCGAAGATATTTCAGAACTACCTTTTCTAAACGATGAACAACGAGATATTATATTAGATGATGCGATGAACCTCAGTGTAGGATATAATTACTTACAAGATAAAACGAATAATGTTTTGCAATATCTTACAATTAAAATTGAAGACATTGCAATATCTGATGATGATGATGAATAGATAACTTGTTTTCGTTAGATATTTATAGGCTACAGAATGTCAGTCATTATCTGGCTTACTGGAAGGTCATAGAAATCTGCCAACTCGAACAGGTGAATAACGGAAAAGTTATGCGAACGTTCAATTCTGCTTATGGAATTTCGGCTCAAATTAATCGCAGCACTGACATCTGATTGTCGAAGTCCAGAGTTAATTCGTAATTCTCTTAGAAAAGTCCCCAGATATTCAAGACGCTTTATGTTTTCTTCTGAAAGCTGTTTTCTTTGCATAGTTCAGAGTTTATCATAAATACTTATTCATGACAAATAAAATTGGCATGGAGATGTACTGTTATATCCTTTTTTGCAGCATATCTGTTCCTCTTAGTCTGTTTTACTGTACCAAGAATTGATAAAAAAGGACACTGAATTACGTTTTTAACGCTAAAACCCTGAAATCACAGGCATAAAATGCTTAAAAGCGCACCCACACGTGCAGCATTACATATAAATTACAAAAATTATGGAAAAATTAGAATACCACAACCATTTCAATGAATTCCTTTAAATAGTTCTTCGATCGGTATATCGAGTGTTCTGGCAATAATGATAATTGATTTGAGTGAAGAATTTGAACCTTGTTCTATTCTGGACACAGTTACCTTATTAAAATTATGTGCACGTGCAAAATCCTCGTAGTTCTTATTCACCATCTTCCTCTTAGTTCTTATTCTTGAACCTATCTCTTTTAGAATATTGTCGATATCAGAATTTAGTTCGGTGTCTGTTGCACTTTTCATTTCACGTAATTTTCTACTAAGGTACGGATTTACATCAATTATTATGTAATACATAATATATTATGTATATTTGCAATATGAGAAATAAGAATTTCAAAATACTACAGAAGCATATTAAACTTGATCATCAGGACTGTCAAGAATCGAAAAACTACCTGATCTTAATTGAAACCATAGATGGAAAACCACAACGACCTTATATGGTAGATATGCAGGGGTATAAATTTTTTGATTCTACAATGCCACCATATTATGTTGTCAATCAGAATTGAAATTTATCTAACTAAGAGAAAGTAAAATGAAATTAAGAATATTCACTATTGTGTAGAACTGAACATGCTAAAACACTGAATATCTATAATATATCTAATATTTGAAAAATTGTTGTTTCACTTATACCTCAAATGTAATAAAACTGAATATTTATGAGCGCAAAATTCTCCACAACAACTGCCGACTATCTTGAATGGAATCAAGCCATGAACTTGGCAAGAAACCTTTACAATGACAAAAATTTCAAAATGTCTCTTTTGATATCCTTTGGAGCGTTCTGGGGACTTCGCATCAGTGATATACTTTCTTTGAAATTTATTCAGGTTTATAATCTTGATGAATTTACCGTTGTCGAGAAGAAAACCAAGAAGAACCGAACAATCAAAATCAACTCTCAGCTTAAACGTCACATCAGTGATTGCTACGAAAAGATTAAACCCTGTAATCTTGATGAATACATTTTTACCAGCCAGAAAGGTAGTGTTTATAGCATCCAGCGAATTAACGTAATTTTGAAAGACCTTAAAGTAAGGTATAATCTCAAAATAAAGAATTTTTCGAGCCATTCTCTCCGAAAATGTTTCGGAAGGACGATCTTCGATCGCAGTGCTGAGAATGCTGAATTAGCTATTGTAAAACTAAGCCAGTTATTTAACCATAGCAATCCCGCAATAACTCGTAGGTACTTGGGTATCAGTCAAAAAGAACTATTGGACACTTATGACGTGCTGAGTTTCTGAAACAGTTAAATTATTTCAAACAATCCATGCTAACTAATCAAGACCAGAATATATGGAAAACCTTTACATCGAGCGGACAGATAGAACACCTTTGGTCGAGTTTACTCATGGGAAACTCCGTCTATGGGGAACATTTGTCCCAGAAAATCCTTTGGAGTTTTATTTACCGCTATATGATTGGGTCAAGGAATACTCTATTGCTCCCGCACCTGTAACCATTGTTGAAATTGGCATAATTTATACTCGTCAGAATCCAATGAATTTTTTACAGAAACTCCTGAAAGAACTTATTGAGTTGAATGATGATGATCATCTGGTCACAATTAACTGGTATTACTGCATGAACAGCATCGATGTCAAGGCTGGCGAATATATTTCAAGAAAATTAAGTTTTCCATTCAATTTCATTGAGTATGAAGGGATTTGGTAATTAAAACAATAACATGTATCAATTATATCTACATACTCCAGAGATATGAGAGAAAATATTCGAGTATATGAAAGCATAAAGTTTTTCAGAGGTTCGAAAAGGAATAATGCCGAAATGCTAAGATTGGCAGAAGCAGAATTGGACTTCGAATATCGCAGGTTATTAATTGCTGAAAACGAACTCGATCTTCATGTGGCATTCAGTAAAATGATTGTTTGGAAATGGTTAGCTTGGAGTTTTCTGGCTTTGGCAATATCTTTCAGACAGCATCCAGTCATGTCAATGGTCTTTTTGGGACTGGCAGTGTTATCACTGTTTTTTTCTTATTTAAATAAAAGATTTTTCCGATTCGTCATGAGAGGTCATAACATCGCTCTGGGATTTGTTGATGCTGTGATTTTCAATAAATATGGAATCGAATTCCGATAAATTCTGTAAACCAATGGATTCTATTATGAAAAAGTTAATTATTGCAGTCGGAGTCTTGATCATAACAACAAGTGCCTTTGGTCATCCTTTCAGTGGATTGCTCAGCTATTTTCACAATAAACCAGCATATAATGAATTTAAAACTCTTCAGGAATTCAAAGCAATGCTTGAAAATCCAAATATGATCACACATTTAAGCAAATGCACATATTCATTTTTTATTAACGAGAAGTTCTATTTGCTCTCATACGATACAAGTAATACAATATCTGCTGATCAACCGTATAAAATTATGAAGAGAGTTGAAAGAGGCTTGTTTCTCTTCCTACTGGATGACTGTGGATGGATAAAAGCATGTGAAAAACCACTGCAAGTCGATTATGAGGACTGTAGTGCACCTAATGAACCATATGTATCATATTTTCCTTGGAGAGTTGCTTGAGACCGACCTGAAGACCTGAAGAGGTTTGCACCCTCAAAAAATGGTAGTGTTACTGAAGCTGATGATGGTGTAGTTAAAATTGTATTAGTAAATCACAAAAATACAAAAAACGGTAATGTGAATAAAATCTACTTTTTCAACACAAAGATTGTTCTTACCCAGAATGGTGATAGAACTTATACAGTTCATTAATTCTTCTTCTTAATTATCATCATCACCATCTGCTTCATTACTCACTTGGTCATCTTGAGAAAGAGCAAATTTTTCTTCATTCCCATTTGCAGTAGAATTATGTTTCTTCTTTCTTTTCATTTTATTCTCAGGAGAAATATAATTAAGATACCAGATGATCAGACCTACTACAATTATTGTGGTTAATACTTTCATTACATAATTTGTATAATTTGCAGTTATATTTTATGCTTGAGGATTTTCTTCATCTGCAATTGGTGTTTTAAGTGTCAGCCTTAGCCAAATTATGCCAATTGTTCCAGCGATTAATGAACCAATGAAAATTGCAACTTTTGCCGTATTGACTATTATTGGAATATCATATGCAAGAATGTCGATAAAAATCGACATAGTAAATCCGATGCCACCAAGAAAACCTACTCCAATAATACTTCTCCAATTCAAATCTGAAGGCAAAGAACACAAACCTATACTTACTCCAATTAGAGAAAATAACCAGATACCCAGTGGTTTTCCAATTACTAAACCAGTGATAATTCCTAATCCATATTCTTGACCTAAACCGTCAATCAAATTACTTTCTATCCTGATACCTGTGTTGGCTAACGCAAACAATGGCAGAATGATGAATGCAACGGGTTTATGTAATAAATGTTGAAGCACATAGGATGGTGATTTTTCACTTCCATCTCTAAAAGGAATGGTGAAAGCCAACATAATACCACTCAAAGTTGGATGTATTCCCGAAATTGACATAAAATACCACATTATTGCACCACCAATTAAATATGGGATTAGATTGTTAACCTTTAATTTATTCAAGAGTAATAGGAAACAAAATATTCCTAATGCAATTATTAAATTAATAAGTGATAGCGTTGTTGAATAAACAACTGCTATAATAATTATTGCACCTAAATCGTCAATAATTGCCAAAGCAGTTAAGAAAACCTTTAAAGAAGAAGGGACACGTTTGCCTAAAAGAGATAATATCCCAAGGGCAAAAGCAATGTCAGTTGCCATAGGAATCGCTGCTCCAGATTGCATACTTGTACCGAAATTCAATAGCAGGAATATCGCTGCGGGAATAATCATCCCGCCAATTGCTCCAAAAATAGGGAGTGAAGCATTTTTTAAGTTTGAAAGTTCTCCTTTATAAATCTCCCGTTCTAACTCCAGCCCAATAAGCAAAAAGAAAATGGTCATAAGTCCATCATTAATCCAATGTACGATGCTATGCCCACCAAATTCCATATTCCAAAGATTTGTATAGGTGACTTGCCATGTGGAATTAGCAAGCACCAATGATAGCACGGTCATCGAAATCAAGATCAATCCACCAGCTTTTTCACTGTTGAAAAACTCTTTAAAAAGTCTTGTTAGTGTCATATTATCAGAATAAATCAACGGCTCTCTGAGAAAAAGAAAATAAACAAAAACCAGCAAATAGTTTAATAATTCCCAATAAACAGGCAGCTATTACAAACTAAAAATCAACATTTTAATATATATTCCTTCCCATAATCAACTTAATTTATTTTTACGCTTCTTAATCCATTCACTAATTAGCATTATTACGGCAATCATTACTACTGCCATATAAGCAAGAATACCAGCAAGTGCTCTCATTGAAATGATTTTATTTGGATGAACTCGGTTAGTAGATAGTGTATTGAATTCATTTTTAATTGTACTTAATAAGAATGTTTATAATAATTCCGTTATTATGATATAAGGATTTCGTATTTATTGAATGAAATCTACAAGTGAAGTGAAACTTCTTTCAGAAATTATTTTGCTTGCTACTAAATTCAGGGTTTCATTTGAAGAACAAAATGCTACACCTATACCACAATCTTTTATCATGCATATATCGCTCTCGCTATCGCCTATGGCGATTATGTTTTTCACATCAATATTATACCGCTTGGCAACTTCTCTCATTGCATTAGACTTGCAGAAATCATGATTACAATTACTTTCTTTTGTCTTTATGAACACCGATGGTATTTTAACTTCGCCAGTTGCTATACTATTTGAAAATTCGAGTTCGTTTGCAATTGAAAAATCCAAATCATATTTATTAACAATATGATTAGTAATGCAATCATAACTATCACTGATTATTCCACATACATATCCATTGCTCTTATATACCTTTATTATATTTTCAAAATCATTTGTAATTGGAATACTATCCACCGTTTCCAAAAGTTGCTTTATATTTAAGCCTTTAAGCAGTTTTGCTATAAGTTTTGTACGTGTGTATGGATTACTGTTTTCAGAAACAATGGAAATGAGCTTATCTTTGAATTTGTAATTAGTAGCAAGAGTTGTGATAAAGCTCTTGTGGAGAATTGTATTATCCATATCAAAAATGAGCATTTTCTTCAATCCCATCACGCTTTCCTTTATCGCAAAATCCATCTGATCTCTGATTATTGATATATTTTCAAGTATCTCAAGATTTGTTTGTTTTATTAATGCTGCACGTTTTAGAATTGCACTTGATACTTCCTTGGACATCTTACCAAGTTGTTCCCAAGATTGCATCCGATTTTCAATATAACCAATGTTTACCTCAGATATCCTTGCTTTAATGTGATGCATATCGATAAGTAGTCCAATATCCACCCCATAATCATTTTCGAATCTTACTTTTTCAAAAAAGGATTTTTTGCCAGCTATCATCCCACTCAATGGTTGTGAAAAATGAGCAAGTTCAGGGAAAAGTAAACTTAGTAATGGTTTCGCAACCAATTCTGTCACTCTACCTGCCTGACGGTCAAAGAATGATTTTACAAAGTCTGCTTGGTCGATGATTATTGGTTCAGTCAATAATTTAATTATGTCCTTCGGGTATGTTGTAATATCAGCATCCAAGTAAACTATAATTTCATTAGTCGCCAGAAGCATCCCATCTCTCATTGATGCGCCTTTTCCTAATTTTGTACTTGTATATATCTTTACCTTTTCGCTCTTGGCATTTTTAATTGTATTGTCAAGTGATTTATCATCAATAACAAGGATTTCAGTAACTGTAGGTGCTTTTTTTACAAGTTGAACTACATGAGATATCGTAGTCTGCTCATTTAGGGTTGGTATTATTACAGTAATCATTTCCTGTGTGTAAATCATTTCAAAAGAAAAGCAGTTGTCTGATCAACTCACTTTGACAACTGCTCTTCCGAAGAAACAAAGTATTAAGTAAACAAAGCATTTTACATTTTTCTATGGGATTAAAGATGTACTTACAGAATTAAAAATATGATTCACTATTTAACAATGAATATTTTAGTAAGAATCATGGCGGTAATTACCGCTATCCATATCAGAAAAACAATAAACCCATTTGATAATTTTGGAATTTTCATAATGACAAGATTGCGTTGATGTGTTATTTACAAAAGTATGAATGAATCTGTTCAAACATGATTAAAATGTTGTTAGAAAATCATTAGAAACTAATTAGAATCAACGTGTTTGGTAAAATCAAATTTATTTTTTTATCGTCAAGTTTATGTAATTTCTTAGTATGAAATTGAAATTTTGGCAGGTCGAAGTTTTTCCTGAAAAATAACCATATAGTGTAATACGTTGAGCAACCATTCATAATGATGCTGATTTTCTGCATCAATATTAATTTGAAGCTCGTCCCCACCAGTCTGGATGAACGAGAATCTGGATTCTGTCTCCTGCTTTACTGGAATCAAGTTTTTTTATTATCCCCGTTAAGCCATCTGGGTCATTCCATTTACCACCTGAATCAGAAAAATAGATTCCATAATTTATTGAATATGCTTCATACTTATATCCATATTCCTTCAGACTATGGCTTCCTAACGGGTATTTCTTTCCTTGGTATTGCACAGATTTGCTTTTAGCAAAATCAGAAAAAACCTGATAATTAGGTATTGTCTTCTTGGCTAATGGCGAACCATGTGCCGCAGTTCCATGAATCTTTATCTTGAGTGATTTGTAAAATGCCAATTCCTCTTTATTAAATAGAAAAGGGTCAAGGTTGTATTCAATCATGATTGTAATCAGGTCATTATGAATACCAATTTCCGCTCCTGTTTTGTGTATCTCTTTAATTAAATCTTCAATCCCAGTTGAACGAACCATCGTTGAATTATTAATATGACCATAGTACTCTGCTGTAGACAAAAAATAATAAGTGGAGCGTATGCCGTAAACCTTTTCAATCTTTGCCATCTCCAATGCCTTAAAAGGATTGAGATCAACATCATGCCTGAGACCTACAACAACTTTTGAATCATCAACTGTACTACGCATTTCATTAAGTGGAAGAACAATAAACTTTTCCTGAGATAGTTTTCCAAGCAGTTCAGCATATTGTTCCCATTTAAAGACAGCATAAGAATCGTACTTGCTTCTGATTGTCATTTCGAGTCCTGAATATAGCGATAGTGGTTCATCAAAAGGAATATCTATTTCACAAAAGGAACTCATAAGAATAATTACAATAAGACTACCATTTCTAAGTAATTTTTTAATTAATAATGGATTCATCTTGAATGACATTAACCTTTGAGAAATGCCGAACTTTATTCTTTTAATAATTGCATTATTTCATCAAGTTTTGGGGAAAGGATTATTTCAGTTCTTCGGTTTCTGGCTCTACCTTCAGTAGTTTCGTTGTCAGATTTAGGAAAATATTCCCCTTTTCCAGATGCTGTCATTCGGGTAGGAGTAATTTTGTAGTCAACTGATAATATCCGAACTATTGAGGTTGCTCGTGCTACACTTAAATCCCAGTTATCTTTATACACAGATGTTTTTATTGGAACATTATCTGTATGTCCTTCCACAAGAATGTCTATATCAGTATTCTTATTCAGAACATCGGCTAATAATTTCAATGCTTCCTTCCCTTTTTCTTCTACACCAGAACTTCCTGACTTAAATAATAGTTTATCTGACATTGAAACATACACTTTCCCATTCTTTATTTCTACTGATAACTCATCAGAATTAAAACCAAGCAAAGCATTCCGTAAAATACTATTAAGCCGTTTCGTTACGGAATCCTGTCGTGCTATAATAAGTCGCATATCTTCCAGTGCTTTCTCTCTTTCTGTCAATAGTTTTTCTTTATTATTTAATTCATCCGATTTTGCTTTTAATGTTTTGTTGAATTGATCTGTTTGTGATAAGTTCTGATCGATTAGATTCTTATATTTCTCCTGTAAATCATTATTACTACTTGTTAAAGAATTATACATATCAGTAAGGTCTTTGTTCTTGCTTGTCAAGTCTGAAATATTATTCTTTAATCCAACATTCTCTTTTTCTTTTAATGCAAGATTTGCACATAATTTATCTCTTTCGCTCACGATTGTTTTAAGGTTTTTACTCCACGTAATTGGTGCTTTTTCAGGGTTTTTTTCACCACATTTATAAACTGGAGCACATGAATTAAGCAAAACAACAAGGATTACTGGAAATATTACATAGTGTAACTTTTTCATTTGATTTTATTTATGGTTAAATGTAAAGTGAATGTGGTACTTGTCCATTTGATTATTTCTTCTGAATCAGTAGCCAAGTATCGAAATACTTTGGAAAAATGTTTCTTATGCGTCTGATATCTTCTCTGGCAACATTAATTTCGTCTGTTGCCAGAACTGACACCCTATAAAGTCCTTCTTCATTCTTGAGTATCTCTGAACTAAATCCCTCTGTTAGAATCTGTCCTTGGTGTTTTTTTGCATTTTCGGGATTTCGGAAACTTCCGATTATGACAAAATAGCGATGCGGATTTGGCATTACTTCTGCAATGGGAACAAGTTTTTCTTCAACTTCTTTTATAGGAATTACTTCATCTGAAGTTTTCTTCTCTTCGACTTTTGGAATAACTTGTTCATTTGCAGGTTTTCTGCTCTTTCTTAATCGTTTATTTGTTCCAGCACAGGATGCAGAAACAAGAACTAATCCTATTACAAGATATATTAGAAATCTCATTGTACTTTTATTTAAATGTGACAGTATAAAAAGAACTTAAAAAATGCCCGTCACGTGACGGGCATTTGAAACAAAGTATAGAAAGGTTAGAAAAAAAATGTTCTACTTTAGCATAATTCGACAATTGCCAATATTATTCCCATTACTAAGTATTTGTATCTTGTACTCGCCTTTAACCAATTTTACTTTTGATGCGTAGCTTAATATAACCTGACGTGATTGCTCAAATTCACCAGTAACCGCAGATAAACTCGCAGTAAGATTTCGTGAATCCAGAGGGAAATACCATGACATTGCTTTATCATCTGGATTAATTGTTGTGCCAGTTGGAGTAACTATCTTGAAACTTATTGTTTCAGTTAGACTCTGTGGTACTTCGAAGGTCATATTCAATTTTTTTGTACGAGATGCACGAATCACAATCTTTTCTGCTTTCTTCCCTCTTGTCGCAGTAACCAGAAAATTATCAGTGTTATTGATCTTTGCCTTTTCAAGTTCAGTGGTAAGGTTATTCTTCTCTGTCTCTAACGCATTTAAGGAATTCTGAAGATTATTGCTCTGGGTCAACAATCGTTCATTGTCAGACTTCAACTGAGAGTATTCCTTATCAAGTTCATCTTTTGTTTTTCTCAATTCTGCCAACTCCTTTTTATTGGCACGAAGCGATCTGTTTTCACCAGTAAGGGCATTGATTTTTTTCTCGTTTTCAGTAATCTTCAAGTTAGATTCACTAAGCAATTTGTCATTTGCATCACGCTGTTGCTTCAACACAGAAAGATCTGTTTTTAGTTTTTCCAAATTTGTCTCAAGTTTTTGTTTCTCAAATAGGCGTGCTTCGGAAGTAAGTTTTTCGGCACTGAGATTTTTCTTGTTCTTTACATTTGAACCAATAGTAAAAAATAAGCCGAGTAGTAAAATAGCTATGACTCCAGCCAATACATAGGTAATAGTTTTATTATTTCCCATTTTATTTAACAATTATTATATTCATGACCTTATTATATGACAACAAAAAATGATTAACCAATTAGTATCCATTTTTTACGAAACAATGAAAATCTTTACAACATAACCATTGCTGCTATTATAATTAACGATACTATTACAAGTGTTAAAGCCAAAATGTCAATAAACCCATTCGATATTTTTAACCTATTCATAACAAGTGGCACTTGTGAAATAATGTCCTTAGCAAAACTATGAATGAATATCCTTGTTATTAATTAGAAAGTAATTAGAAGTTCATTAGAAAGTACTTAAATAATAGTTATTTGCCTTTCATACAGTAAATTTGTATAAAATGAACAAACAAGATGGAGAACATTAACATATTAATTGTTGAAGATGAACAACGGCTTGCTGAAATACTAAAAAGGCAATTTGAAGATTCTGGATACAATTCGGATGTTGCTTATGATGGGTATGTTGGGAAACAGTTAGTTGAAAAAAATTCCTATAATCTAATCATTTTGGACATTAACTTACCATTGATCAATGGCTATGATTTATGCAGGGAGATTCGAAAAACAAACAATAGAATTCCTATTATTATGCTCACAGCTTTTGGAACAACTGATAATAAAATAGCAGGATTCGAGGTTGGTGCTGACGACTACGTAGTAAAACCTTTCGATTTCAGAGAATTATTGGCACGAGTAAACGTCTTTCTCAGACGGGCAGATTCGAATGTCATGAAGTATGAAAAATTAGGTATTTCAGATCTCGAAATGGATTTAAATACTAAAACAGTTACACGGGCGCAAAATAAAATAGATTTGACTGCCAAGGAGTCATTACTGTTAGAAACCTTCCTGAAAAATAAGGATAAATTACTTACTCGTGAATTCATTATTGAGCAGGTCTGGGGTATTGAATTTGACCCAAGTACTAATATAATAGATGTTTATGTGAATTATTTAAGGAAGAAAATTGATAAAGATTTTAAGCCAAAGTTGATTCATACCAAGTTTGGTTTTGGGTTTTATTGTAGTGAAAAAGAAATATAAGTAATGAATATAAAAATCAGACTGTCGTTTCAGTTCACTCTCATTGTCACTGGGATTTTATTATTTTTTTCTGCACTGGTTTACTATTTTTCATACACAAGTCAACTTAATAAATTCAGGGAAAATCTTCTTGATAGTGCAAAGAATACAGCCATTTTATTAATTAATGTTGCCGAAGTTGATTCCTCATTATTAAAAAAGATTCATCAATCTACAATTTCATGGGAAAGAGAAGAGATAGTATTAACGGACTCTGCTCTTAATCTGGTTTACAGTAACAATATTCAATATCTGTCAGACGAAGAGATGCGATATAATTCTACTACAGCTAATTTAAATTACTTCTCTATTTCAGATAAAGATGGTGTTTGCTATAAGCATATATTTGAAAATCACATATATTATGTGTTTGTCTTGGCATTTGACAAATCACGTCCTGAAAATTTATCAGAACTTCGGGAAATACTTTTATGGAGCATCCTTTTTAGTGTCTGGTTATCAGTACTTCTATCCTATTTATTCTCCAAGAAGGCTATCAAGCCAATATCGCAGATTATCAAAAGTGTTAAAGAAATAAATTCATTACGACTTGGTAATCGGCTTAATGAAGGAGATCGAAAAGACGAGATAGATCAGTTATCAATAACATTCAATGAAATGCTTTCCAATTTGGAAGTTTCATTTAAAAACCAAGAAGATTTTGTATCAAATGCTTCTCATGAATTACGTACACCACTTACAGTCATGATTGGTGAAAGCGATTATTTACTAACCCGTGAGCGAAACAAGGAAGATTATATAAATCATATTTCTGTATTAGTCAGTGACCTTAAAAAACTTAATGAGCTAATTAACAGTCTGCTTGAGTTAGCACAAATTAACCGAGATAAAACCATTTCATTTTCGAATGTGAGAATTGATGAAATAATTTTTAATGCCATTCAGCAAATAAAAACCAAATATCAGAGTCGTAAGATTATACCAATAATCCAGTATCCTGAAAATGGGAACGACCTACTTATTAATGGAAATTCTGGTTTGCTTGAAATTGCTATTAAAAACCTGCTTGATAATGCCTGTAAATTTTCTAATGAAGATGTAAATGTAGAATTCTCTATAACAGACAAATTCATTAATATCATTATTTCGGATAAAGGTGTAGGCATACCATCGAACGAATTAATGACTATTTATAATCCGTTTAAAAGAGCATCAAATGCTAAGTTTATTGGTGGATTCGGAATTGGTCTTTCCTTGGTTGTAAAAATAATGGAACTACATGGTGCAACAATAAAAGTTAATAGCAAAGAGAATGAAGGAACTCTTATAGAAATATCTTTCAAAAGGGTTAGTGCTTAAAACTTTTATATAACAGTATCCTGTTTTATTAATTAATCCAGTTACAATATGAAGCAAAGGATTGTAGTGAAACCTGCAAGTATTATTCCACAAAGGAAGATAGTATCATCTGTACTCCAGTCAACTTTTTTTATAAGACTTTCACTGCTTTTCGCATATTCTTTTTCAATTTCTTCCATAACCTCATTTTTATATGTCATTTAAAAATGTAAATTAAAGAATGTTCAATAGATACATCCATTAGAAACTTATTAGAAACAAATTAGAAGGTTATTAGAATTTAATTAAAGACTTTTTACTAAATTTGTCCACTGGCGATGGAGTTCGCCATTAACTGCTGAGGCTGATAACTCCTACTAATTAATAATTAATAGGAGATTTTTTATGTTAACCATTTACCTTGTCGCAGCCTTCTGGTTCTTATCAGCGCTCATTTCTACAGTATTAGCAAACCTTCTCAAGATATCAAATGCACTAATGGAAATAATTATTGGTGCAATTGTAGGTTTTCTCGCTTTAAAAACTGGATTTAGTGATAAGTTAGCATTAGATGCCGACTGGATGAAATTTATTGCAGGCGTGGCTGCAATAATGCTAACGTTTCTTGCAGGGTCAGAACTTAACCCAGACTCATTAAAATCAAAATTTAAAGAAATTACCATTGTTGGTCTGGTAGGATTTTTTGCCCCGTTTATCGGAGTAACACTAATTACACATTTTATATTACACTGGGGACTTCAATCCAGTTTACTCACAGGTATTGCACTTTCCACAACCTCTATGGCTGTTGTCTATGCCGTCATGATTGAATATGGTTTCAATAAAACATCATTTGGTAAAAGTATTCTGGGTGCTTGTTTCGTAAATGACTTGGGAACTGTGATAGGTCTGGGATTAATATTTGCACCTTTCACTTATAAAACACTCATATTTATTGCAGTAACGGTTATGTTGATTTTTATTTTACCATCAGTAACAAAGTTTCTTATAAAGCATTTTGCCTATAAAACTGCTGCCATACGAACAAAATGGATACTTTTTATCCTTTTATCAATGGGAGTTCTGGCTATGTGGTCTGGCAGTGAACCTGTCTTACCTGCTTACATTGTAGGAATAATATTGGCAAAAACTATTGAAAAGGATAACTTCTTTGTCAGGAGATTGCGCACCATGACCATCGGATTTCTGACGCCAATATATTTCTTACGGGCAGGAGCGTTAGTATCTCTGCCAGCAATATTCGGAGCATTTTTGGTGTTTATTCTGCTTTTCAGTGGGAAAATAATGTTCAAAATCTTCGGATTATTTCCTGTAATCAGCACTTTTAAGAAACACAAGAAAGAAAAATGGTATTATACCCTACTGATGTCAACAGGACTTACTTTCGGAACGATTTCAGCATTATATGGTTTGACAAACAACATCATAAACAAAGAACAATACTCCATTATTGTCGGTGTTGTTATTGCGAGTGCCGTTATCCCGACACTTATTGCAAACAAGTTCTTCCTTCCGTCCCATTTGCTTGAAAAACCTGTTCTGGATGACCAGATGCCAGATATAATTAAAGAGAGAAAATAAGAAAAGAATTTTGAGTAACTTTATAAACAATAATCAGGAGATTAAACCTTTATGAATAAAAAAATACACCTTTCTGAAAATAATAAACGAGTTCTGTCATCAACTCTGATGCTTGTTGAAAAGTCACTTATGGAAATGGAAGAACTTTTTTTACAGAAAGATGATGGGTGTTGTTCTGAAGTTCTGAAAGATGTTGATAATGATACGATTTTATACAATATTTCTATCATTAAGGAAGCAAGAACTGAAATCTGCATATTGGCTGATAAATATGATGCATCCAAAGAAAAACTCAGCCTGCAAAGGATTATTGATGCTAAAAGAACCAAGATATGGGAAATGTTAAATAATACTCTTTCAAGAAAAATTAAAGGCTATGGCACGTTCCCTAAAAAATATATTGATGAATATGATTCTGACATTGGAAAACTGATTGAAATAACAAACAGGATAAATTATTAATCATTTTAAATTAAACACAATGGAAATTATTGATGTACAAGCATTAGAAATTCTTGACTCCCGTGGAAATCCAACGGTTGAAGTCAGTTTAACACTCGAAGACGGAACTGAAGCCAGAGCAGCAGTACCAAGTGGTGCTTCAACAGGTGAACGTGAAGCATGCGAACTGCGTGATGGTGACAAAAAAAGATACCTTGGCAAAGGTGTTTTAAAGGCAGTTGAAAACGTTAATAAGGTCATTGCAAAAGAGATCGTTGGTAAATGCTATGTCAGCCAGCGTGAACTGGACTATTCCATGATCAGTCTTGATGGTACACCAAACAAGTCGAAACTTGGTGCAAATGCAATTCTTGGAGTATCAATGGCATATGCACGAGCAGAAGCAATAAGTTCAGGTATTCCTCTTTATCAATACTTGGGTGGCAGTAACGCACATTTACTTCCTGTTCCATGCTTGAATATCATCAATGGTGGCAAACATGCTGACAATAATGTTGATTTTCAGGAATTCATGATTGCTCCGCATGGTGCTCAAACTTTTACTGAAGCAATCCGCATGGGTATTGAGGTCTTTCATTCACTTAAATCCGTCCTAAAAGGAAAAGGGTATAGTACAGGTGTTGGTGATGAAGGTGGTTTTGCTCCAGACCTGAAGTCTAACGATGAAGCTGTTGAAGTAATTCTTGAAGCAATTGGGAAGGCTGGATATAAAGCAGGTGAAGAAGTAAGTATATGTCTTGACCCTGCTGCCAGCGAACTATGGGAAGATGGTAAATATAAATTATTTAAAAGTACAGGGAAGTTCCTGACCAGTGATGAAATGGTTAAACTCTGGGAAAGTTGGGTTAACCAATACCCAATAGTTTTGATAGAAGATGGTATGGCTGAAAATGACTGGACTGGTTGGCATAACATGACTAAAACTCTGGGTGCGAAAATTGAAATTGTTGGTGATGATTTATTCTGCACCAATAAAGCAATCCTTACTGAAGGAATCGAGAAGGGTGTAGCCAATGCAATACTGATTAAATTAAACCAGATCGGCACTGTTACAGAAACTCTTGAAACAATAGAACTGGCGTATAAGAATTCCTATAACTGCTTTGTGTCACACCGTAGTGGTGAAACCGTTGATAGTTTTATTGCTGATTTAACTGTTGCAGTTAATGCAGGTCACCTGAAGACTGGAAGCGGGTGCAGGGGTGAACGCGTGGAAAAATTTAACCAACTTATGAGAATCGAACATGCATTAGGAAGTGCTTCCAAATTTGCAGGTAAGAAAGCATTTAAAAACGCATAACTACTTTATAATTAGAATCAACAAGCGTTGGAGTTAATCCTGATTTTCATTATCTCTTTTCTTGCTGCAACTATTTCTGGAGCAGCAGGTTTTGGCGGGGCATTACTTTTATTGCCTGTTCTGACAAGTGTTGTCGGAGTCAAAGCCGCTGTACCTATTTTAACAATCGCACAGATATTTGGTAACGCATCACGAGTTTGGTTTGGAAGAAAAGAATTACAATGGAAACCGATTTTGTATTTTTTAATTGCAGCAATCCCACTATCAATTGTTGGAAGTTACTTATTCACAGACATCGACAGTAAAAAAATAAAACTTGGTGTTGGTATATTCCTATTATTAATAGTTGCATATCGAAGATTAAATATTAATAAAATTTCACTGGGCAACAAGGGGATGGTGCTTGGTGGTGGTGTGACAGGTTTTTTATCGGGTCTTGCTGGAAGCGCAGGAGCGGTTGGTGCTGCATTTTTTCTCGGTTTGAACATTACTGCTACAGCATACATAGCAAGTGAAGCATTTACAGCACTTACAATGCATCTGACAAAGACAATTGTTTACGGCAAATACTCCCTCATTGGTTTGACAGAATTATACTACGGTCTTTTCATTGGAGTTGCAATGATTCTTGGAAGTTGGACAGGCAAGCGAATAATTGAAAATTTACCAAGACGAACATTTCTTATTGTGGTTGAAGTTTTATTGGTTGTTTCTGGAATCCAGATGATAATTTCAACCATAATTTAAGGTTTAGTAATATCTTAAATACAACTGTTGTTTAAGATATGGTTTTTCTGTTAATTTCGGGATTTAATAAATTACCTTAAATCAGACATTATGAAAATCAGACAGATTAAGTCAGTTATTTGGATACTCGTTATTGTTTTATCCAGTTGCTCAGTACAGAACATAAATAAAACAAATACTCAGGAAAAAAGAGTCAAGAACATAATCCTATTTATTGGTGATGGGATGGGGACTGCACATGTTACTGCTGGAATGAGTGTAAACAGCGTCCCTCTTTCACTTGAATCATTCCCATACTCTGGATTCTCTAAAACTTTTTCTTCAAATAACTATGTTACAGATTCAGGTGCTGGCGGAACAGCAATTGCTTGTGGCGTGAAAACAAAAAATGGAATGATTGGAATGACACCTGATTCGGTAGCAGTACCTTCAATTATTGAAATTGCACACAAAAATGGGTTAGCGACAGGTGTGTTAAGCACATCATCAGTTACACATGCTACGCCAGCCTCTTTTGTTGCCCATAATTCTGGCAGAGGGAATTATGAAGACATTGCAAAAGATTTTCTTAATGGAACAGTGGATGTTTTTATTGGTGGTGGTGAAGACCATTTTCGCTCACGGGCAGATAGTACTGATTTAACAGTTGCACTTAAAGAGCAAGGATTTGATATTGTTTATAATATCAACGACCTGAAAAACTCAAATTCCCGTAAAATTGCAGGTCTCCTTGCAAAAGAACATATGCCCAAGGCAAGTGAAGGAAGGATGGGAATGCTGGCTGAAATGACAAGGAAAGCAATTGAAACACTAAGCAAAGACAAAGATGGTTTTTTTATGATGGTAGAAGGTTCAATGATAGATTGGAGTGCCCATGAAAAGGATTTTTTTAATACTGTTCAGGAAGTCATTGATTTAGATAAAGCAGTTGCGGTCGCTAAAGAATTTGCTGAAAGCAACGGTGAGACATTGGTTATAGTCACTGCTGACCACGAAACTGGCGGATTATCGCTTATTGGTGGAAACCTACAGACGAAGCAAGTGGCAAGCAATTTTATACAGACAGGAAGTCATACAGGAGTATTAGTACCGATATTTTCGTATGGTCAGAGTGCTGAACGATTTTCAGGCATTCATGATAATACATTCTTCTTTGGAGAATTTCTGCAATTGCTCAATCTGCAAAAACCAAAATAATACTATACAGACTATTTAATTGTATGACAGTTGAAGGAATCATACTGACATTTCTTCTATTTGCTGCAATTGCTACTCTATATTCTTCAGTAGGTCATGCTGGCTCATCAGGCTATCTTGCTTTAATGGCACTTTTATCGTTTGCTCCAGAAACAATAAAACCCACTTCACTTGTATTAAATATAATAGTTGCATCAATTGCTTCTTATAAGTTCATCAAGGAAGGTTGTTTCGATAAAAAGGTATTCTTTCCGTTTGTTTTTTCTTCGATACCAATGGCTTTTATAGGTGGATACATAACCCTCAATCCAAAATATTTCAAACTGTTTGCTGGACTTTTCCTTGTTATCGCTGCAATATTGTTAATTGTCAGAGAAGTTCCAAGGTCAAAGGAGACGGAGATTAAGAAGATGCAGTTACAATACGGTCTTGGAATTGGCGGAGCAATTGGACTGATTTCAGGTCTGATTGGTGTTGGTGGTGGTATTTTCCTTTCACCAATTATAATTTCGGCAAAATGGACGTCAGTAAAAAAAGCATCAGGTATTGCCGCAATGTTTATTTTATGCAATTCAGTAGCTGGATTGTCTGGGCATCTTGCTGGCTTAAATAAAATCGACCATTATATTATTTTCTGGATACCAGCAGTAGTGCTTGGCGGACTTCTTGGCTCTTATCTTGGAACTGTAAAACTCAATAATAAGATCATAATTGCTTGTTTGTTCCTTGTATTACTAACAGCAGGACTGAAATTTTTATTGGTTGACTTGCTGAAATAACATAATATATACAAGACAATTCAAATAGAACTGTCTCTTTCGTTTGATAATTTCATAAGATAATCCATTGAAGCGATTTCCCACAAACAGAATTCTGAGCTACTATTCAAATTTCTTGATATTTCATATACTTGACCTGTCTGGATATTTTGAATTCTAAGGAAAACAAATCCATCAGAATCCCATATATGCAGAAGCCTTATTGGAAACGTTTTCAGACCCTCGTGGTACATGTAGGGCATCCCGATTCGTAATGTCTTTGATAACGTTAAAACGAATGGTAAGTCCAGATAAACAGTATAATCAGGTAGATATTCAAGTACTGGTTTGGTATCACCTTCAGAATTCGTTATGCACGCTGGTTGACCTTTCATAAATATTAATAATCAAATTCCAGTAAATCATTATTATTTAATGTCTTCGCATTTGCTGTTTTAGCCAACGTCAATATATCATCCCATGAAATCAATAGAAACCTAAATGCTGGGTCATTAACATCCAGATGGACATTCTTGATCATACCTGTACAAGTGTCCTGCAATGCCATGCAAATTTGATTCTCGCAATATTCGATATCAAGTAGCTTAACTTTTGCAAAACCTGAACGACAGATCATCAAGTACTTTTGTCCCAATTCTCGATTGTTGTTCTTTGTTAAGATGAGGCGCAAATGTGAATAGATGCCTGTTTCAGTTAAACCAGAGAGAAGGTCTTCAAAGGAAGCTCTGCATGGTGTAATTTGTATATTATGATTTCGCATTGCACCCTCTTTTCTTCTGCATTTCTCTGAGTTCATAAAAAAAAGATTTAATGTCCAAGAGAATCCATTTTGAATTACAATTATTATTATCATCGTCAAGGTCAACCAAGAACATCCTTTGGGACATTTCAGTGTCAACATATAAAGCCACCAATTCTTCGTTATATAATACTTCAGTTAGCTGAACATTAGACACTTCGATATCATTTCCATTAAAAGATTCTATTAGAATATATGATTTCCCAATCGATATTATCTGGTTTGTTGTGAGGACACATGCACTATTTATAAAGAATTCAGTTTCACTAAGTTGTTTGAAGCTTCCATTATTGTTAACATATGAAGAGCTATTTTTATTTAAATCTTTCGTTTTCATTTAATAGAGTTTTACTACCAATAAATACTATCGACAATACTTTTGCCCGAATATATAACTCACTTCGGTATTAAATACTCCTTAGTTTAGATCGCTTGATGGGTTAGGCTGAGAACAGTCATTCTTACAGAACAGTTTTATATCCATTATTTCTTTGAGTTTTTCATAGCTATTCTCATCAGCCAATAGCCAAGGACATTCATTCTTCTTGCTTTCCATATTTACATCAATAATAAATACACGATGGGAGTTCTTGTCAAGGACAAACAAATGAACCTTATCCCTATGGTAAAAAGCATCAAGCAGCATCACCTTACGAACAATAGGAGCAGTGAATTCTGACTCGGATGTGGCGAATAGGTAATGCTTTCCCTTGGATATTGTCATATCCTGTACCAGTATGCATTCTGAGTTAATATAATGGCTAAATAACCCTATCGCTTTGTAAAGCGGGTCAACACGTGTTACTTCCTTAACAAACTGATTTAAGTCTGGTTTTATCATTTATAATATCTATTAATCATGTAATGTATTGATATTCAAGGGTATCCGCCCCTACCACGCCACCGTCCCCCGCCAGTACTGTAGATGGCAGTCGGTCTGGCACTTAGAGCTCTTCACTAAAAATAAACTCTCTGGTTAGGATAGAATTTTAATTTTAAAGTCCAAAATTGTTCCAGAAATATCCTCTTTCTAAATAAATACTTGGTGGAGAGAAAAATCCAAAAAAAATTCAGGAATTCTATTGATTCCTGAATTATAAAAAATTATAAAAATTTCCTGAAAATTAATAGATCGTTCAACAATTTAGTTCAGCAGAAAAATTCCAAAAAGTATTTTTGAATGAGACTGTGAGTCATTGTAAATTTGAACTAATGCTTAAACATTTGACTATGGAAGATCAGATATTAAAAGAAATCAGAACAGTACGTAAGCTGCTGTCTGAGATAATTGATACAGAAGAACTGCCTGCCAGACAGAAATATTCAAAAGAAGCAATAGAGGCGGCTGCAAAAGAGTTTAAAACTTTATCAATAAAGCGAGGTAAATGGATTGAAAATGGTGATATATCCAAGTTCGTTAAAGGTGCTCCTTATGGTTCTGGTAAATTCATAATTGAAAAATTCGGGTTCACCAACTATTTCACAAGAGGTAAAACACATTATTTCAACAAAAAAGACCTCGTAGCATTTGGAAACGAATTGAAAAAGAGGAACATTAACCTGAAGCGATATATGGAACTTCTTGCTGATCAAGAGAAATTCAATAAGTATGTTGATTAAGCGAAAAAAGGCAGAAAGGGACTGCATTTCCAGATACCAGATGGATTGAAAGACATTGAGACATCACCTTATCCACATCCACCTGAAGACATTATTAGAAATCACCTTAAAAGCCTCTATGCAGAACTTGAAAAGTATAAATTATCAGAATATATTGATCTATACTATAATAATACCTATGCGATGTTCAAGCATGTGTACTTTTATAATAGATACTTGAAACCTGAACTTAAAAAGCAGTGCAAGAAATGGATTAACGATTTTAATTATGCAAATTATGCCTTAAATAAAGTTTTGGAATATAATTCCCCCGATAATTCCTAAAGTTCACAATTCATTTACAAGGTCTGGCTTAACTTCTGCCATCATTGTGGTTATCTCCTTCTGATGAATTTGTTTATAATGCTTAATCATTTCAAGGTCTCTGTGACCCGTGAATTTACTTATTCTATCATCTGGATAACCTAATTCAGAAAGTATTGAAACTGCACAATTCCTTGCCCAGCTATTGCAGATTTTTTTATGAATCGGATGCCATTCAATGGTTGCTTCCTTGTCCTTGGCGAATTCCAATCGGAATTTCAACTCCCTTTTAAGTCCTGCTTTCAGGGCAGCCTTTTTAAGAAGTGGATTATAGATATTTACTGCGGGAAACCCTTTAAAGCCATCAGGATATCTTTCAAGAATTGGAATAAGGTAATTTTGATTCACCGCATTTAACACATCATCATCAGTCTTTTTTTGTTCAAACCAAACTTTATAGTTTCCATTAGAATCTTTGTGGAAATTTATTTCAGATATCCCATAAAAATCGCTTTGCCGAAGTCCTCCAAGCCAGACCTGTAATACGAACATATCCCGTGCAATTTCTAATTGTTTGTCTTCAAATTTGAAATTGTGAAACCAATCAAACTCCTTCTTATAAAGTGCATGAGTGTTTATAAATGGTTCAGGGTCATATTTAATTAATGATTTCTTCTTAGCTTTTTTCTTTAAGTTAAACCTGCGGTAATCCTGATTATTAATTAATTTTAAATCCTCGAAGATAAAGTCGCCAAAAGCCGTTAAGTGCTTGTGGTATTTTGATACAGTAGTTATTGTATAAGGTTTCCTTTCTTTCCCATCCTTACGCAACGAGAACCCATTTTCAATTATGTTTTTGAAAAAACGTTCAAGCCATTCGGAAGAGAATTCTTTAGCTTTGCAATTATCTCCAGTACTGTCAATATATTCTTTTATTGAGTGATATGGTGCACGATAAGAATCTGGAGCGTAATCTCGAATGAAGTCATCCCAATAATCTAAAATGTACTCCTTCTTGTACAGCCCCATTGATTTCTTTAGCGTATCAAATTTGGGGTCTTCACTCTCCGTAATATATTCTACAAATTCATCATGGCTTGCAAATGCACCACCTTGCTCATCAACAATTATTTTACCAGAGGCTATTTTTTGTTCATTATTAAGAGCACTCTCTTCGTTGATGTATGTCAATTGGATAATATTATCTCTCTTAATCTGGATGTTCTTTTCGATCAGTTCTTTAACAGCGTCTTTAACATCCTGCTCCACCTTTGTGAGTAGAGAATTTAAATCACGTATGGTAATATGGTATCTGCCACCTGTTACATATCCTTTGTTCCAGTGTTCTTTTTTTACACTTATCGGGAGCTTCTTGTGGTTAACATAATCATAAACAGGTATCTCTGTTTCGAATCCAGTGTGCATTCGAACACGGATGAAAACCTGATGACCGTTTTTGCCACCATACCTCCTTAACCACCGTAATGTAGTGAATAGTCTTGCCATAGTTGTACCCCTGTTTTGTACCCCTACAAATATAACTAATAATCAGATATATCCAAGGTTTAAGACACAATAAAATGGCTTTTGAGTTCTGGTGGGGCTACAAATTTAAACAGATAAAGCCTTGATATAGAGATGTATCGAGGCTTTATTATTTGTATTAGCTGGCACATGGCTGGCACTAATTTCGATTTTTAATAGCCTTGTTTTAAGGGCTGAATTGAATATCAAAGTTAGTAATTAACATAGAACTAACAAATAAAAATCGCAAACAGTGATATAATTGCCGAATGCGCTTTCTTATTTAGGTATTACTGAAACAATTCTAAGGTTTAAGCTATTAAGATTGTATATCCCCAGTTCACTGAGAATGTTAAATGTGGGATTTTGGGGTGTGTTTACACTAAGTTGCTTTCTCAGAATTAATTGTTGTTTATTATCGTTATTTTTTATAACAGACCAAAGTTTTCATGGCTTTAGGTTACAAATGTTAAGATCTGACAAACCTCTATACAATTTAACTGGCATTAAAAAGGCACCTACATTTGAGGTGGTTAGTTTTCAAATAATAGTTCATCCTACATATCTCCCTGCAAGGGGAGGGCTAATAGTTGTTAAACTGTATCTTTTCGGTAATTTGAAGCGAAAGACTATTTAACTCTCTATAAGCCTTCTGTTTGTGCGGCGGTATCGGATAGTGGATCAGAGTCTGAATGCCGCGGTCAGTCAGATATTACTGAAGCCTGTCACGGTGTGGGTGGCGGATGACGAAGAGGTGCCAAACGTGGTTAAGTGGCGCAGTCCGCCGTTTTGTGTCCTGGTACTTTAGCCTGAAAATTGTCCGGGCGGGCAAGCCACCATGGCGCAATTTTTGCAAGTCCCGGCGAACGATAAAGTTGTCCCGGATGCAGGATTTGTCCAGAGCCGGAAGAAACGGATTTAGCAGATGAATATTAAGTTTTGTGTCAAGATAAAATTGTCACGGTGGCGAGTAAAAATTGTGACAAGTTTATTACCCCAAGCACCTATGATAAAAGCATAGTCTCAGGTACGCTACCAAAATTAATTAGTAACTTATTGTCGCCAAACATAATACGAGAGACTATGCAAACACAAGGTACAAAAAAAATTG
>Ga0315273_10000665_pt1 | contig 37098 bp, 53 predicted proteins | sample YL17G02_0_MG_FD_205753 | JGI IMG/M metagenome (GOLD analysis project Ga0315273, IMG submission 205753) | Sediment microbial communities from Yellowstone Lake, YNP, Wyoming, USA - YL17G02_0 | ecosystem: Environmental > Aquatic > Freshwater > Lake > Sediment | place: USA: Wyoming | collected...
CCTTCACGCGATCGTGCACGAGTCGCTCCATTCGTTCTCCGACGCCGAGCCCGGGACGTACCTCTTCCGGCGCGGATGGGAGGAAGGCGTCGTCGAAGGCATGACGCGCGTGCTAGAGACGAAGGTAGGCGGGCGGATGGGTCTCGCGCAGCGGCCGGGCTTCCGGGCGTACCCGGAATTCGTGAACCCGCTCGAGGAGATGCGCGAGGCGCTCGGGATCGTCGGCGAGGACTTCTACGGGCGCCTCCTGTCGACGACCGCGGGCGAGCGGTCCGAAGAGGTGCGGAAGATGATCGCGGAGAAGCTCGCCGGAGCCGGGCTCTTCGGGAACCCGCTTCACCTCGAGGGCATCATGACGCGGCTCGAGAAGGCGCTCAACGTCTAGAGGCGCTCGAACGCCGCGATCAGGTGCGCGACGCTCTCGAGCTCCATCGCGACCTCGGTATCGTCCGGATGCTCCTCGAGGTAGGCGACGACCTCGGCGTACACGGCGCGGGCCTCCTCGAGCGTCCCGATGCGCGAGCTCATTCGGGCGCGCAGCCGCTCCCGATCGCTCATGGCGCTACCGGCTTCGCGATGATCGCGGCCGCGTCCTCGCGGGAGATCTGGTCATAGTGACCGTCGCCGCCGATGCCGTAGATCTTCCCGAAGAGGTCCGGGAACGCGACCCACGCCTTCCGCGCCGGGCTCCATAGAGCGAGCTCGAGGGATCCCTCGGGCGTGACGATCGACCGCGCTACGCCTCCGTCCGCGAGGTAGTACCGGGTGCCGACCTCGAATGGCATACGTGCCTCCTGTGCTCCGTCTCGATTGTACGTCTACCCGGCGGGCGCCGGATCGGAGGAGAACCGATCAACAGTCACCGGGCGCCCGCCGGGTAGACGTCTCGGATCCTACCTCCCGGCGATCGCGTCGGCGATCGCCGCATCCCGGACGTAGAGCGGGCAGTCCCACGGGGCCGCGGGATCGTACCCGCGCTTCCGGAGGATCCCGTCGGCCGCCGTCCGGACGGCCGGGGAGACGTCACGCTGCGCGAAGACGTAGCTCGCGCCGAAGTGCACGATCCGAGCTCCGGGCGGAACCGGGTCGTCGGTCGGCGGGATCGTGCCGTGCGAGCCGACCGTGCCGGGCGACTTGTGGCCGACGACCCGGCCTCGAGCGTCGACGATCGCGTCGACGTAGATCCCGAGGTCAATCATCCCGTCGAAGTCCTTACCGGCGAAGACGCCGATCACGTCGTCGACGTCCCGGCTCGAGGGCCCGTCCGTCCATCGGACGTTGATCGAGCTCCCGCCGGAGTAGACCTTCGAGCGGACGGAGAACCGCACGCCCGGGAAGGCGTCGGCGAGGGCGACGCGGACGCACTTCGCGGTATCGGCCGTGGAGATCCACGAGCGAGCGGACCGGGCGAAGGCGACCGGGTCGCGCCCGGTGCCGTCGAGCATCGCCCGCGTGAGATCAGTAGGGGATCCGTCCGGATTGGAGACGGGGCCGAGGTCTAGGTCAGTCACGAGGGGTCTCCGATCGTGTCGCGCGGGACGAAGTGCCGGTCGAATGGATGGGCGAGGAGCCGGCGGGAGGCGACGACGCCGGTCCCGGAGAGGCTCACGTCGACGAGCGGGTAGTCCGCCGGCGACAGGGCCCGAGCTCCGGAGAGCGCGGCGTCGAGCGTCGCGTACCGGGCGAGGAACGGATCGAAGTCGCTCCACCCGTGGTACGCCCGGACGGCGTAGGGAGTCGAGGTCGTCATGCGTCACCTCCGGGAGAGAGGGAGAAGGCGGCGTCGACGCCGGGCCCGAGGAGCCCGACGTCCGCCGGCCGGCAGTAGATCGTGACGCCGGCGTCCGTGCCGCAGAAGTAGCTCCGGACGACGAGCATCGCGCCCGCCGGGCAGTCGACCGGGTCGGCCGCGCCGTGACTCCACGGGGCCGGCACCCGGAGATGACCGATGCGGCCGCCGACGAAGTCGATCACGGCGACCTTGTCGACCGTCCCGCCGGACCATGAGAGGTCGAGGTGGAGCGGAGAGCTCCACATCGCGACCCGGACCTTCCGGCCGCGGTAGTCCGGGAACGTGGCGGCGAGGATCGCCTTCACGCGCGGATCCGACCGCGGAGCCGGGAGGGAGGAGGAGAGGGCCATCGAAGCCTCCTTCGAGGGGCGGTCCGGGCGCCGGTTCCGAGCTCGGCGCGGGGGACAACTAGAGTATGACCGTCCGCACTACGCCTGTCAAGTGCTAACCGTTCACACGTGCGCGGTACTTCCTTCGCGGTGTACGATCGCGTGCGATGGGCCGCGCGTGCCGTGGTCCCGCTCGAGGAGAGGCGACGCGATGGGCGAAGAGCTCGAGGATCTCGACGAGTCGCCGGCCGTCGGCGAGTACGCATGGAAGAGCGCGCCGGCGGCGCGCTTCGCACTCGACGAAGGGGCCGAGGGCGACGTCCTCGTCGCCTTCGCGAAGCTCAACGTCGTCGACCGCGACGGGCACGTCACGTACCCGGGCGCAATGCCGGCGGGCAAGAAGGTTCCGATCTCGGCCTACGGGCACACGTCATGGCCGGAGAAGGGAGCGAGGCTCCCGGTCGGGATCTCGGAGATCGGCGAGGACGGCGAGCTCGCTACGGCGCGCGGCCGCTTCCTCGTGGAGACGTCGCACGGGCGCGATACCTACCTCACCGTGAAGGCGCTCGGCGACCTACAGGAATGGAGCTACGGCTACCGCATCCTCTCGAGCGAGAAGGAGAAGCGGGACGGCCGGAACGTCCTCGGGCTCAAGGGCCTAGACGTCTTCGAGATCTCGCCGACGCTCGTCGGCGCGGGGATCGGGACGCGGACGATGGGGATCAAGAGCGACGAGACGGGGCCGCTTGCCGGCCTTCCGTTCGCCGAAGACTTCGAGCGCGTGCTCGCCGAGGTCGACGCGGTCGTCGTGCGATCGAAGAGCCTCCGCGACCTTCGAGCGAAGGAAGGGCGGGAGCTCTCGGCGCGGAACAGGGAACGCCTCACGAGGCTACGCGACGCGATCGCGACGCTCGAGGAGACTCGGGCCGAGATCGAGGAGCTCCTCACGAGGACGGAGCCCGGATCCGTCGAGGAGAAGAGCGCCGGCCTTCGGCTCCTTCTCGAGTACGAACGAACACGTGCGGCGCTCTCGGGCGTCGTCATCGGAGGGTAGATACCGTGGCATCGAAGCTTATCGAGAAGCGCGAGGAGCTCGCCGCGAAGCGGAAGGCACTCGCCGGGATCTTCGAGGAGGCGGGCGCCGACCTCGACATGGCAGCCGTGAAGTCGCTCGAGGGCGACTCCGCGACGAAGGCGGCGGAGATCCGCCGGCGCAATGACGAGCTCACGGGGCTCGGGAAGGAAGTCGACGAGCTCGTCGAGCTCGACGGCATCGCCCGGCAGACGAAGAGCGCGGAGGACGCCGCTCGCGGCGCCCGGTCCGGCCTCCCGTTCGCGGACGGCCGCGAGACGGAGCGGGGCGAGGCGCGCGCGAAGACGCTCGGCGAGCTCTTCATCGAGAGCGACGCCTTCGTCAAGTACGATCGCGTGACGCATCGCTCGCCGACCGTCGAGATCGACCTCGCGAAGACGATGGGCGACTACGTCGCCGATCACGGCGTCAAGGCGGCGATGGATCTCTCGGATCAGATCCGCCTCAAGGCGACGCTCACGACGACCGGCTACCCGCCGGAGTCGGTCCGGATCCCGCTCCTCGTCACGCCCGGCGAGATGGCGCCGACGGTGGCATCGCTCATGCCACAGGGGACGACCTCGCAGGGCTCGATCCCCTACATGGAAGAGACGACGACGACGAACGCCGCCGCCGAGGTCACGGAGGGCGACGCGAAGCCGGAGTCGACGCTCGCCTTCACGGAGCGGACCTCGACGGTCCGCAAGATCGCGACCTTCCTCCCGGTCACAGACGAGCTCTTCGCCGACGCGCCGGCGATGCGGAGCTACGTCGAGAACCGGCTCCGGACCTTCGTGATCCAGCGCGAGGACGGGCAGCTTCTCAACGGGGACGGCAACGCGCCGAACCTCCGCGGGATCCTCAACGTCGTCGGCATCCAGACGGAGGCGAAGGGTGCGAACCCGACGCCCGACGCGATCTACCGCGCCATGACGAAGGTCGCCGTCGGCGCCTTCCTCGACGCCTCGGCGTACGTGACGCATCACAACGATTGGCAGGAGGTCCGCCTCCTCCGCACGGTCGACGGGATCTACATTTGGGGCTCGCCCGCGGATCCCGGGCCCGAGCGGATTTGGGGCCTCCCGGTCGTGAAGACGACCCGGATCGCCGAGGGGACCGGCCTCGTCGGCTCCTTCCGCGACGCCGCGCAGATCTTCCGGCGCTCCGAGCTCGCCTTCGCGGTCTCGGACTCGCACTCGGACTACTTCCAGAAGAACCTTCTCGCGCTCCGCGTCGAGGAGCGGCTCGCGCTCGTCGTGTACCGGCCGACCGGCTTCTGTACGGTGACGGGCATCTAGGCGTAGATCCCCTCGAGGGAGGCTCTCCCCCCGAGCCTCCCTCGCACCTTCTCACCGCGACACAGGAGGACACGACGAATGGCGATCATCGAAGGGTCGGCGGTAGCCGGCTACACCTTCGCCGGCGACCCGACGGCGGCCGGCACCGCGGCGGTGCAGACGCTCACCTTCGGAGGGACGCCGACCGGCGGCACCTTCCGGCTCGCGCATCAGGGCTTCGTCACGGCGGATATCACGTGGACGGCCGTCGACGCGACGCTCGTCTCGAGGATCGACACGGCGCTCGAGGCGCTTCCGAGCATCGGCTCCGGCGGCGTCGTGACGGCGGACGTCACGCTCACCTCGGGCATCGGCGACGCATCGCTCACCTTCGGGAAGGCCGTCGTGTCGCTCGTCTCGATCAACAAGAACGCACTCACCGGCACGCTCCCGACGCTCGCCGTCGTGAACACGACGCCGGGCGTGCCGGAGACCGCGGCGGGCGCGCCGAAGGGCGCACTCCTCACGGACACGACGAACGGCATCCTCTATATCAACACGGGGACCGCGGCGGATCCCACGTGGACGAAGGTCGGCGCACAGACCTAGAAGGAGCGGACACGATGCCTGTCGCCTATCCGCTCCTCACCGGAACGGCGTCGCCGACGAACGGCGTCGACGAGGTGCAACGGATCACGCCCGGCGGGACGATCTCCGGCGGGACGTGGAGGATCACGTTCGAGACGGTACAGACGGCCGCGATCGCGTGGAATGCCACGGCGGCCGATACCCGGGCGGCGCTCGAGGCTCTCTCGAACGTCGAGCCGGGAGACGTCGTCGTCACGGGCGGACCGCTCGCGTCGGGTGCCTTCGACGTGACCTTCACCCGGAAGCTCGGCGGGATCGACCGGACACAGATCAGCCTACAGAGCTCGCTCACCGGCGCGGCGCCGACGATCACTCCGTCGACTCCAACGGCCGGCGTCCGCGGAACGTACCGCGGCGCACAGGGCGGCGCGCTCTTCGTCGACACGACGGCGGGCCGGCTCTACGAGAACAGCGGAACGGCGTCGACGCCCGTGTGGACGGAACCGCCGGTATTGTGAAATGGAAGACTTCGACGAGCTCGGCGCGTGCCCGGTATGCGGCGCGTCGGGCTCGTCGTGTCGCGACGTCATGAAGGGGCCCGGCGGGCTCCGGATCGTGCGCTTCGGAGAGACGGAGGCAGTACCAATGGTGCGAGTCGAGTACCGATTGTGGAAGGCGGCCGACGGGACAATCGTCCCGGACGGCGACGCGCGCGCGGCCTTCCTCTTCGCCGCGCCGGGAGACGAGATCGCCGAGGAGCTCGCGGCCGAGCTCGGCATCGGGCAGCCGGCGCCGAAGGTCAAGGTCACGGCGAAGGCGGGACGGAAGCAACGGGAGTCGGTCGAAGAGGCATCGGAGGAGTAGCTCGTGGCGACGTACATCTCGGCCGCCGAGCTCCGGGCGCACCTCGGCGGAGCGACCGGCGTCGACGACGCGGTCCTCGAGGACTACATCGACGCGCTCGAGGCGGAGATCGACCGGCGCTTCGGCGTCCTCGAGCCCGTCACGGTGCACCTCGAGCCGGCTCCGCATTCCGAGCTCCTCGTGCTCTCGCGGCGGGCCCGGTCGATCGTGTCGGTCGTCGAGTGGGACGCGGGCCCTGTCGAGGGACAGACGAAGACGACGCTCGCCGTAGACGACTACGAACGCCGCAACGCCTACACGCTCGCGCGCCTCGGGAACGGGACGAACCCGGGCTCGTGGTGGAGCCCGTACGGCGTCGACGTGACGTACCTCCCGCACGACGACTCGGCGGAGCGGAAGATCGTCATCGCCGACGTCGCGAAGCTCGAGAGCTCGACGATCGGGCTCGGGACCGTGGGCGGCTCGACGATCAAGATCGGGGAATACAGCGAGACGAGCGGCGGCGGCGGGTCCGGCGGCGGTCTCGACGCGAAGGTGCTCGAGGGCGGGCGAGAGAAGATCCTCGGCCGGCTCCGGCACCGGAGGCTCGTCTTCGCATGACGCGGATCCTCGACGTCCTCACGCAGTCGATCGAAGTCGTCCGCACGAGCTACTCGGCTCCGGATGCCGAGGGAGCCGACTACGGGCAGGGGACGCAGAGCGAGGCGGTCGTCGGGACGTACCGGGCCCTGATACAACCGCGGAACGCCGGCGCTCGCGACCGCTCGACGTCGACGGGCGAGGGCGCGACGGTGGGCCGCTTCGTCGCCTTCGTCGAAGGCGCGGCGATCGGGCACGTCGACGCCGACGACGTGATCCGGAAGGCGGCCGTCGACCCGGGCGCGAGCCTCGCCGGCGACTATGAGATCGTCTTCATATCGAACGCGGCCGGATGGGACCATCATCTCGAGATCGACCTCCGCCGAGTGGAGGCGTAGCCGTGGCCGGCAGGGTCCGCGTCGTGCCGAACGCACGAGGGATCGCCGAATTCCGGGAGCGTCTCTCGCGTGGTCTCCTCGCGGTCATGCAGGACGCCGAGCTCGAGGCGAAGCGGGAGACGCCCGTCCGGGGCGCGTACCGCTCCTTCGTGCCGGGCACCTCACCGATCGGCGGCACGCTGCGCGAGAGCGTGCACTCGGCCGTCTTCCTCGACGGGCGGCAGATCGCCTCGACGGCGAAGGGCGCGCTCCCTCCGGAAGAGGCTCCCATCGGAGGGAAGGTCGTCGGGTACGTCGGGACGAATTGCGGGTACGGCGCGTATGTCGAGCTCGGCACCCGGCGGATGCAACCGCGCCCGTACCTCGGGCCCGGCCTCGACGCCGCGATGCGACGCGCGCCGGCGACCTTCACGCGGGCGATGGGGAGGGCGAAGCCGTGACGGAGCTCGGGCAGATGGTCGATCCGACCGGGAAGATCGTCGTCGAGCTCCGCACCGATGCGCGGATCCTCGCGCTCGTCGGGACCGTCCCGGGCGACGCGACGAAGGTACAGGTCTTCGGCGGCGAGGCGCACAAGGATGCAGCCGGCGCCTACGTCATCGTCCGCCGGCTCGGCCCGATGGTCCGCGCGAAGCGTGCGCCATTCGGGCGCTTCCGGATCATCGTCGACGCCTACGGTCACACGCCGGCGGAGGCGGCGAAGCTGGCCGGCTACATCTCGGACGTGCTCGCGACGCGGGGCCCTAGAACCTCGGCCGCGGGTGTGGCACTCTATCTATCAGTCGAGGACGTCGGCCCGCAAGCGTCGCTCGATCCGGACACGGACGAACCCGTAGAGCGGACGATCTACAGCTACTCCGCGGCGCTCGCTCAGGCGGGCTCATAGGGTCGCTCGGCTCGAAGGGTCGACGATCGAGAGGAGGAACGGTCAATGCCTGTCACCGCGACGACGGCACAGGAGATCTTCATTGGCGCCGGCGACGTCTACGTCGACGACGTCGCGGTCGGAGCGACGATGGAGGACAACGTCTTCCGCGTCGTGCAGGAGAAGGGGACGCCGGACCTCAACGGAGTGCCGGGCCCGCTCCTCGGTCTCGACTACATCTCGAGCGAGACGGCGGAGCTCGAGGTCACGATCCCGGAGCTCGGGACGGACAAGCTCGCGTACGCGGTCCCGGGCGCGACCGCGCTCGCACAGGATGGGATCGGCGTCGTCCTCGGCGGCGGCGGCTCGGGCACGCTCGCGGCCGACTCCGCGATCGGCGCGACGAATATCAGGGTCTCGAGCGTGACGAATATCACCTCGGGCGACATTCTCCAGATCGGCGCGGCCGGAGCTCGCGAATTCCGCGAGGTCGTCACCGTCGGCACGATCGGCGCCGGTGGCACGGGTATCGACCTCGAGGGCGCGCTCAGCAAGGCGCACACGACGGGCGACGCCTACGTCGAGATCGTCTCGACGACGCTCGCGCTCGACGCTCCGGCCGGCTCGACGAACCTCAAGGTCGCAGCCGTGACCGGGCTCGTCATCGGCGATTACGTGCGCTTCGGCTACCCGGGAGAGCAGGAGGTCCGCAAGCTCACCTTCGTTGGGACGACGGGCCCGGCCGGCACCGGGATCTCCTTCGCGGTTCCGACGGCGCTCGCGCACCGCTCCGGCGACTTCCTCCTCGAGCAGACGAACGAAGGTTCGACGACGATCACCTCCGGCACCGGCACCGCGCGGCGGATCCCGTCCGCGGCGTACCACAAGTGGCAGCTCCGGGTGCCGGGTCTCGACGGGCGCGAGGTCCGCTTCACGCTCACGAAGGCGATCATGACGGAGAACGCCGAATTTACGGCGACCGACGACCCGGAGGCACCGCTCGCTCCGCGCCTCACGCTACAGGCGCGGTGGGATCCGGCGGCTCCGACGACCTCACCGTGGGCGATCGAGCGCATCGGCCCGACGGCGTAGCGGAAGATGGCGCGATCGGAAGAGGACGTCCTCGGGGCGATCCTTCACGTGACCGTGGGCGGCCGGGAGCGCGAGCTCCCGGTCCGTACCATCGCGTCGGCGCGTGCATGGAAGGCGGAGCTCGTGAAGGTACTCGCCGGCCGGATCGGCGAGATGCGCTTCGACTCGATCGAGGACACGGGAGCGATCGCCTCGGCGGTCGGCGACCAGATGCTCGATCTCGTCGTCGCGTATGACGAGAGCGCGGCGCTCGGCGGGCGGGAGTACCTCGAGGCGAAGGCAACCGACGCCGAGATCTATCTCGCCTTCCGGTCGATCCTCGAGGTGAGCTTCCCTTTCGTCCGAGACCTCCCGGCGGTAGTGGCCGTGCTACAGGCACTCGCCGCTTCCGCTCCGTCTCTCGCGCCGAGACCTACCTCGTCCTCATTCGGGATTGGGGCCTCGGCGGACCCGGACGACTCGAGCGGGAGCTCACCGAAGAGCAGCTAGAGCTCTTGTGGAGGACGGCCGGCGACGACGAGATCCGGCGCACGAAGCGCAGAATGCGGGAGGCGTACGTGACGGCGAGGGATGCCTTCGGGATCGTCTTCGCGAGCGCGTACGCACGCAAGGGCACGCGCCCGCGGGTGCCGAAGCTTTGGTATCTCGAGGATGACGAAGCGGCTCCGAAGGGCCTCACGGGTGCCGCTCTCGAGACGGCCGTCAATCGCCTAGCGATCATCTTCCCGGACCGGGTGCACTAGTGCCATGACACAGGTAGCCGACGCTTACGTACGGCTCGTCGTCGACGAGGCGCAACTCAATAAGGATCTGGCCTCGGCCTCCGGCAAGGCGGGCACGGCCGCGGCCGCCGGCGGGGCGACCGTCGGCTCCCGCTTCGGCTCGGCCTTCTCGAAGGCGTCGACCGGCGCCGGCGCGGCGGCGGGGACGTTCCTCGTCGCGGGGATCGAACAGGCGACCGCCTTCGAGGATCAGCTTCGGACGATCAATACGGTAGCCGGGCTCTCCGACGACGTCCTCGGGAAGATGGGCGACGACATTCAGGCGCTCTCCCGGGAGACCGGGAAGACGACCGAAGATCTCGCCGCGGGAATGTACGATCTCGTCTCCGCCGGCGTGCCCGCGGGCGAGGCGATCGGCGTCCTCCGGGACTCGGCGAAGCTCGCCGTAGGGGCGCTCGGGACGACCGGCGAGACCGTCGACCTCGTGACGTCCGTCATGAACGCCTACGGGATGGAGGCGAAGGACTCCGCGAAGATCACGGACGTCTTCGCGAAGGCAGTCATGGACGGCAAGGTGACGGCCGCCGAGCTCGGGACGTCGATCGCCCGGGTCGCTCCGATCGCCGCACAAGCCGGTATCAGCATGGAGGAGCTCTCGGCCGGCTACGCGCTCCTCACCGCGAAGGGCGTCCCGGCGGCCGAGGCGTCTACACAGATGCGGAGCGCGATCTCGGCGCTCCTCACGCCGAACGCGAAGCTCCTCGCGATACAGGAGAAGACGGGGATCCAATTCGCGAAGCTCGCGAAGGAGAAGGGCCTCTCCGTCGCGCTCGAGGAGCTCCGGAAGAGCGTCGGCGGATCCGACGAGGCATTCGCGGCCGCGCTCGGCTCGATCGAGGCGTACGGCTTCGCCGTCAACGTGACCGGCGAGAACGCCGACGCGATGGCGCTACAGATCGAGGAGTCGGGCAATTCGGCCGGCCTCGCGGCCGCGCAGTACGCCGAGAAGTCGAAGAGCGTCGCGGAACAGGGGAAGCGGCTCGTCGCGACCTTCGCGACCTTCGCGCAGGACGTCGGCGGGCCCTTCGTGGGCGGGCTCGGGCAAGCCGTCTTCGCGCTCAATCAGCTAGGGCAAGCCTTCGGGATCCCGCTCCCGGCCGCGAAGATCCTCGGCGGCGTCATGGGCGGCTTCGGAGGGAAGCTCATCGGGAAGCTCGGCCCGCGCTTCACGACGGCGATCGCCGGGGCGACGGCGAGCGGCCTCGAGGAAGGCATGGCGCAGGGGATCGGCGCCGTCGGGAAGAGCTCGAAGATCGGCGGGGCGATGGGGAAGCTCGGCTCCTTCATGGGGTCGAAGCTCGGGAAGGGCCTCTCGGTAGCCTTCGCCGCGATCGCGATCGTCGAGGTCGTGAACACGTACAACGAAGTGAAGGCGGGCCTCGACTCGCAATCCGAGGAGATCTCGGCCGGGATCGCGGCACAGATCAAGGGCGGAACGGACGCGCAGATCGCCGCGTCGAAGTCGGCCGTCACACAGGGCCTCGCCGACCTCAACGGCGTTTGGGACGCGGGCCTCTTCACGAATGACACGCGCGCGAAGCTCGAGGCGGACCTCGCGGCGCTCGAGGCGGAGACGGCTCGGCGCGCGACCGCGGCGGGCCCGGCTACCGGCGCGGCGCTCGCGGCAGGAGCTCCGGCCGTGGCGGCGGGCGCGGCCGCGATGGCGGAGCCGATCCCGGCGGAGACGGCGGCGGCAAGCGAGGCGGCGGCGGCGGTAGCCGCGAAGACGCCGGGCGAGATCGCGGCCGCAATCAACGAACGCCGCGACTCGGCGAAGTCGGCGATGGTGGCGCTCCGCGAGGCTCTCCTCGCGCCGATGACGCCGGCGAAGGAGCGAGCTCGCCTCATCGGCTACCTCACCTCCTCGGCTCTCGCCGAGGGCCTCCGATCGAAGGATCCCGCGATCCGGGCACAGGCGGCACAGACGAAGGCGGATTGGGAGGCGGCGCTCGCGCAGCTTCCCGTCGGCGCGAAGGGTCTCGGGGCGAACACGGCCGCGGCGCTCGCCGAGGGTCTCCGCTCGAAGGATCCGGTCGTCCGTGAGAACGCGCGGCAAGTGAAGGCGATCGTCGAGGCGCAGATCGCGGCGGCGAAGGCGAAGGCGGCCGGCGCGACGGCGGCCGCCGATTACGCGGCCGGGATCCGCTCGGGGACCGGGGCGGTCGGCACCGCGGCGACCGCGCTCGCGACGACGGTCGCGACGAAGATCCTCGCCGGCGTCAATGCGGCCGGTCAACGGGCGGCGAACGCGGCGCCCGGGCGTGCCTTCGGCGGGCCCGTACAGGCGGGCGTCGCGCGCCCGGTCGGAGAGCGCGGATGGGAGCTCTTCGTCCCGGAGGTCGACGGGCGCGTCCTCTCGCACGCCGACTCTATGGCCGTCGCGTCCGGCGGCGGGGCCGGCGGAGGGACGACGGTCAACGTCTACAATCCGACGCCCGAGCCGGCGTCGACCTCCGTCGAGCGTGAGCTCCGGAAGCTCGCCTACATGGGAGTCGTGGCATGACGACGCTCGCGATCCGGCCGGATCGGTGGACGTTCCGCGGGACGGACCTCTCGAGCTACACCGTGCTCGTCGCGAAGGTCGACGGGGCCGAGGATCTTCCCGTGCTCCGCGGCTCGAACATTCCCGTCCCGAACCTTCCCGGGCAGATGTACGCGCCGAAGCTCCCGGACACGAAGCGGCTCGCGCTCGCGCTCCACGTCACGAACATGGACGCGAGCGGCGGCCTCACCTCGCCTACGCAGCTTCGACAGGCACAGGCGAACCTCGAGACGCTCCGCAAGCTCTTCGCGATCCCGGGCCGCGGAGCTCTCGTGCACGTGCTCCCGGACGGGAGCTCGAGGACGGCACAGGCGGAGGCGGTCCGCTTCCAATCCGTCGACCCGGAGTACGGCCGGCACGCCTTCGGGGCGATCGTCGACTTCGAGCTCGCCGACCCGTACTTCTATGGCGCGGACGTCGTCGTCGGGCCGACCGCGATCGCCGCGTCTCCGACCGATCAGGCGATCACGCACCCGGGAGAGCAGCGCACGAACCGGATCCTCCTCGACTTCGTCGGGCCGATCTCGAACCCGCGCGTCACACAGACGACGACCGGGATCTACGTCGAGTGCCTCGTGACCGTCGCCTCGGCGAAGCATCTCCTGATCGACTGTGCGCTCTTCACGGCGACGAATGATGGAGTGAACGCGATCGGTTCGATCCGGCACTCCGGGGACTTCCGATGGATGATCCTCGAGCCCGGGGCGCAGACGCTCCGCGTCACGTCGACGGCTCCCGGCGGCACGCTCACGACGACGGCGGGCGCGCCGTATCACGCCTAGAGGAGCTCGACGATGGCCTACACCGCACTCCCGGATCGCCGGATCCCGTATGACAACGATGGGACGGTCCTCGGCTACAGCGTGCCTACGTGGGGCGCTACGGAGGCGTCGGAGATCGCGAACGGCGTCGTCCTGTGGATGACCGGCGCCGACATGATCGAATGGAATGATCCCGACTACGTCGGCCTTTCGTCCGCCAACATGAGTCTCGACGGAGGCGTCGGGCGGAACGCACAGGCAATCTGGCTCTTCATGCCCGAGCAGCGCGAAGTCACCGCGGCCTATGCCGGGCTCAACGTGGTCACGGCCGCCGACGGATCGAACCTCGGGCTCTTCTATGGCTCCAATGACACGACGAACGGCGTAGACGGCACGTGGGAGGCCGCGTCGTGGTCGTCGGGCGTCGGGTCGGGTGCGAAGTCTCTCGACGGATGGAGGCGGGGGATCAAGCCTCTTTCTTTCACGGGCGGCAAGAAGGCGATCCGGTTCACGCAACATCTCGACGTGTCGGCGTCGATCACCACTCTCCACGTCTACGGAGAGAAGCAAGCCGGACAGACTCCCGACGACGTGATCTTCATCAATCACGATGACACGCCGGGCGTCGAATTCACCGCGCCCGAGGACTTCGGGGATCAGCCGCTCGGGACGACGGTCGTCCGGCAATTCCGGCTCAAGAACGTGTCGGGCACGAAGACGGCGAACACGATCAACGTCCAATGCAACGACTCCGACTTCGCGATCTCGGAGAACGGCTCGACGTGGGTCGTCACGATCAATATCACAAGCCTGTCGGCGGGCGCCGAGAGCGCGACGCTGTACGTCCGATGCACGACGCCGGCCGTCGGCGCGCTCCTCGGCCCGCGCTTCGCCCGGATCGTCGTCACCGTCGCAAGCTACACGTAGAGGAGCTCGAGGATGGCACTCGCAACAGGGGCCGCGGTCTCCGCGAATACGGTGACGTGGACGACGATCGCAACCGTCACCGGCGACGGTACGAAACAGGTCATCGGGTGCGCGGCGTCGTGCGACGGAGACGTCGCGCTCGCGTTCGAGGTCCGGATGCAGATCAACGGATCGAACGTCATCGCTCCGTTCCGAGTGCCGGCCGCACAGGCGGGCGTCGTCTATGACTCGCCGACGACGATCCCGAACGGGCAAGCGTGCATCGTACAGGTGCTCCACGCGAAGGGATCCGCGACGACCTTCTCCGCGACGCTCTTCGGGAGCTAGGTCGTGTACGCGCTCGCGACCTCGGCCGGTCCGCGGCTCGCGGGCGCCTTCATGCGGAACGTGCAGACGCGCCTCACCTCGCCGACCTCCGGATCATCGAATACCTCCTCGACAGTCACGCTCCGGGCAGTCGCGCTCGATCCCTTCCGTCGCTCTCTCGCGGTCTCCTTCCAACTGGACCGCTCCGGAGCCTTCGGGTCTCCATCGCAACAGACGAGCGCGAACGTCAACGGGACAGGATGGGCGGACACGCCGATTGCGTGGGCCTCGACGGCGATCAGTAACGGGCAATGGTGGTATCGAGCCCGGGCGGTCTCCGTCGCCATCGGCGCGGGTCCGGGCGTGACGTCGAGGTACGCCGGCGCGGTCGGCTTCCTACAGGCGGGCGGGGCGGGTATCACGCGCTCGCTCTACGTCTACGTCAATAAGGGGATATGGGCGACGACTGTCGAGGCGCGCTCGCTCTACGTCTACGTCAATAAGGGGATCTATCCGGGCGTCCTGTCGATCCTCTCGCGGAGCCTCTACCTCTACGTCAATGAGGGCTTCGTCTCGGTGCTCGCGTCGCGCTCGCTCTATCTCTATGAGAACGTCCGCGACGGCGAGGTCTTCCCGTTCCTCAATCATCTATCGCCGGAAGAGCAGTACGTCGGCGGACAGGTCGACCTCTTCGGGGACGGCTTCGGGCAGTACCTCGACGCGCGCGCGTCGGCGACGCTCACCGTCTCCTCGACGAATGGCGGCAACGTCGCCGACTTCGTGCGCGATGGGAGCTCGGCGGAGTGGCAGTCGACGAGCGGCGCGGCGGCGTGGATCCGCTTCACGTGGGGCGCGGCGAAGCGGATCGTCGCGATCGTCCTCGAGGGGTCGCGACTCGGCGGTACGGAGTGGGGCGTCCCGCTCTTCCGCTTTGACGACGCGAGCTCGCAGAATGGCGGCGTCGCGGTTCCCGCTCCGGTGCTACCCGCCGGGTCGTCGGCGGAGTACCCGGTCGGAGGCGAGCGGGTCGTCTACTGGCTCGCGACGCCGAAGGTCTCGACGTACGTCGAGGTCGCGATCGCCTCGGGCGGAGGAGGCACGAACCGCGGGCTCTCGGAGGCGTGGGTCATCGAAGAGATCGTGCCGGCACAGGCGGCCGAGACCGCGCGCGCCGTGCTCAATCTCGGGCTCCTCACGGAGCAGAACATGGGGATCGTCGCGTGGCAGAACCGGAGCCCGAACCTGTACCCGGCGAATAGCGGCGTTGCGCTCGGGCCGGCGGCGACGGTCACGGTCCCGACCGGCGCGGTCTCGGGCCTCGTGCACGTCGAGGAGTCGACGTAATGGCGATCCGGACGTCGGGCGGGAAGCACCTCGAGATCCTCGAGCCCGGGGCGCTCGTCAATCTCCCGATCGAGGTCGACGTCTACGATGGCGGATCGCCGGCGACGATGCTCGCGACGATCGAGCGGGCACAGGACGCGGCGCTACAGCTACAGCTATCCGAGCTCGGCGCCGGCCGCTTCGCGATCGCGCGCTCCGACCCGAAGGCGACGGCCGCCATTCTGGCGAAGGGGAACCTCGTCAAGATCAAGACGGGCGGCGTCTACCGCGGCGCGTGGTGGATCGAAGAGCCCGAGACGATCCTCACCTCGACAGACGAGGCAGCCGGCGAGCTCGTGAAGGTGGCCGGCCGAGGAGCTCTCGCGTACCTCGAGCAAGCGGTCGTCTACCCGCCGGTATGGCCGACGGCCGCCGGCGCGTACCGCTCGGCCTCGCACGCCGCGAACGTGGACGCCGGAGCGACGACGATCGTCGTCGGCAAGCCGGCCGGCACGGCGAACGGCGACGTCCTCATCGCGGCCGTCGGCTTCGTGGGCGGGAGCTCGAAGGTGATCTCGCCTCCGACCGGATGGCGGGAGATCCGGCGCGAGGACAACGGGACCGCGCTCGGCGTCGCGTACTACCGCAAGCCGGCGACGACGTCGGAACCGGCGACCTATCAATGGGCCTTCTCGACGGTCACGAAGGCAGTCGCGAACGTCATCGCCGTACAGAATGTCTCGAGCGACTTCACGCAATACGGCTTCGCCGCGGCCTCGAGCGGAACGGGGAGCTCGATCCGCAATCCGTCGCTCGACGTAGCGACCGTCGACGGGATCCTCCTCACCTTCGCCGCGGCTACCGCGGGCTCCGGGATGACGCCTCCCGTCGGGATGACGGAGGCGACCGACGACGCGCAGCGGTCGACGTCCCGCGTCATGGAGTCGGCCTACCTCATCGGGCCGGCGCTCGGGTCGACGGGTGACAAGAACACGACGAACACGACGGGCGCGGCGTGGATCGGCGCGCAGATCTTCCTCCCGTCGACGGCGACACTCGACGTAGCCTTCGGAGGCGACACGCCGGGCGCGATCCTCGAGACGTTGATCGACCGCGCACAGGCGCGCGGGGCCATGACGTACCTCACGTATGACTTCTCGGGCACCGCGGACTCGGCCGGGCAGCCGTGGCCGGACACGTTCGAGCTCACTTTCCACGCCGGGACGTCGCTCCTCGACGTATGGCGGCAGCTTGTCGCTCTCGGCGTCGAGGGAGAGATGACGCACGATCTCAAGCTCTCCGCCTACGTCGACCGGAGCCGGGACCGGACGGGCGACGTCATTCTCCGCAAGGGCTATCACTTCCTCGGGAACGTCTCGAACGTCGGGCACCTCTCCGGGCTCCGGACCCGGCTCCTCGTCGAAGGCGCCGGCGGCCGACTGATCGAGGTCGGCCCGAGCTCGCTCGAGGCGAACCCGAAGATTGCGCGGCGCGAGGGATACGTCGCGATGGCGACCTCCGACGCCGCGACGGACCTCGCGCGCGCGGGGACGAAGAGCCTCGAGCTCGGGGAGCTCGAGGACGGGGCCCGGTCGATCCCGGTCACGCACGGGCTCCTCTCCGCGGGCCTGTACGAACCGTGGGAGGACTACCGGACGGGCGACGTGATCGGGCTCGATCCGGACGGGACAGGCGTCTACTCCGAGGAGCGCGTGATCGGGATCACGGTCGCGCAAGCCGGACCGCTCGACTACGGCGTCACGCTCGCGCTCAATTCGGTCGTCCTCGAGGCGGCGATCCGGATGCGGAGGGAGCTCGACGCGCTCGCCGGATCGGGCTCGAGGAGCTCCGGAGGGAGCTCGCTCGGGCTCGGCGGAGGAGGGAGCTCGAGCGGGGGCGCCTCCGCCGGTCTCGTGGCGGCGACGGCCGGCGACGCGACCGGCTACCTCATCGACAAGATCTCTGTCTCGCCGAAGCTCTCGAAGGTGCTCGGCGGCGTCTCCGGGAACCGTCAAGTCGCGCTCGACGTGAACGTGCCGGCGCTCGGATCAGGCACGCCGGACGGGACGCGCTTCCTTCGCGATGACGGCTCGTGGTCGCTCCCTCCGGGCGGCGGTGCCGCGACGCCTTCCGCCTACGGCACCATCGGCGCCGGAACCGGGGCCGGCGTGAAGACGCTTACCCTGACGGTCTCGGGAATGACTCTCGTGAGCACGACGCGGCTACGGGTCGACACGGCGGGGATCTACCTCGTCCACGCGCAACAGCTGATCCAGAGCGGCGGCGGGCTGTATTGGGGGATCTATAAGAACGGGGCGTGGGTGGCGCACTATTACAACGGCGACGGCTTGTTCGCGGACCGGATCGTCACGATCATGACTTACTTCGCGGTGAACGACTACGTCGAGGTCTACCAGTCCGCGAGCGTATCGAATGCGTGGTCCGGGACGCACTCGTCGTTCGCGATGCACAAGGTCTGACCCGCGTAGACTTGCGGCGAACAGGAGGGCGACCCGTGGCAGAAGCGAAGAGCGAACCGATCGAGGAGAAGCCGGTCCTCGAGCTCGAGGAGAAGGTCGCTCGGCGCGACACGCGGCGCGCGGAGCTCAAGGCGAAGCTCGACGACCCGGACGGGAGGGAATGGCACCGGAAGGCGCGCGCGAAGTGGCGCACGGCCGAGGAGCTCGCGACCGTGCTCGGCGTCGAGACGATCGAGATGTACGATCCCGAGCCGCTCCCGGACTTCCGGGCGAGCGCGCCCGCGCACGTGACGCGCCCGGACGTCTACGGCCGCTTCCTCGTCGACCGCGACACGCTCGTCGTGCACGACGTCTACGCCTCGAGCGAGGAGTGCGGGATCGACGGGATCCGGAACGGGACGTACGTGCACTTCCTCTCGGAGCTCCTCGAGACGATCGAGGAAGAGACTCCGTGCGCGGCGTGCATCGGCGCGTGACGTGGAGCTCCTCCTCTCGGGTGTAGGGCCGATCCTGATCTCCGTAGCGATCTCGCTCGGCGGGGCGCTCGTGATCTCCCGGTACGCCGGTCCCGCACAGGCGGCCTACGTCGCCGCACTCGAGAAGAGGCTCGCGATCGTGACCGCGGAACGCGACGAGCTCGACGACGACGCCGGCGGGCTCCGGGGCCGGATCTCCGAGCTCGAGCGACAGGTCGAAGAGCTCCGCACGCTCGGCAACGCGAAGGATCGCGAGATCGCCGACCTCTACCGACGGCTCGACGCCGACGAGCGACGCCTCACGGCCGACGAGAAGAGGCTCCCGCGATGACCGAAGAGATGACGCTCCGTAGCGTCCTCGCGCTCCTCGCGACGCCTTCGGTGATCGTCGGTCTCGTGCTCGCCGGCGCCGGCTACGGGCTCACGTTCCTGTGGTCGGTCGACGTCCGCGATCCCGTGCGGCTCTACGGGATCGCCGTCGTCCCGGGTCTCGCCTTCCTCGCGCTCCTCTTCGGGCTCCGGCTCGCCGCGGGCGTCGCGAGCCCGGTCTATCCTGTGCTCATCGCCGATTGGCTCCTCTTCGCTAACGTGGCATTCGGCGCGGTCATCGCTCGCCGGCGCTTCGTCCGGCGGCGCCTCGGGACAGGAGACAAGGAATGACGGAGGAACCGATCTACGGTCTAGGGGCGCTCCCGAACCCGCCCGACGCGCGGGACTACCCGGTCTCGGCGCTCTACGCGGCCGAGGGGCTCAATCCGACGCCCGTCGCCGCGCTTCCCGTGAGCTACCTCGCGCCGGGAATGCCTCCCGTGCTCGATCAGGGCGCGACTCCGCAATGCACCGCGTTCTCTACCTCGGCAATGAAGGCGTGGATGGATCGCCGGGATCAGGGGCGGTACTTCGACTTCGACGAGGGCCTCTTCTTTCGGCAGATCGGCGGGACGGCCGATGGCGCCTTCACGCGCGACGCCTTCGCGCAGATGCGCTCGGCCGGCTACCCGGTCGTCTCCTCGGGCGACGCCTCGGCGCACAGGATCGCCGCCTACTACTCCGTCCCGGCGACGTACGCGGAGCTCAAGGCGGCGATCTACGATCTCGGGCCGATCGTCATCTCGACGGCATGGTATCGGTCATGGTTTACGCCGGGCCCGGACGGAGTCCTCCCGGCTCCGAACGTGATCGTCGGCGGGCACGCGATCGTCGCCTACGGATGGAGCGCGAAGGGCCTCCGGCTCCGCAATTCGTGGGGCCGCTATTGGGGGTCTCTCGACGGCGACTGCATCATGGCGCCGTACCAGATCGCCGCGCTTTGGGATGCGTGGAAGGCGGTCGACCAGATCGTGCACCCGATCCCGTACGTGCACACGGTCGACGTCCTCGCCCGGCCGAGCCTCAACGCCCGGAGCTCGCCGTCGACGGCGGCCGCGAAGATCGCCTCGCTCGCGTACGGGCGCGACCTCGCGACGACGCGCCTCGAGAAGTACGGCGGGAAGTACGTCGCGAACGGCGTCGCGCGGACCGATTGGCTCGAGGTCAAGATCAGCGCGACCCGGAAGGGATGGGTCGCGCGCGGCTATACCCGGCTCATCGGGTAGGAACGGAGGGAGCATGGAAGTCTCGGAGCTCGCGACGCTCGGCGGAGTCGCTATCGTCGTGACGATCCTCGTCGAAGTAATCAAGCGGGCGGCCGCGATGACGGAGGAGGCGATCGCTCGCTTCGGTCCGCTCCTCGCCGTCGTGCTCGGGTGCGCGATCGCGATCGGCGCGGCGGCGTACACGGGCGGCGATCTCGTCGCCGGGGCCCTTACCGGGCTCCTCGCCGGCGCGAGCGCCTCGGGCATCTACAGCTACGCGAAGGGCGTCCGCTCGTGAAGTGGGCCCGGGTCCGCTCGTGGCACGCGGTCCGGACGTTCCTCCTCGGAGGTTCCGTCGAGACGTATTGCGGCCGCGTGATCGCCTCGCCCGCTCCGATCGCCGAGGATCTCCCGGCGGAGAAGTCGTGCGAGACGTGCCTCCGGATCATCGCGCGGGCGGCCGACTCCGGGTAGATCTCACCGCCGGAGGACACAGAAGGGCCCGAGCTCCTCGGAAGAGCTCGGGCCCTTCGTGCTACTCGCCGCGGATCAGGACGACGGTAGCGAAGGCGAGGGCGATCGTGACGGCCGCGATCGCGAGGATGGCGAGAGCATCGGTCGCGTTCACCGCGACGTGGGCGCCGAAGTAGATGATCGCGCCGGCGAGGAACGCCGGGACGACGACCCGGTCGATCGTCTTCATCGCGGCACGACGCGGTAGCCGGACCGCTCGAGGGTCCGGAGGAATGCCTCGACGCGGTCGCGCCGGGGATTGATCTCCATCGCGGAGAAGGAGGAGCTCCGCTTCATCCTATCCGCCTCTCGCTTCGACTCGTGGATCGCGAAGTCGATCGCGTACTCGAGGTCCGTCATCGGTCGCCGTACAGGTAGCGGAGCTCGAGCTCCGAGAGCCCGACCTCCTCGGAGAGCCGGGCGACCTCGGCCCGGATGATCGGCTCGAGGGCGAGGAGGTCGCCGCACGTGACGTCCCGTTGATCCTCGAGGACCGTCGGCGACCGGGCGGCGCCGGCTTGTGTGATCCATTCGTCCCATTCGGCGAGGCGGTACGAATTGCCGGTCTTCGTCTTTACCTCGCGCTCGACGACGACCCGGACGCCGATCCATCCGTAGAGCTCCGACTCCTCGAAGTGGAAGCGGCGACCGACGAGGCGCCGGCACAGGGCCGAGAGTCGGAGGATCCCGCCGGCGCGTTCGATCGACGACTGGCCGAGCTTCCACGAGATCATAGGCTCCGCGGTCCATCGTCCCGGCCTCGCGGGGACCGGCTTCGGGTCGGGCATCTCGAACGTGACCGATGGATTGGCTCGGCGGCCTTCGACGGCCGTCTCCTCGTGCGTGTGCATCCTCACCGCGAGGTGGGCTCCGGAGTGGTAGCCGTACGCCTCGAGCGAGAGCCCGCTCGGGAGCTCATAGACCTCGAGGCGGAGCCCGGTCCGATCATCGCAGATCGTCATCCCCGAGTCGTCCCGGACGATCCGGATCCGCTTATCCATGCCTTCCTCCTCTCCCGAGGATCGCCTCGGGCGTTCCGAGCCGGTCGATCAGGCGCTCGGCCTCGACGTACCGGCGGGTCTCCGGCGCTCCGGCATCGTGCCACGTGCGCCGGCTCATCATGGCGGCGAACCTCCGCCGGGCCCGGGCGTCCGCCCGGTCGACGATCCGGCCGAGCCGGCGGTAGCGAGCTCCGAGCGACCTCATGATCCCGATCCCCACGGGTCGCTCGTCGTGATCTTCCCGTCGACGAACCCGGTCGCCATGACGGCGTGCCCGGGATGCACCGCGACGACCTCCTCGGCCGTTTCCGCAATCGCGACGAGGGCGGGATCGACGCCGGCCGAGACGAGCTTCTCTCGGCCGGACCTCGTGAGCTTCGGCACCCGGTCCGGGATGGGCCCGTGGTCCGGGTAGCCGTCCGGGAGCGGGCTCACGTGGGCGTAGGCGAACCGCGTCGAGTAGTACCGGACCGCGCGGCCGCAGATCCGGCAGACGAAGCCGTCGGCGGTCACTTCGCGGCCGCCTTCGCGCAGGGCGCGAGCTTCGCGCGAGCATCATCGAAGCGCGCCCACGTGAGCGCGTCAAGGGCGCTCGGGTGCCCGTCGGAGAGGACTCCGCCTCCGCGCGCGAAGAGGCGCGGCAGATGGGCGCACCCGTCGACGTGAACCTGTAGCGCGCCGACGACCGGCGACGCGACGCTGTAGGTCGTCACGAGGCACCTCCCGGAAGGTCGTCGCCGTAGTGGCACCAGACGCACACGAGCCCGCCGGCGGCGCCGGCGTAGAGGGAGTGCGTCCCGCTCGGGCCGATGCACTTCACGTCCGCCCACCGGGCCCGGAGCGAGTCGGGCGCCGGGCCCGAGCTCCGCGCGAGGTCGGCGTAGCAGGGCCGGCAGAAGTCGCTCGTATCATCGTCGCCGGCGAACACGGCGCCGGCGAGGGCGCAGCCGCGGCCGGAGGGATCATGATCGTACCCGTCGAGCGGGTCGACGAAGGCGTGACCGGGAATGTCATACGGGCTCCGATCCATCCGGTAGCCGGGCGAGTGGTGCCGGTCGCCGCGAGGCGCCGTGCACAAGTCGCACAGGTCATACCGGATCCGGAGGGCCGTCACGTCCGGGCGAGTCACCGGGAGGTCTCCTTCCTGATCCGAGGGGCTCCGTTCCGAGCGGCGCCTCCGAGAGAATTCTCTCACGATCGGTCCGGACTGTCAAGCGTAGATAGGGCTAGACAGACGTAGCCGGAGGGAGTACGATCGGCGCAATCCCGGCGCGGCCGGGTCGGAGCATGGAGGGCCGAGATGGATCGGCAGGAATGGCTCGAGCGTCGCCGGAAGGGCATCGGCGGGACCGATGCGGCGGCGATCCTCGGGCTCTCGAAGTACCGCACGGCAATCGACGTATGGGCAGAGAAGACGGGCCGGCGCCGGCACGATCGCGAGATGACGGCGCCTATGAAGTGGGGCCTTCTCCTCGAGGAAGTCATCGCGCGCGCCTACACGGAAGAGACGGGCCGGATCGTCCGCCGGGTGCCGATCCGGAAGCATCCACGCCTCGACTTCGTGATCGGATCCTTCGACCGGCTCGTGCTCGCGACGGAGTACCTCCCGGGGAAGATCCTCGAGATCAAGACGGCACGCTCCGACGACGGCTACGCCGAGCGCGGGAGCGAGCTCGCCGTCGCGGCGCCGAGGCGGATCCCGCCGATGCACTACGTACAGGTGCAGCACTACCTCGGCATCTCCGGGCTCGCCGAGGCGGACGTCGCCGTGCTCTTCGGCGGGAGCGACTTCCGGATCTACCCGATCCCGCGCGACGACGAATTCATCTTCGACCTCTACGCGGAGCTCGGCCTGTGGTGGAACGCCTACGTCGTCGGGGACGTACAGCCGCCGGTCGGCCCGGACGATGCGGCCTTCCTCTCGAGGAAGTACCCGCGCGACCTCACGGAAGAGACGATCGCGACGCCCGAGATCGTCGAGACGCTCGAGGCGCTCCTCGCGCTCCGGGACCGGATCGACCTCCTCGAGCGCGACCGTGACGCGATGGAGAACGCGATCAAGGAATACATGGGCGACGCCGGGAAGCTCATCTCGGCGCTCGGCACCGTCTCGTGGAAGGCGAACGATCGGCGGACGACGGGATGGAAGGAGGTCGCCGGCGCGTACCGGAAGCTCGCGATCGAGCGGATCGGCGGAGACGTCATTCTCGACGAGCTCGACTCGCTCGAGGGGCTCTATACTCAGTCGAACACGGTCCGGCCGTTCCGGGTCACTCGGAGTAAGGAGAAGGTATCATGACTCCACGCCCGCAGGACAGGCGGCGCGAGCTCGATCCGGAGGCGGCGGCCGCCAACCGGGCCCGCGCAGTCGTCGCGTACGATCCGGTCGCGGCCGGCCGTGCGCTCACACAGGCAGTCGAGGAGCGCCGGCCGCAGCTTGCCGCGCTCCTCGGCGTCGAGCTCGACTCGGAGCGAGGGAAGGCGATCGTCGATCGCTTCGTCACGGTCGCGCTCCACGCCGCGACGAGCCGGCCGGATCTCCTCATGGCGACGAAGGAGTCGCTCGTCGAGTCGATCCGTGACGCGGCGATGCTCGGCCTCGAGCCCGTCGGCGCGACGGGCGACGGGGCGATCGTCGTCTACCACGAGCGGCGGACCGTCAACGGCCGCGACGAGTGGGTCGACGTGGCGCGCTTCCAACCGATGTACCGCGGGCTCCTCAAGCTCGCCCGCCGGTCGGATCAGCTAGCCTCGATCGACGCGCACGTCGTCTACGCCGGAGATCAGATCGAGCTCGATCTCGGGTCGCAGCCGAGCGTCCGTCATGCGCCCGCGCTACAGGGGCGCGGGAAGCCGATCGGCGTCTACGCCGTGGCCGAGCTCACGAACGGGCGCCGGTACGTCGATTGGATGCCGATCGCCGACGTCGAGGCGGTCCGCAAGGTCTCGAAGGCGGCGGACAAGGGCCCGTGGGTCTCATTCTGGTCGGAGATGGCACGGAAGACGGCGATCCGCCGGCTCATGAAGAGGCTCCCGCTCGAGACGCTCGCCGAACACGCGATGCGCCTCGAGTCGGAGGCGGAGGAGCGCGCCTCGCTCCCGATGATCGCGGCGCCCGTCGAGGTCTCCGACGCGCGAGCCCGGCTCCGGGCCCGCTTCGGTGCCGTCGAGGAGCCCGTCGCGGAGCTCGAGGCGGGCGCGCCCGCCGTAGACGGCTCAGGAGCGGCGGAAGTGCTCGAGACGCACGACGCGGCGCCCGAGGTCCGGAACGTGTCACCGGAGCCGGCGCCGGCCGCCGTGGACCCGAATTGCGGGGCCGGCTCCGACCCGGCGCTCGGCGACGTCGAGATCTGCAACCTCCCGACCGGGCATTCGACCCGCGCCGGGCACAAGCGTATCGACCCGGAGACGGGGGAGGTGCTCGCAACATGGCCGGTGGCGAAGTGATCGTGTATCTCAAGGTCGCCGAGGCGGCGGCCGCGATGGGCCTGTCGGTCTCCGCCGTGAAGCGGATCTCGCCGGCGGACCTCCCGTACACGCGGGTCGCCTCGCGGGGCGATCGGCGCTACCACGTCGACGACGTGCGTCGCTACCTCGCGGCGCGGCGCGTCGACGGGAGGTGAAGAGGCTAGGCGCGAAGGATCCGGTCACGCCGGAGCTCCGCGCCTACGTCCTCACCCGCGACGCGGCGTGCGTCGTCGCGCTCCTCGTCATGCGGCACGAGCTCACCTTCGCGGACGTCGGCGGGTGCCGGGACCGCAAGGGGCGCGAGCTCGGCCTCCTGATCTCCGTCGGCCCGTCCCTCTTCGGCGAGCTCCTCACCGTCGCGCACGTGCGCGACCGCATGGGCGGCCGGCTCGGGCTCCGCCCGGCGTCGACTGCGCGCCGGCTCGCGGCCGTATGTCACGGGCACCATCTACTCGATCCCGTCGTCGATCGCCGCGACGTGCGCCCGGTCGTCGACGCCTACCTCGAAGGGCTCGAGGGCCCGGGACCGTCCTCGCGCCCGTGGGAGCGCATCGCGCGCGTCCGCGGCGCGCTATCCTCCTCACCATCGGAACAGGAGGGTACAGATGGGCCGGAGTGACGGCTTCGAGACGGCGGACGTGTCGGTCGACCTCTTCGACGACGACCGCGTCCGGAAGCTCGCCCGGAGGATCGGGCCCGCGCAGATGCAGACGGCGATGGTCGTCCTCGTCGGGACGATCCTCGGCTCATGGTCGGAGGGTCGGCGCGTCCGGGCCGACGAGGCGGCTCCGCTATGGCTCCCGCTCGAGCTCGTCGGGCCGGCCGTCGACGACCTCCGATCCGTCGGGCTCCTCGACAGGACGGGGCGCGTATCGGTGCGCTCATGGGCGCGAAGGTACGAACCTGTGCGCGAACGGCGCGAGAGGAACCGCGAGCGATGGTCGCGGTACAACGCATCGCGAACGGGAGGAACCGCGGACATACCGCGCGGTAGCCGCGCGGATACCACCGCTTCCGTTCCTCTCCTCTCCGATCCTATCCGTCCGTCGCGCGGGCGCGCGCGAGAGACGAGGTCGCAAGCGACCGGAGAGACGGGCGGGCCGGTCTCGCTCGCGGAGGCGATGGCGGCGACTCCCTTCGGGGCGGAGCTCCTCGCGAAGAGAGGGTCGTCGTGAGCGATCTCTTCGGCTACGATGACGAGGACGGCCGCTCGCCCGCTCCCGGATCCCGTGGGCCCGCAGCGGACCGGGCCGATGGCCTTCCTTCGGTCCGAGCGGGCGCGGGCCGGCCGTCACCTTCCTACTGGCCGTGCGGCTTCGTGAAGCTCACCGCGGCCGATCGTGAGCTCGCGCAGGAGTGCGCCGAGGTCATGATGCGGAGGGCCCGGGCGACGCACGCGACCGATCGCTTCGGTACGCCGTCGACCCGCTCGCACTACATCGGGGCGCTCGGCGAGGTCGGCTTCGCCCGGTGGATCCGCTTCCCGTGGAAGTGCCATCCCGGCGACACGCACGGGAAGACGGACGTCTTCGGCTACGAAGTGCGGGCCGTCGGGCCCGACGTCCGGACGCTCTACGTGAAGACGAAGGGCAACGATCGCCACGAGACGGAGATCGCCGGCGTCGCGATCCTCGCCGGCCGGGACGCCGACGGCGTCATCTCGAGAGAGGCGGCCGTCTTCGTCCTCGGATGGATAACGGCCGGCGAGCTCCGGAGGCTCGGCCGGCTCGGCGACCCGGGCAACCGCGGCGCTCCCGGGTACTTCCTCGAGGATCTTCGGAAGCTCCGGCAGGACGGATGGAGGCAGCCGTGATAGAGGTAGCCGTGCTCGCTCTCGTGTGCTTCGTCGTCGGCGGCCTTGCCGGCGCAGTCGTGACGCTCATCATGGCGGCGGCGATCGCCGGCGGTCGCGCCGATGACGAGATGGATGCTCTACGGAACAGGAGGAAGGAATGACTACGTCGATCGAGCTCCCGTGCGTCCTCGAGATGGTCGTCGAGTGCCCGAGGTGCGGCGACGTCGCCGCGATCGCCGTCGGGCTACACGGCCGGCTCGTCGCCGATGACGACGGGACGGGCACGCTCAAGGTCCGCGTCGATCAGAAGGCAGTCGAGCACGTGTGCGCGCAGACGCGCCTCGATCGCGTCCCGGGCTTCGTGACATTCGAGGCGCAGGGGCGGAAGGTCACGATCGACGCCGATGAGGGCCTCGAGCGGCTCGAGTCGATCTCTCGAGGCGAGATCTCATGACGGAGACGGGGCCCGCGACGCTCCGCTTCATGCCCGACGGCGAAGATGCGCCGTGGATCCTCCCGGATTGGGCGGTCTACCGCGAGGGCGCGCCGACGACGTGCCGCTCGTGCAGGGCGGTCGTCCTTTGGGTCGAGTCGGCGGTCGACAGGCAAGCGCGCTCCGATCAATCCCGACGGGATCTCGCACTTCGCGACGTGCCCGGACGCGGCGAAGTGGAGGAAGCCGAAGTGATCGTCGACACGATCGTCCCGATCGGGCTCGCGATCGCGCTCGCGCTCGGGTACGATCTCGGCCTCGAGCCGGCGACCGGAACACGGTCCGCGCCGGCTCTCGAGGAGGTCCGGACCGCGATCCCTCCGGACCTCACTCCCTCGGCGACGCGGCCTCCGGGCCCGTCGGCCGCACCGGCTCCGACCCGCGTCGTCCGGGGGATAGCATCCACGTACGGTCCCGGCTTCGCCGGCTACCTCGCTCTCCCGGAGGGGCGCGGGATCCGGGTCCGCGTGTGCGGGCCCGCGGCGTGCGTGGTGCGAACCTCGAACGATGCGGGCCCGGCGCTCTCCGCGCAGCGGGCCGGCCGGGTCGTCGACCTCAGCGTCGCCGACTTCGAGACAGTCTCCGGGTCCGGATGGCGCCGGGGCCTCGTGCGCGTGACCGTGGAGTACCTCCGATGAGAGCCCGGATCATCTTCGGCGCGCAGATGGCCGACCTCGCGGCCTTCATGGTCGGCGTGTCGGCCGTCGGGATCGGAGGGGAGTCGAATGTCGCGATGGGCGGGCTCTACGCGCTCGGCGGTATGACGGCGGTCGTCCTCGTCAAGAGCTCGGGTGCCGTGGCGCTCGCCTACATGGGCCCGCGGGCGGGGCGATGGTGGATCCTCCCGGCCGGCGCCGGCCTCGCCGGAGCGGCGACGGCGATCGCCACGGTAGCGCGGGCGGCGTAGGATGCCGTCATGGATCCGCGGCGGTGCTACTGGTGCGATCGGCCGACGGCGGAGCTCTTCCCTCCGGAGGGAGCCCGCCTCGCCGGCTCGCCTCCGCTCCCTCTCCCGTCGCGCATGACGGAGCGCGAGCGGCTCCGCTTCCTCCTGTGCCTCGAGTGCATGGTCGTCTTCGCCGGGCTCCGCTACCGACGCGACGCCGAGCTCATGGAGGCGGGACGTGCGTGATCTCTCGCACTACGGCGACCCGCCGACGCCTCCGCGCGACGAGACGCGGGCGCTCCGGATCATCGCCCGCGTCGTCGTCTTCGCCGCGCTCGGCTTCGTCTCCGCGGCGCTCGCGGCCGCTCTCCTCGGGTGGCGATGATGGGCCGGCCGGCGAAGCTCGAGGATCTCATCATCCTCGACGGGCAGCCGCGCAAGCGATGGGAGGTCATCGTCGAGCGGGTGCGCGCTGGATCGTACGCGGAGGTCGCCGCGGCCTCGACGGGCGTGCATCATTCGACGTTCTACCGATGGCGGCAGCTAGGCGAGGACCGCTTCGAGGACGGGAAGAGGATCCCGGCACGCCCGGAATACCGGGAGTTTCGCGAGGCGCTAGATCGCGCCGAGGCGGAGTCGGAGGAAGAGGCGATCGCGCACGTCCGCAAGGCGATGGGGACCGATTGGAAGGCGGCGATGACGTACCTCGAGCGTCGAGCTCCGCAACGGTGGAGACGCCGCGAGACCGTATACGGAGCAGGGCCCGCCGATGACGATCCAATCCCTCCCGCCCGGCGCCTCCGGGTCGAAGTCGACGAGGACGCACCCGGCAAGCTCGCCGAGCTCGTCGAGCTTCTCGAACGCGCAGCGGGCGGCGAGCCTACCGCCTGATCGGGCGACCGCGGCGCTCCGGAGCGTCACGATCCGAGGCATCCCGGGCCCGTACGTCCCGCACGATCCCCTCTCGGCCGGCCGGGAGAACATTCCGCAAGCGGCCTTCTGTCTTCTCGACGACCTCGAGGCGTTCTACGGCGGGGCCGCCGGCGGGGGGAAGAGCGACGCGCTCCTCATGACCGGCTTGCAATACGTCGACGTGCCCGGGTACGCGGCGATCATCTTCCGGCGCACCTTCACGGACCTAGAGCTCCCGGGCGGCCTGATCGAACGATCGCAGGAGTGGCTCGGCGGGACGACCGCGCGGTGGATCGACCGGATGCACACGTGGGCCTTCCCGGCAGGGTCGACGCTCTCCTTCGGCTACCTCGAGAGCGAGCAGGACAAGTACCGCTACAAGTCCGCCGAATTCCAATTCGTCGCCTTCGACGAGCTCACGCAATTCAGCGAGGCGCAGTACCGCTACCTCTTCTCGAGGCTCCGGCGCCCGTCGAAGATGGCCGACCCGGCGCTCTTCCGCGTCCCGCTCCGGATGCGTGGCGCCTCGAACCCGGGCGATCGCGGGCACGCATGGGTCCGCCGACACTTCATTCCGCGAGAGGTCGTCGACCCGGACACGGGCGAGCATCGCTTCGAGGTGCCGAAGGATCCAGCCTCCGGACGTCGCCGGATCTTCATTCCCGCGAAGATCACGGACAACCCGTATCTCGATCAGGAGAGCTACATCGCGAACCTCCGGCGGCTCGATCCCCTCGAGGCGGCTCGGCTCGAGCGCGGCGATTGGGACGCGACGGAGGGCGGTAAGCTCTTCGCTCCCGGCAAGGAACAGTACCTCCCGGTGCGGCCGGCCGACGTGCCGCGATGGTGCCGCCATTGGGACTTCGCGGCGACCGACGAGCGCGAGGGAGACGACCCGGACTACACGGCCGGGACGCTCCTCGGGCGAGCTCGCGACGGGAAGATCATCGTCGGCGACGTCGTGCGCGGCAGATGGTCGCCGGCGCGCGTCGAGGAGATCCTGCGCTCCACGGCCGAGCGAGACGGGCGGGCGACGATGATCCGGCTCGAACAGGAGCCCGGCTCGGCCGGCAAGGCGAACGTGTCGCACTACGTCCGGCACGTGCTACACGGCTTCGACGTCAAGGGCGTTCGCCCGACAGGCGAGAAGGCGGTCCGGGCCCGGGCCTTCTCGGCGCAATGGGACGCCGGGAACGTCTACCTCGTGCGGGGCCCGTGGAATGCGGAGTACGTCGAGGAGCTCGTCGCCTTCCCGAGCTCGGGCGTGCACGACGATCAGGTCGACGCGACGAGCGGTGCCTTCGAGGCGATCGTCGGGTATCGCCGGAGGCTCCGTCCGGCGTAGCGCGAGGGTGTAGGATCGCCGCGAGCGCGGGGCTCTTCCGCGACGATGGGAGGTTCCTCGGATGTCTTTCTGGTACACCGGCGCGAAGGAGAAGATCGCGAAGGGGACGCTCAATTGGTTGGAGTCGGGCGGGATCGACGCGCGCGTGCTCCTCGCCATGTCAAACACGACGGCCGACACGGATCAGGACGCACTCACGATCTCCGGGATCGGCACGCTCGACGAATACGACGGCTCCGGCTACAGCCGGGCACAGATCGCCGCACAGGCAGTCACGCGCGACGACCCGAATAACCGGGCGGAGCTCTCCGGCACCTCTCCGATCTCCTTCGGGGCGACGGTCGGCGCCGGCTCTCGCTCGGCGGCCGGCGCGGTCGTCTACGCGCACGTCGACGGCACCGCGGCGAATGACTGGCCGATCGCGTGGATTGACACCGGCGGCTTCCCGATCAATGGCGGCGGCGGGCCGTTCCAGATCGCGATCAACGCCGAGGGCCTTCTGCAAGCGACCTAATCCGGGAGGGGAGGGCTCCTCCCGTGGCGATCTCTATCCGCGGCAACGCCGGCGCGTGGGTCGCGACGGCGGCCGCCTCGAGTCTCACGCCGACCCTCCCGACGCACGTCGCCGGGGATCTCCTGATCGTCCGCGTGGCGGCGAAGGGCGTCAGCGGAGCGGCGCCGTCGACGGTTACGATCTCGTGCTCGACGTCGGGATGGAACCCGTGCGGGACGCAATTCCAGAATGGGACGACGGTCAACGCGAACGGCCTCGGGTCGCTCGCGTTCCGTGCCTTCTACAAGATCGCCACGTCCTCTTCCGAGACGAACCCGCAGATTGACTTCGGAGTCACGCCGTCGCCGGGCATGGCGGCGGCGGTCGTCTACCAGAAGGGTGCCGGCGAGTCATGGATCACGCCGACCGGGGCCGGCGGCGGCGACTCTACCCTCCGCACCGCTCATACGGCGACCATCGGGTCGCATATCTCGACGACGGCCGGCGACATGGTCGACTTCTACTCCGCGTGGGGCGATAACTACGCGGCGACCGTCCCGACCTTCACACAGGCGGGCCTCACGCTAGACACCGTCGCCGAGCAGCCCGCCGCGGCGGGATCGTTCTCCGACGGCAACGATGGGGCGGCAGACGGCGGCTACCGGCTCGTCTCGTCGGGCACGTCTTCGGCGGCGGCGGTCGTCACCGGCACCTTCGGCAACTCGGAGCAGGGCGGCTCGTGGACGACTCGCCTCCGGGTCGTCGCGACGACGGAGGTCACGCCGGATCCGGTCGCGCTCCCGCTCGCGGTCACGACGCCGACCGTCACCGCGGGCCGGCTCCTCGCACCGGCTCCCGTCGCGCTCCCTCTCGCGGTCGTCGACCCGGTCGTCACGGTAGGCGTGCTCCTCGCCCCGGCTCCTGTAGCCGTGGCGCTCGCCGTCCCGATCCCGACCGTCACGGCCGACGCGGCGCCGGTCATCGTCACTCCGGCTCCGGTAGAGCTCGTGCTCGCCGTGCCGACGCCGGGCGTCTCGGCCGGCGTGCTCCTCGCCCCTGCGCCCGTGGCGGTCGTCCTCGAGACTGTCGCTCCCGTCGTCTCAGCCGGCCGGCTCGTCTCTCCTGATCCCGTCGCGGTCGTCCTCGCGGTCACGACGAACCCGGTCACGGTCACGACGGAGCTCCATCCGGACCCGGCGCCCGTCGTGCTCGAGGTGCCGATCCCGACGGTCACGGCCGGCACCGCGGCTACGTCGGTCTCGCCCGATCCCGTCGCACTCACGCTCGCCGTTCCGACGCCGACGCTCCTCGTCGGTCGCGAGCTCGAACCCGCGCCCGTCACGCTTCCGCTCGTCGTGCCGGTGCCTATCGCGACCGCGGGCGTCCTCGTGTCGCCGGCGCCCGTCGAGCTTGTGCTCTCCGTCCCGGTGCCGACGCTCGTCGTCGGGATCATCCTCGCGCCCGCGCCCGCGCCCGTCGTGCTCGAGGTTCCGACGCCGGTCGTCAACGTGGGCGGCTCCGTCACGGTTTCGCCGGCTCCCGTGGCACTCGTGCTCGAGGTTCCGACGCCGACGGTAGCGGCGACCGTCTACCTCGAGCCGGCTCCCGTCGGGCTCTCTTTCGAGGTTCCGATCCCCGTCGTCTCCGCCGGCGTGCTCGTGACGCCCGATCCTGTGCTCCTCGAGCTCGCGGTCCCGACGCCCGTCGTCGCGGCGTCCGTGCTCCTCGCGCCCGATCCTGTCGAGCTCGTGCTCGCGGTTCCGGTGCCGCTCGTCACGAACACGGACATAGGCGTCCTCGTGACGCCGGCTCCCGTGCCTATCGCTCTCGTCGTCGGGAGCGTGACTGTTACGATCTCCGGGCACCCGAAGGTCGTCGTCGTCGCCGCGGATGCGAGGCGGATCTCCGTCGTCCCGGTCGACTCGAGGCGTAGCATCGCCGCGGCGGGCGACGATCGCCGCGTGCTAGTGGAGGTCGGCGATGGCTAGGTACACGAAGGGCGAAGAGGTCCGTCTCACGGGCACCTTCCGCGTCGGAGGCGTGCTCACGGACCCGACGGTCGTCACGCTCACGATCCGCGATCCAAACGGGGCGCAGACGACGCCGACGGCTACGAAGAGCACGACGGGGACGTACTACGCCGACCTCGCCGTCGCGACGGAGGGCCTGTATCACTACCGCTTCGAGGGAACCGCGCCCGCGCTCGGGGCCGCCGAAGGGAAGCTCGAAGTGAGGAGTGACTTCGGATGAGCCGGATCAAGGCGTGGATCCTCCGCTTCGTCGGGCGCTCCGGCGATGGATGGGCCTTCCTCACGGGCCGGCAGTCGGCAGACGCCCGCAAGGTCGGCGACGGATCGGGCTCGTCGATCGTCGTCGCGGCGGTCGGATGGATCGCCCGCAACTTCCCGGAGGCGCCCGTCCGGGTACAGCGCAAGAACGATGACGGCGAGCTCGAGCTCGCGAACGATCCCGGCGTCGAGGCGTTCCTCGAGCTCCTCCGGCACCCGAACGATTGGTACAGCGGGATCCTCCTGTGGATGGCCTCGATCGTCGACTATTGGATCCGCGGGAATTCCTATTGGGTCAAGATCCGGGACAAGTCGACCGGGAACCGGGTCGTCGCCTTGTGGTGGATCCCTTCGTGGGCGATCGCGCCGGCGTGGCCGGAGAGCGACCCGTCCGTCTACATCTCGCACTACGTCTACAAGCCGAACGCCGACACGATCCTCGAGATCCCGCCCGAGGACGTCGTGCACTTCCGATGGGGCTTCGACCCGCAGAACATTCGCGTCGGCCTGTCGCCGCTCGGCTCCGTGCTCCGGGAGATCTTCACGGACGAAGAGGCGGCGAGCTACACGTCGACGATCCTCCGGAACCTCGGCGTCCCGGGGATCGTCATCTCGCCCGGCGAGGACGTCGACCTCGAGGCCGAAGACGCCGAGGCGATCAAGGAGCAATTCCGGCAGCAATTCTCGGCCGACCGGCGGGGCGACCCGATGGTGCTCGCGGCGAATGCGAAGGTCGACCGGGTCTCCTTCTCGCCGGCGGAGCTCGATCTCCGCACACTCCGGCGGATCCCCGAGGAGCGCGTCTCGGGCGTCCTCGGCGTGCCGGCGATCGTGGCGGGCCTCGGCGCCGGCCTCGATCGGTCGACGTTCGCGAATTTCGGCGAGGCTCGAGAGGCGGGATGGGAGGAGAACCTGATCCCGACGCAACGCCTCCTCGCGGCCGAGCTCGAGTCGCAGCTACTCGACGACTTCGTCCCGGACCTCACCGGCTACGTCGTCGACTTCGACGTCTCGAAGGTCCGGGTGCTACAGGAAGACGAGAATGCGAAGTGGGCCCGCTACGGGGCCTCGGCGAAGGATGGCCTGATCCTCCTCTCCGACTTCCGGCGCGGCGTGGGCCTCCCGGTCGACGAGGAGCTTCACGACGTCTACCTTCGCGATGCGCGGATCGTGGCGATCAGGGCCGACTCGCCCGAGGCTACGGGGATCGAGGAAGAGGCGCCGGCCGAGGAAGTGCTCGGCGGCGTGCCTGTCGAGGAGCCCGAAGAGCCGGCCGAGCCGACGGTCGAAGAGGAGCTCTCGGCGCTCGAGGAGCTCGTCGCTCCCGCTCCCGCATCGGGCAACGGATCCGCTCCGCCCGTCCCGACCGGGGCGTAGCTCGTGGCCGCGGCCGCGGTCGCACCCGCGCGTACAGCGCGCGTACAGCGCGCGCTACCCGCGCGCGCCTCGCGGGCGTCACAGGCGGCGAGGGCGCGCACGATCGCGCAGCATGAGCGGCGCTACGTCAAGGTCGCCGATCGGTACTTCGCCGGCTTCTATCGGCGCGTCGCTCCCACGTGTGCCCGCGTCGCGCGCGACGTCAAGCTCACGAAGGCGGACCTCTCGATTGTCTCCGAGGTCTACGCGAAGCTCGGGACGTTCGCGTGGGATCAGGAGACGCGGATCCTCACGAGGGCTACCTCGCCCGTCCTCATCGGGGCGATGACGGACGCATGGCGCTACGTCGACGCCGAGGTGCCGGGCGCCGGCGTCTCTTTCGACCTCAACGCACGCCCGGTCCGCTCGATTGTCGGAGGCGTCGGCCTCCGGATCCGACAGGTAGAGGACACGTCGAGGCAGCGGATCGCGACGATGATCGCGGACGGGATAGAGAAGGGCCTCTCCGTCGAGCAGATCGTCCGCGGCGTGCCTCCCGGGAAGACGTCCGTCCGGGGCCCGATCCCGGAATTCCCGGGGATCCGCGGCCTCGTCGACTCGTGGACGTCGACCGGCACCGTAGGCTTCCGCGGCGGCGGGACGGGCACGGGCTCCCGTAGCTACCTGATCGCCCGGACGGAGGTCGCGAACGCATACAACCTCGCGGCGTGCGACGCCTACGCCTCGAGCGGCGTCGACTTCCTCGAGGTCTTCGACGGGCAGGATTGCGGATGGAGCTCGCACGACTCGCCCGACACGGCGCACGGGTCGATCCGCTCCGTCGAGGAGTGCGCGCGGCAGCCGATCTCGCACCCGCGATGCCAACGTGCCTTCGGGGCCCGGCTCGACGCGACCGTCGCGGCTCCGTCGCCGTACGCCGACTCTCGAGCTCGAGGCGGATCCGTACCGGGTGCGACGCCGGGTATCGGCGCGGTCGACCCGCTCGACGCCGAGGCTCTACACCTCTCCGGGTATGAGAAGGTCTCGCGCCCGTCGGCGGACGTCGCACAGGCGGCGCAGCGTCAATGGGAGCGGGCCCGGGCCGCCGAGCCGGGGATCTCGAAGGCGCTACAGGTCGTCACGGACGGCCGGATGGTCACGTATGACGAGGCATTCGCACAGGCGGCGGCGGCTCCCGGCGGCGACCTCGCCGGCTTCGCGGCGCGCCGGAAGAGCCTCACCTCCCTGTCGCGGAAGATGCAGTCGGAGATCGACGAGGTCGCCGTCAAGGAAGCGCGCGCGATCTCGGGCGCCGAGGCGGCGACGCGGATGGGCGACACGGTTCGCTATACGGTCCGCTTCCAACCGGGCGAGTACGGCGCCGGCGCGCGGCAGATCGCGCAGGAGCTCGTCGACGCCGGCAATCGACCGTGGGCGCCGATCAATCCGAAGACGGGGCTCCCGGAGGTCCGATGGAAGGTCAAGTGGGCCGACGACGTCGACCCGGCCTACCGCGGGATCAACTCGAATTGGGTCTCGCCGAACGGGACCGTCTTCGAGGTGCAATTCCATACGCCGGCTTCCTTCTACGTGAAGGAGAACCTCAATCACAAGCTGTACGAAGAGTGGCGCCTCCCGACGACGTCGGTCGCTCGGCAACAGGAGCTCGTGGCGGAGATGGCGCGGAACATAGCTTCGATCGAAGTCCCGGGAGGCATCCCGAGCGCGACGGAGATCTCGGCGATGGCGGCGCGCGAGACGGCTTCCGGGGCGGCGGCGGCCGCGGCGCGCAGCTTCGACGTCTTCGCCGACCCGGACGTCGTCGCGGCTCGAGCTCGATACGATGCCTTCCGGGCGATCGCCGGGCCGCAACAGGGCGAGGAGCTCGTCGCTCTATACGACGAATACACGGCTCTCGTGCGGTCGACGATCGCCCGGCACAAGGCGACGATCCGGGCGATGCCGGTCGACGAGGCGCGGACGGCGCTCGCGCGCACGCGCTCGGAGCTCGCGGATCTCGAGGCGGGGATGAGCAGGGCCCGGGACGCCCGGCAGACGGCAGAAGCGACCCGTCTACGCGAGGCTCGGGACTTCCTCCGCCGGCGGGAGGCGGAGCTCCGGGCGAAGCTCCCGTTTGACGAGCGCGTCATCGCGCGCCCGCTCGAGGAGGGCCTCGAGTGGCAGACTCGCACCCGGGCGTATGACACGATGCGATCGGCGACGCTCATCCTCGAAGACGAGCTCCTCTCGACGCTCGGGCTCCGATCGAAGTGGACGGGCAAGGTAGAGATCGGCGGGACGGGCCCCGGCGCGCTCGCGGAGATGGGATGGGAGGGCGACCTCGGCCTCGCTAGGTCGATGGGCCGGAAGTCACAAGCGGACTACCTTCACGCGATCGTGCACGAGTCGCTCCATTCGTTCTCCGACGCCGAGCCCGGGACGTACCTCTTCCGGCGCGGATGGGAGGAAGGCGTCGTCGAAGGCATGACGCGCGTGCTAGAGACGAAGGTCGGCGCGAAGA
>Ga0315273_10000666_pt1 | contig 37098 bp, 16 predicted proteins | sample YL17G02_0_MG_FD_205753 | JGI IMG/M metagenome (GOLD analysis project Ga0315273, IMG submission 205753) | Sediment microbial communities from Yellowstone Lake, YNP, Wyoming, USA - YL17G02_0 | ecosystem: Environmental > Aquatic > Freshwater > Lake > Sediment | place: USA: Wyoming | collected...
CGTCCCAGCCGTCCGGCAGCTCGCCGGCGAGCCGGCGCGTCAGCTCGGCCGCGCGCTCCGGGAAGCGGCGCTCGTACTCGGCCCGCAGCGTTAACCACCGGGTGCGCCCGGCGGCACGTTGGCGCGCAATCGCGCCGGCGTGCTCGTAGATGCTCTCGGGAACCTCGAACGGCTGCTCGATGGTCCAGCCGATGGCTCGGCGGGTGGCCGCGGCTTCCTCGGGACCGAGCGGGCTGCCGTGCGCCTCGGCGCTGTCCTGCTTGTGCGGGGCGCCGAAGCCGATGTGGGTGCGCACGCGGATCAGCACTGGTCTCGACTCGTCGGCGGTCGCCTGTGCGAGGGCCGCGGTGATGGCGTCGAGGTCGTTGCCGTCGTCGACGTGGAGGACGCGCCAGCCGTAACCCGAGAAGCGGGCGGCGACGTCGTCGGAGTAGGCGAGCGAGGTGGGGCCTTCGATGGTGATGTGGTTGTCGTCGTACAGCACGACGAGCCGGCCGAGCCGCAGGTGGCCGGCGAGCGAGGCGGCCTCGTGCGAGATCCCCTCCATGAGGTCTCCGTCGCTGGCGATCACGAAGGTGCGGTGGTCGAAAAGCGCAAGGCCGGGCTCGTTGAAACGCGCCGCGAGGTGACGTTCGGCGAGGGCGAGGCCGACGGCGGTGGCCAGCCCCTGGCCCAGCGGTCCGGTCGTCACTTCGACGCCGGCCGTGAGGCCGTGCTCGGGGTGGCCAGGCGTGCGCGAGCCCAACTGGCGAAAGCGCCTCAGCTCGGCGAGCGGCAGGTCATAGCCGAACAGGTGGAGCAGGGCGTAAAGCAGCGCCGAGCCGTGGCCGGCCGACAGCACGAAGCGGTCGCGGTCGGGCCACTCCGGGTGGTGCGGGTCGAAGCGCAGGTAGCGGCTCCACAGCGCGTACGCCATCGGGGCGGCGCCGAGCGGCAGGCCGGGATGGCCGGAGCGCGCCGCCTCGACCTGATCCACCGCCAGCACCCGCACCGCCGTCATCACCTGTCGGTCGCGCTCGTCGAAGGGGGGCATCGCTCCTCCTGTCGGGAGCCGGATCTTAGCATTCAGGCTCTCTTGCTTTTTCCGCCAGTGGGTGCGACGAGCTCTACGTTGTCGCGCGCAGGGGGCGGCGGTGGACCGGTCGAGCCGGCACCGGTGGCTTCACGGTGATGCTGCCGCTCTGTACGCAGGTCATTCCAGCGGCGCTGCTCGTCACGCGCCAGCCGAACGCCCCGGCGTTGGCGTAGGTGTGGCTGGTGGCCGCTCCGCTGCCGTGCGCCGTGCCGTCGCCGAAGTCCCAGTCGAAGGTGACCGCCGGGCTGCAGCCCGCCGTGGCGGTCGAAGCCGAGAAGGAGACGCCGGTTGCCGCCAGCGCCTGCTCGGGGCCGATTGCCGAGCACGACAGCGAGCAGTCGCTGATGCCGACCGGCAGGACCTGCGCGCGAGCCCCCGAGGTGTTGTGGTGGTGCAGGAGGAGCAGGCCCTGCGCGGCGTCGGCGGCGTAGTTGGCGCGGTCGTAGGCGAGCTGCACCTGGCCGTCGCTGCGCGCCGCCACCGGACCGAACGACCCTGCGAGGGGCGCGAGCCCCGGCTTGGCGACGTCGTAGGTCATCTTCGCGGTCGTGGAGACGCTGCCGGCCGACGAGTTGGTCGACTTGACGCGGTAGTCGAACGCGGAGGCGCCGGAGGACAACCCGAGCGCGGACGCCGGCACCGGCAGCACCACGACGTTGGTGCCGAAGACGACCGTGTCGAGCTCCGCAGCCGAGTAGCGGTTGACGTAGCCGATCCACGTGCAGGCAGCGCCGCTCGGGCACAGCTTGACTCCGAACACGTCGCTCGGTGTCGCGCTGTTATCGGTGACCGTCGACGAGTCGGTAGTCTCCAACTGGTAGTCATAGGCGCCGTCGCGGTTGATGTCGACGTCCACCTCGAAGCCGACGTCGCTCGGCGTCGCCCAGTCGCCGACCGTGGCGATGCCGAATTCGAGCGTCGTCGCGGCCAGGCTGCCGCCACCGCCCGCGGCGAAGTCGCTGCCGACGCCGACGTAGCGGATCGACGCGTTGGCGGTAACGGGCGGCGCCGTGGCCGGGCCGGCGTACTGCAGCTCGAGCGGGGTGACCAGCGAGACGATATCGGCAGGATAGGCGGCGCCGGACTCCAGCCCCTGGCCGGCGAGGTTGACGGTCAGGGTTCCCGCCGCAGCGCCGAGGATCAGCTCGGATTCGTGCGTGCCCATCGCTCCGGCCGGGCGGGGAGCGGCGTACAGCGGCACGCGCAGGGCGGTCCCCACCGCCGGCGTCAGGGTGACGAAGCCGGCCTCCTCGCCGAGAAGCTGGCGCGGCCGCTCGTCCTGGGTGGTGTCTGCCGCCGGATCGGTGCCGTGGTTCATGGCCGAGGCCGTGGCGTTGAGCTGGACGGTGAAGGTGCTGCTGCCGCCGGCGGGCGCGGTCACCGACGAGCCACCCGGGAAGGTGATATCGACGCCGGCGACATCACTGGTCGCGGTGTAGCCGACCGCGAACGTCTGGTCGCCGGTGCCGCGGTTCTCGACCTTGATGGTACGCGTCAAGGTGGTCGTGCCGGAGACTTCGAACGCGCCGAAGCAAAGGCTGACGAGGTCGGGGTGGTCGGCATCGTAGGCGATGCTGCTGCTGGCCGCGGCGGTCGGCATGTAGAGCTCGCCGGCGCCGACCCGCATCGGGCTCATCAGCGGCCCCTGCTGGTTGAAATTGGCGTAGAGGTCGGTGGCGGTGTTCATCACCAGCGCCTTGAGCGCCTGCGGCGACCAGTCCGAGTGGAGCTGCTTGAGCAGCGCCATGGCGCCAGCCACGTGCGGGGTGGCCATCGAGGTGCCGCCGAAGTTGGCGGCCGTGGTGCCGCCGCGAGCCGCCGCCGAGGTGATGACGTAACCGGGCGCGGTGATGTCGGGCTTGAGCGCGTCCTGCGACTCGCGCGGGCCGCGGGACGAGAAGTACGCGACGGTGCCGCCATCCGACAGCAACATCAGCGTCGCCTGGACGCCGGGGGTCGGCAGCTTGCTCTTGATCCTGTCGCCACCAGCCCCGGAGGTGAGGAGCGCCGGGATCGTGATCGTGTCGTCCTTGCCCACCATCGTGAATGGGAACTCTCCCTTGTTGTCGACGACAATGACGCCGATAGCGCCGGCGTTCTGCGCCGCCTTGACCTTGCTCACGAAGGTACAGATGCCGCGGTCGATCAGCGCGATGTTGCCGGCGATCTCGGCGCCGTTGGTGATCGCGGTGCACGCGTTGTTAGGGGTGACGAGGACGACCGGGCCGCTGAGCCCGCTCTCCGAGGTGGCGCCGCCGAACGCAGCCGGAGTGGAGTCGGGGTTGCCGGCGATCTCGGCCGGGCTCGTGATGTGCAGGTCAGACGCGCGGACGCCCGCGTCGGCCGAGGCCGCGACGGAGATCGCCCGCGGCGCAACTCCGGGCGCCGAGACGACGTAGGTCGTGTCGCCCTCGTTGCCGGCGGCGGCGACGACAATGACGCCGGCAGCGGCGGCGTTCTCGACCGCGGTGACGGTCTGGCTCTCGCTTGAGCCGAACGGCGACCCTAGCGAGAGGTTGATCACGTCGAGGTGGTCGGACAAGTTGCCGTCGCCGTTGGGGTCGAGCGCCCACTCGATCCCCTGGGTCGACAGGCCGGTCGACAGGCCGCTGCCAAAGACGCGGATGGCGTAGAGCTTGGCGCCGGGCGCGACGCCGGGTCCGACGCTGAACAGCGAGTAGTCGACGCCGGGCGCCCACGGACCCGCGTAGGTGTCGCCCTCGGAGGTGACACCGTACCCGGCGGCGATGCCGGCGACGTGCGTGCCGTGGCCGACCGACTCGAGGTCCATCGGGTCGCCGTCGGGGTGCGGCGTGTTGCTGCCCGTGTAGGCGTCCCCCGCGAAGTCGTGGCCGCCGACGACCTTGGCGTTCCACGGCACGGTGTTGTCGGCGAAGTTCTGCCCGGTGTACACGCCCGAGCCGCCGAAGTCCTTGTGCAGGTAGTCGATCCCGGAGTCGATGATGCCGATCGAGACTCCTGTGCCGGTGACGTTGCCGATCCCCTGCCACACCTGCGGCGCGCCGATCCACGGCACGCTCGTGGTCAGGAGCATCCGGTCGGGCACCAGCGGGTGCACCGCCTTGACTCCCGGCAGTCGGCGGATCGCATCGACGCGTGCCGGATCGATGTAGGCGGCGATGCCGTTGTAGACGCGCTGCACCCGGTAGATCACCTCGGCGCCAATCTCGCTGCCGGTGAGCGCCGGCAGCAGGCTCTTTTGCGCCGCCTCGACCTGCGCGAGCTGCTGCTGCGCCGCGACGGTTGCCTGCGCCGTCACGTCGGCGCCGAGCGCCCGGACGGCGGGTGTCGACGAGAGGATGCGTGCGTAGGTGCGGGCGGTCGGCTCGCCGGTCAGCTCAATCATCACGCCGACGCGGCCGCCGTCGACCCGCGCGGTTTGCAAGGCCCGGTCAGACTCGACCGGGCTCGCGCCCAGCGCTCGGGTCGAGGCCATCGCGAGGATCAGGGTTGCAGTCGAGAATCCTGACGCGGCACGTAGCATGCGCATTGCCTCCAGCGCCAGTCGCGAGGACGTGCTGAGTGGCGCACCGTTGAGACGTTATTGCAAATACCAGGCCTACCCCCGCGCCGAAGGTCGGCACCAAAGGCGAGCCGCAACGGCCGCCATTCTATGGCATCGACACCTGCAGGCGACAGCGTGGCGGCTCCCCGACTTTCGATCGACGGGCCACGGATCAGGGGTTCTTGAGCTTGGCGAGGATGTCCGGGATCGCGTCCCGATGCACCATGTAGGTGAGCATCTTCAGCTTGACGTAGTCCTCGCGGTAGAAATAGTAGCCTTCGAACTTGCCCCAGCGCGACGAGCGCCCGGAGTCCTTGATCAGGAACCAGTCCTTGCCGCCGGCCTGGGCGTATCCGACGATGTGGATGACGTGGTCGTCGGTCGAGGTGTGGTTGTTGAAGCGGAGCTCGCGGGCGTTCTGGTCGATGTACTCGGCCGGGATGTCGAACGTCGGGATCACCGCCGCGTCCTCGAACCCGTTGATGCCAGGTTCGGAGACGTCGCCGGCGATGTCCACGGTGAAGCCGTTCTGGACCGCCCGCTTGATCCCCGCGTACCACTCGTCGAGCGGCACGTTGACGTATGACGCATCATGCCGCCAGTTGTCGGGGACCTTGTACTCGCCGAGCGTGTGGAACGGCAGCGACAGTGTCGAAATGACGCTGACGTAGGCATCGAGATCGAGGCGGAGGACGCCGGTGACGAAGGAGCTCGGCGTGTACTCCTTACCCTGATAGGAGAACCGCTCGGGCGGCGCGCCCAGCTCGCGATCGAGGACTGCGCGGGTCATCGCAAGCACACGATCCTCGTCCCAGAGGTCATGGTCCTTGACCCACGCGGCGAGACTCTCGAGCTGCTCGATCAGCCGCGAGTGGTCGTGGCGTCCGTCGGCGGCGAGCACGCCCGGGTAGGCGTCCTCGGGCACCCCGCCGTACTGCTTCCAGATGCGCACCACGGCGTTGGCCTCGGAGCCTTCCGCGATCGGCGAGTCGCCGCGCGCCCGCGCGAAGCCGCGCATCTTCTCGACGTACTCCCAGTACACCGTGTGGAGCTCTGAGAGCTTGATCCGCTGCTTGGTCAGCCGGAACACCTCGGCCTCGAAGAAGCTGGAGCTCGCGAAGCTCCAGCAGGTGCCGGTGAGGTACTGCGCCTGCGGAGGGAAGTGCCACGCCTGTGCGAAGACATCCGGCGAAACGGGCCTGACGATGCCTGACATGTCGAAGCGCAGCGTCTTCCGGTCCTTCTCCTCGGCGTCCCGCTTTGCCTTTTGTTCCTCGCGCACCTTGGTGGTCGCCTCGTCCGCCTGCTTCTTCGCGGCCTTGCCGGCATCCTCGATCTGCTTGAGGACGGGATCCTCGTAGGCCGGCTTGTACACAACGGTGTCCCGCACCGGTGCCGGCGTGGGCGTCGGCTTCGCCGCCCACGCGGCGCCCGCTAGCATCGCCGCCAGAGCTACTGTCAGAGCCTTCTTCATGTCTTTCCTCCTCCCGAACCCCGAACCCCGAGCCCCGCGCCCCGTTCACCTGGCGAACATCTCCTCCACCGGCACGATGCGGATCGCGTCGCGGCGGATTCTCAGCGGGTAAACCTGAATCTCCTTGTCCTCCTCGAGCACCTCGGGCGGCTTCGGCGTGCCGTAGGTCATCGGGCTGGGCGCCTCGCTCGAGAGCGCGTCGGCGAGGGCGTCCGCATCCTGGCTGACCATGGCGATCGTCATCGACTCGGGCCGCAGGTACTTCCGGATTGCCGCGTTGACCTCGTCGAGGGTGAGCGTGGGCACGATCGCGCGGAAGCCGTTCAGGTGGCCGAGCGGCGGCATGCCGTAGAAGCTGTCGTCCATCGCGTAGCCGAGCCGGGTCGCGGTGGTCTCGGCGAAATGCAGGTAGTACTTCGACAGGAAGGCGCGCGTCAGCTCGAACTGCTCCTGCGTGAGACCGTTGGCCGCCAGATGCTCGACCTCCCGCACCGCCGCGCGCAGGGCGAAGTGCGCCTGGGCGTTGGGCACGGGCCGGATCCACACCTCGAAAAGCTGCTGCCGGCGGGGCACGCCGGGAGGGGGCATCTGCCGCATGCCGCCCTCGGCGAACCACTCGATGTAGGAGTAGTCGCCGTAGTTCATGCCGCGCGCCTCGCGGATCACCTGGTAGAGGTGCGACGAGGAGTTGCGGTGCTCGCCCAGCCACGAGTTGGCGAGCCAGAGGGCGTAGTACTCCCGCTCGCCGCGGCGCACCGAGATCGGGAAGCCGAGGCTGATGGCCGTCGACTGGCCGGGCTTCTTGACCATCACCACCTGTCGCCCGGCGGGCAGCGCCGGGCGTGGGGTCGCGGTCGTGGACGGGCTCCCCGCCGGCAGCGTCGCGAGCCGAGCCTGCAGCGCGCCGAGGAGCGCAGGCGGGTAGCCGCCGCCGGCGCCGAGCGTCACCGCGCCTCTGACGAACATCGAGCCATAGAAAGCCCTCACGTCATCGAGCGTGACCGACTGCAGGCCGGCGACCGTACCCTGGTTGATGTGGCCGTAGGGCGTGCCGGCGAACACGGTGTTGTACAGGGTCGCCTTGCCGAGCTCCTCGTCGGAGGAGTAGCGCAGCGTCTTTTCGAGGTAGTCGGTGGTGCGCTGCTTGATGCGCAGAAAATCGTCCCCGAAAAACGCCGGCCGCAGCACCGCGTCGAGCAGCAGCTCGGTGTAGGCGTCGAGGTTGTCACGGTGGACGCGGCCGGTGAACGTTGTCCGCTCCTTGTCGACGCGCACACCGTAGTCGGCAGCCATCGGGTAGAGCAGCTTGAGGATCTCGGCGTAGGAGTGCTTGGTCGTGGCGCCCTCCGCCATCAGGTTGGCGGTGAGGTAGGCGAGCCCCTCCTTGCCGGCGGGGTCGTCCTGCGAGCCCACCGCGAACGCGATCGCGAACGACACGGTCGGGTCGGCCGGCACCGGCAGCACCACCGCCTCCTTCTCCAGCTTCGGCATGGCAGCTTCCTTTTTCGGTACGGGCGTGGAGCTGGCACATGCCCCGACGACCAGCACTCCGGCCAGTAACACCGTGAGCCTTTCCCGAGCCCCGAGCCCCGAGCCCCGAGCCCCACGAGCGCAAGCGAAGCGAGCGCGAGTCATTTCGTCACCCCCTTCAGCACCGCCACGGTCCTTCGTTCGCTGGTGAGGCAGCGCCGGGCTGTCCGCTGCACGTCCTCCGGCTGCACCTGCGCGAGGGTCGTGTAGAGCTCGTCGACGGACTCCACGCGGCCCGTCATGGCAATGAAACGGGCAAGGCCGCCGGCGACGCTGTCCGGCGTGTCCATGCCCATCAGAAACTGGTAGCGCGCGCGCTTCTTGAGGTCGTCGAGCTGGCGCACGTCGGGCGGCTGTGCCTGCAGGGAGGCGATCGCCTCGTCGATGGCGGCGCGCACGGTCTCGATGTCCTTCTCGTTGGCGATCGTCGCCATCACGGTCCACAGCCCGGGATCGCGGCCCGAGCCGAGGTCGGCGCGCAGGCGCTGGACGATGCGCTGCTCGAGCACGAGGCGGCGGTAGAGGTCGCTGGTCTCGCCGAACAGCAGGTCCTCGAGCACCATCCCGGCAGCCACCTCGCGGCTCGCCGGGTCGAAACGGTCGCCCCTCCACGCGATCGCGAGGATCGGCAGGCTGCGGCCGTCATACGCGACGTCGACTCGCCGCTCGGCGGTCTGCTCCGGCTCCGCCGGGACCTGCGGCGCGATGTAGCCGGGCTGCCAGCCCCCGTACCGGCTCTCGATGAGCTGCAGCGTCGAGTCCGCGTCGATGTCGCCGGCGACGACGATCACCACGTTCTCGGGCCGGTAGAACCGCTTGAAGAACGAGCGCGAGTACTCGTACATCGTCGGCATCGCGGCAACGTCCGCCTCGAAGCCGATGGTGGTGTGCTTGTAGGTGTGCACGTCGAACGCGGTGTTCTGCAGCGCCTCGGAGAGCACGAACATCGGGCTCGTCTTGCCCTTGCGCAGCTCGCCGTAGACCGCCCCGGCCTCGGTCTGGAACTCGCGCTCGGCGTACGACAGGTTCTGGAAGCGGTCGGCCTCCAGCTCGATCACCTTGGCGAGGTCCGGCTTGGCGAAGTTGAGGTGGTAACAGGTCCAGTCGTCGGTGGTGTAGGCGTTGGCGTCGGCGCCGATCGAGGTCATGATCCGGTCGTACACCGGCCCCGGGTACTTCTCGGTGCCGCGGAACATCATGTGCTCGAAGAAGTGCGCGAACCCCGAGTGCCCTGGCTCGACCTCGTCGCGGCTACCGGTGCGGACCACCGAGTAGTACGCGACGAGACCGTCGGTCGGCAGCGGGACGAGGTAGACCTTGAGACCGTTGGCCAGCGTGTGCGTCCTGTACGAAAAGGGAAAGACTCCGGCGCCGGCCACGGTCGCTCCCAGGAACGCCATGGCGGCAAGCAGCGGCACGCTTCGCATGAGATCCTCCAGTCTGCGTGATTCGGCCGGCGTTGTCGGCGCCGGCCTGGAGATTCTACGGCTTTGTGCCGGCAGTCTGCTTCGGTGTTGTGCGTGCCAGCTCATCGTCGATTACGTCGCGGAACTGCGCGATCGGCATCGCGCCCTGGAGCAGGCGGCCGTTGACGAAGAACGTCGGCGTGGATGAGGTCGCCGCCTCCTCGGCGCTGGCCATGTCCGCGTCGATGTCCTTCGCGTGCGCGTTCTCGTCAATGCACTTGGCGTAGGCCGCCGCGTCGAGGCCGGCGTCCTTTGCCCACCCCTTCACCGCGTCTGCCGTCACCCCGCCCTGATGGCCGAACAGCCACTCGCGCGCCTCCCAGTATTTGGCCTGGTCGGCCGCGCACAGCGCCGCTCCGGCGGCGAGGCGCGCCTGCGGGTGCATGCCGAGCGGTAGCTGCTTGAAGGCGAACCGTACCCGCTCGCCATACTCGGTGCGGAGCTGCTTGATGGTGGCCTGCGCACGCACGCAGTAGGGGCACTGGAAATCCGAGAACTCCACCAGGCTCACGGCCGCCGTGGCGGGCCCGAATGCCGGGTCGTTGGCCTCGATCGGGACGGCGAGACGCGGCGGCTCGAGCATGATGCGCAGCTTGGCGCTGCCGAGAAGCTGGGTCTTGAACGCCTCGGCACGCTGAGAGGCGTTGCGCCCGCGCAGCACTCGCCGGACCTCGGTCTTGGCAGCGTCATCGTCCTTGGGCAGGCGGGCGCGGTAGGTCGTGAAGATCTGTTGCACCTCGTCGTCGTCAGGCTCCTGCACCTTGTCGGTGACCTCGCGCTTGTAGTACGCCTCGCGGGTCAGGCCGAGCTTGGCCGCCTCCAGGTCCTGCAACTGCTCAAAGGCGAGCTCCTTGACGCCATCGACCTGCACGTCGTACTCGTCCTGCCTGGCTTTGAAGAGGCGTGCCTTGACACGGGCCTCGACCTGCGCCGCGCTGATCTGGTGGTCGCCGAGGAGAGCGACAACCGGCCCTGCCAGCGGGGCCTCAGGCACCTTGGTACTCGTGTTGCCCGCCGCGACCTGGCCGGAGGCGGCTGCCGCGACGATCAGCGCGCCGACGCAGAGTGGCTGGAGGATCGAGAACCGCAGTGCGTTGGACATAGGTGCACTCCCCGGGGCCGGCTTGGCCCCGGCGCAGCCTATCACGAGGATCGTCCGGGCCGCGGCGGGCGGCCGCGCGGACGTCGGGAATTGCGCGCCTTTGCCAATTCGGCTATGTTATGTTCTTGACATCAAACCTACGCGGTCGGTTGCGCAGTACAATAGTAACGGGCGACGAACCCACGACTTCGTACCGGACAGAGGGGGAGCTTGAAAATGAAGGCCAGAACAAGCACGTCGGCAACCTTAACCGTCCTCGGAATCGGCGTCCTCGTGGCGGCGCTCGCGGCGCCCGTGTTCGCTGGGTTCTCGGGGACCGACCTGTTCATACCGTTCGTCGGTAGAGGCCCGGGCGCCTACCCGTCGAACTGGTTCACAACGGTGTGGATCTACAACCCGACCGCGTCCTCCGTGTCGGTCGAGCTGTACTTTCTCGAGCGGACGAAGAACAACGCTGCGGTGACGCCGGTGCTGGTGTCCATCAACGCGGGCGAGACGAAGGTGTTCGAGAACATCGTGGAGACGACCTTCGGCAAGGTAGGCACGTTCTACGGTGCAATGCGCATCAAGTGCACCGAGAAGCTGGTCGCCTCGGCTCGTGTCTACTCGAAGGAGACTGCCAGCTCGCCGCTCAATCAGTCGTTCGGGCAGGACTTCGCGGCGGTGCCGGCATCGTTTGCGATTGGACTGAGCGAGAGCACCGAGATCCTCGGCGGCTACCAGACGCTGCCCGACAGCAGCTCGGAGGCCCGCTTCAACATTGGCTGCGTCGAGGTCACCAGCCACAACGCGACCGTCCGCTGGACCGTCCGCGACCCTGCCGGTGTCGAGCTGGCGCACTACGACAAGGCCGTGTCGTCCCTGTCGCAGGCCCAGGGCGCCTTCAAGGACTACTTCCCGGGGATCTCGCAGACGAACGCGAGGATCACGGCGAGCGTGATCTCCGGGACGGGCAAGATCATCGCCTACGGCTCGATGATCACCAACGACAAGTCGCTGCCTAAGCCGGTGCAAGACCCCACCACCTTCGAGATGCAGTACCCGGACAGCGCTCTGACGACGCCGCACCTCACCGGGCTGTTCCACGGCGCCGTGTGGTCGACCGACGGCCTGGTGGTCGAGGGCGGTGCCGAGATCGAGCTCTCCGCGCTCGGTGTGGTCAGCTACTCCGGCTCGGCCGGCCTGCAGTGCGGCAGCAACCTCTACACCCTCGACTTCGCCGACACGCCCGCGAGCCCGTTGACGATCGACGGCAGCGGGAACTTCACGGCCAGCATCACGATCGGCTACGAGGACAGCAGCGTCACGGTGTTCACCACCACCTGGACGCTTGTCGGCAACCGCAACAACGACGGCATCCTGACCGGAACGCTGCGCAGCGACACCGCGGGCGGCACCGGCGACTGGGTGTCGTGCAACGGCACCAACATCCTCCGTTCGTGGCGTGCGGGCTGGACCAAGGACCCGGTGTAATCGGCCTTCCGTCAGTCTGACCGCATCCCGGGACCCGAGGGACCTGCGCCGTCGCAGGTCCCTCGTTGCATTTCCCGCGCGGAGCGCGTCCCGCACGCTTTCAACGAATCTCCAACGGTGGTACCTCAGGATTCTCGGCGGAGACTCGAAGGTGCGCTTCGTGTTTCCCTGAGCGGTGAACGACGGCGGGGTCGCCCGACCCCGGATGAGGTGGCTACGATGAGACTCTCGGCGCGGCAGCTCGGCGTGGTGGTGCTGGCCGCCAACCTGCTCGGCCTCGTCTCTGCGGTCCACGCGGATGATGTCGCTCGCCACCGGCGCGGCGGCGTGTGGCGTTGGCAACAGCCTCCCGCTGCCGGGGCGGGGGGCGCCAGGAAGGACGTGAACCAGACCGATCCCGACGCGGCGCGCCGGCTGCGCGAGCGCGCGCGGCTTCTCGACGCGGTTCAGACCGGCGCCGCGGGGGCGCCTGATGGTTCCTTCAGCGTCCAGGCCGAGGCCCTCGCGCAGACCGGCACCGAGCGAATCCTGGTGATCCTCGTCGAGTTCGCGGGCACCGACAGTCTCACGTTCTGGCCGGGCTCGCACTGGGACCCGATCGGATCGAGCGCCGTCAGCGACATCGTCTGGGGTCCCGACGGGCCGATGATCGGCGACTGCTCCAACATCGTCCGCGAGTCCGGCGTGTTCGGCTACTCCGGGCCGTTGCACAACCAGATCGAGCGCCCGCGAGGCGCGGGCGAAACCGGTTGGAACATCATCTGGACGCCGGACTTCAATCCGCAGTACTACCGCAGCGTCCTGTTTGGCAACGGGTTTACGTTCGACTACTCGCGCCAGGATGGCTCTGCCGTGCACCAGGCGTTCGCCGGCAAATCGCTGGCGAGCTACTACGCCGATGTCTCGGGCGGCAAGTACACCATCGCCGGCGAGGTCGTGGGCTGGCTCCAGGTGCCGCACTCGGTGTGGTGGTACGGCGCCGACGAGTGCCCGGGACGGCTTTCGCTCTACGCCTCGAACTACGTTGCCAGCGACGGCGCCATCCCCAATGCGGGCAGCGCCAAGACGCTTGTCGTGGACGCCCTCGAGGCCGTGAAGGCCGCCAACCCCAACTTCGCCTGGGCGCAGTACGACGGCAATGGCGACGGCATCATCGACCACTTGTGGATCATCTTCGCGGGGTTGGGCGAGGAGGCGAGCGCCGCCCTGTTGGCCCGCACCACCTACGGCGAGGGCACGATGTGGTCGCACGTCGGCAGCCTCGACGCCCCGTACGAGGTCGTTCCGGGTATCAAGGCAAGCCGGTACGTGATGCTGCCCGAAAACTCCGGCGTCGGGGCATTTGCGCAGCACTTCGCCTACGACCTCGGCAGCGGCAGCCTCGGCAGTGATGGCCTGGGTGGGGGCGGCGTCGGTGGCGCTGACCTCGGCGCTGCCGAGGGGGGGACGCCGTCGACGGGTTTCTGGACGCCGATGTCCAACCCCAACGTCGGGTTCCCGACGCGATTTCTGCCGCAATCGCTCGATCCCGCCACGCCGATCCCGGACGGGCAGAGCGCCGCGATCGGCTTCGGCACGATCTCGCAGGGAGGATCGCGGCCGATCAAGACGTTCACGGTGCGCAACGACGGCACGCTGCCGCTGACCCTCGGCGCGGTGAGCGTTCCCACCGGGTTCACGGCTACCGAGGCGCTCGGCGGCCCGCTGGCGCCGGGCGCCTCGGACACCTTCAGCGTCCGCCTCGACAACACCGCCACCGGCAGCAAGAAGGGCCGGGTGCAGTTCGTCACCAACGACGCGGACGAGTCGCCGTACGACTTCGCGATCAGCGGCGGCGTGACGTGGCCGACCTCGCGCACGCTCGACTTCGGCACCGCGTCGTCGCCGGTCGCCGCCGGGTACATCGGTGTAACCCCGGCGACGAAGTACCCCGCCAACCTTGCGTACGGGTGGTCGAGCGGGACGATCGACGCGCGCGACCGCGCCAAGGGCGACGACCTCGTACGAGACTTCGACTTCACGCCCCTGGCAACGTTCGTGGTCAACGTCCCCAACGGCATCTACGACGTGACCGCGACTTTTGGCGATGCGACCGGCGCCCACGAGCAGATGGGGATCTCGCTCGAGGGGGCGCTGGTCGACACGGTGAGCACGGCCGTGAAGGAGTTCGTCGTGCGAACCTACCGGGTCACGGTCGCCGACTCGCAGCTCACGGTGCTGCTCGACGACCTCGGAGGCGCCGACGCCAACGTCGTCGTCAACGCCCTCGAGGTGAAGTAGTGCGGAGCGTGTGATTTGTGACGAATGCTGCGGAAGCGTAGCATTAGCGTCATGATGTGGAGCGGGAGGTTCTCATGCGCACCGTGATCCTCCGTTCGGGTGTGGTGGCAATTCTCGCCTGCGTGGTGCTCGCGTCCGGTCGCCAGGCGATCGCCGTGCGGCCCGAGGGAACCGCTCCGGGCACGAAGGTCGCCATCGGCCAGGGCAGCGGCATGCTCCCGGCCGCCAAGCCGCTCGACGAGCCCAACCCGAAGGACCGGCAGCGCCTGTGGGAGCGGCGGCGGCTGCTCAACGAGCTGCAGCGCGCTGGCACGGGCGATCACATGCGCGTGAGCGCGCTCGGCGCCGCCGCCGAGGCGTTGGCGACGGCCGGCCGCGACCGCGTCCTCGTCATCCTGGTCGAGTTCGGCGGCACGGACACGTTCACGTGGACGAAGGGGGAGTCCACCTGGGACCCGCTCGGCAAGGCAGACTCGAGCGAGGTGGTGCGCGACGCCAACGGCAACGTCGTCATCGGCAACTGCTCGTTGATCATCACCGAGACGCAGTCGTTCACCTACTCGGGTCCGCTCCACAACCGCATCGAGCGGCCGCGCTCGGCGGACGACAGGTCGGGCACCTCGATCTGGACCCCTGACTTCTTTCCGGGGTTCTACGAGAGCCTCATCTACGGTAACGGCGTCGTGTTCGACTACCAGCGCCAGGACGGCTCCGCCATGTACAAGAGCTTCCTGGGCCGCTCCGTCCGCGACTACTACGAGGACATGTCCGCCGGCCGCTACTCGTTCGACGGCCAGGTGCTCGGCTGGGTGCAGGTGCCGCACTCCGTGTGGTGGTACGGCGCCGATGCTTGCCCCGGCGCCAGGAGCGCAGGGACGACCAGCGTTGCCACCAGCGGTGCCATCCCCGAGGCCGGCACCAACAAGACGCTCGTCAAGGACGCCCTCGAGGCCGCCAAGGCGGCGTACCCGAGCCTCGACTGGGCGTCGTTCGACCGCGACCACGACGGCATCATCGACCGTCTCTGGATCATCCACGCCGGCTACGGCGAGGAGGACAGCCCGACGTTGCTTGACCGGACGGACTACGGCGAGGCGCAGATCTGGTCCCACTCCTCGTCGCTCGCGTCGCCGTACGAGGTCGCGCCGGGGGTCAGGGCGAGATCGTACATCGTCATGCCGGAGAACTCGGGCATGGGGGTGCTCGCCCACGAGTTCGGCCACAACCTCGGCGCCGACGACCTCTACGCATACGGCGGCGGTGAGACCTCGGCGGGGTTCTGGACGAGCATGGCGGACGACTGGACGGGGTACCCCCTGGGCTTTCAGCCGCCGGCGTTCGACCCCTGGCACCTCGAGGGGTGGGGGTGGCTCGATCCCAAGGTGATCTCCGACCCGACCAAGGTGTACACCGTCAAGGTGGCCCAGGCGAGCGACTTCCCGGGCGGCACGGACGTCTACCGCGGTGTCAAGATCATCCTCCCGGACCAGCAGCTTCCGCTTGCCGTGGCGCCCCACGGCTCGTTCGAGTGGTGGGGCGGCGCCGAGAACCTCATGAACTCGTCGATGACGCTGCGCAGCGCCGTGGCGATCCCGGCCGGCGGCGCCACGTTGACGTTCTCGCTCGGCTACGACACCGAGGCGCAGTGGGACTGGCTGTGGGTGCAGGCCTCGGACGACGGCGGCGCGACCTGGAAGACGCTGACCAATCCTCACACGAGGTGCGACAACCACCCGGAGTGGATCGGCGGGAACTTCGGTTTCCCAGCGAACCTCTGTGCTGCCGGTCTCGGCGGGTTCACCGGCAAGAACGGATCATTCCCGGCCGCCGGGCCCGAGAGCTTCAGCCTCGATCAGTTTTCCGGCAAGACCATCCTGCTTCGCCTCTGGTACATGACGGACTGGGGCACGCTCGGCCCCGGTCCGTTCGTGGACGACATCGCCGTGACCTCCGGACCCACCACGCTCCTGGCCGACAACGCGGAGACGGTGACGTCGCTGTGGGCCTACGTCGGCACCTGGGCGCGCGTGGGAGGGGGCCGTTCTGTCCCGCACGCCTACTACCTGCAGTGGCGCAACGTGACGGCCGGCGGCGGCTACGACAGCGCCCTCGGCGACCCCCTGTTCCGCTATGGCCCGACCAACACCGGTCTCCTCGTCTGGTACAACAACGACCGCTACACCGACAACGAGGTGTGGAGCTACAAGACGGATGGCCCGGGCTTCGGGCCCAAGGGCCGCATGCTGGTGATCGACTCGCACCCCGAGCCGTACCGCAGCCCCGGGGCGCTGGCGGCCGGCTGGAACAACGAGGCGGCGAACGCCAACCACCGGCAGCAGATGCGCGACGCGCCGTTCTCCATTCACGACAGCGTGCCGTTCACACTCTTGGGCGAGGGCTACACGGGGAGACCGGGGGTCTCCGTGTTCGACGACGCGCTCGGCTTCTACCCGGGCGCCGAGTACGTCTCGCGCGGCCCCGGCTACGACCCGCCGGTGTCGCTCTGGATGACGAAGCAGTGGGACGCCAGCGCCACCGTGCCGTCGCTCGTGGACTACGGCATCAAGGCGCCCGGGCTGCTCGCCGGCGACCCGCTGCGCTTCAACTGCGTCCAGGCCGCGAACGGCACGACGACGTGCTGGCAGATCGGCAGCGGCCTCGGCTACGCGGGCGGCAACGGCAACCCCGGCGATGCCGGCGGCGCCTATGGCTGGAAGGTGGAGGTCCTCTCCGAGAGCGACTCGCAGGCAACGCTGCGGATCTCCAACGACCGATCGGCATGCGCCCTCACCTGTGCCGCCGCGGCGCCCGAGTTCGCCCAGGCGGGTGTGGCCGCGCCGTTCTCGGTCACCGAGCAACTGACCGGCTGCGCGGGCGCGATCGCCCGCGCGTGGGAGTTTGGCGACGGCTCGCCTGGCGCCGCGGCGGCCAGCACGACCCACGCCTACGCTCAGATCGGAAGCTACATTTGGCGGGCGACGGTCACGGGTGCCGGCCAGATCTGCACGCGCACCGGATTCGTCACCGTCGGCGCGGGGCCGGACGCCCAGGTTTCGCAGGGAGCGACGGCGATCACCGACGGCCAGGCGGCGCCGGTGGCTTTCGGCAGCGTGCCGCAGGGTGTGCAGGGGCCGACCCGCGTCTTCACGGTCCGCAACCAGGGCGACATCCCGCTCCTGCTCGGGCCGGTGACGGTCCCGTCCGGGTTTACGCTGACCGAGCCGTTGGTGGCGCAGATCGCTCCGTTCGGCCAGGACACCTTCACCGTCCGCATTGAGACCGCCACCGCGGGCACAAAGAGCGGCCAGGTGAGCTTCTCCACCAACGAGGTCGGGTCCAACCCGTTCAACTTCCCGGTTTCCGGCTCGGTGGCGGCGCCCCTGTCGAAGTTCGACTTCGGCACGGCAGGGTCGCCGGTGCAGGCCGGTTACACGAAGGTCGCGGCCGGAACCAAGTACTCCGCAGCGCAGGGGTACGGTTGGCAGAGCGGGACGGTGGCGGAGCGCGACCGCACGACCGGCACGGCGTTGCGCCGCGACTTCAACTTCACCGCGGTCGCCACCTTTGCGGTCGACCTCCCCAACGGCACCTACCTCGCCACCGTCACGATGGGCGACGCGACCGGAGCCCACGACCAGATGGCCGTCTCTCTCGAAGGCGCTCAGGTCGATTCGGTGAGCACACCCGCGGCGCAGTTCTCGGTGAGGACGTACCGCGTGGTCGTCGCCGACGGGCAGCTCGACGTGCAGCTCAAGGACCTCGGCGGCAGCGACGCCAACGCGGTGATCAACGCGCTCGAGCTCGTCCCTGTCGCGACACGCTTCTTCGATTTCGGCACCGCGAGCTCGGCGCTGGCCTCGGGGTACGCGCGAGTCGCCCCGACGACCCGCTACAGCTCCGCTCTGGGGTACGGCTGGCTGTCGGGGACCGTCGACAGCCGCGACCGCGGGACGGGCACCGCGCTCTGGCGCGACTTCAACTTCACGGCGCTGGGGGCGTTCGTCGTCGACGTGCCCAACGGAGCCTACGACATCGCCGTGTACACCGGCGACGCCAGCGGAGCCCACGAGCAGATGGGCATCTTCCTCGAGGGCGCGCAGGTCGACTCGATCACGATGGCGGCGAAGGAGCTCCTCACCCGCGTGTACCGCACTGCGGTGAGCGACGGGCAGCTCAGCCTGCTCCTGGACGACCTCGGCGGCGCCGACCCCAACGTCGTCATCGACGCGCTCGAGGTGGCGCCGGTCGCGGCCGCGAGCTTCGACTTCGGCACCGCCACCTCGCCGGTCGAGGCGGGGTACACGCGGGTTGCGCCGGCCACGACGTACGCCGCGTGGCAAGGGTTCGGCTGGCTTTGCGGGACGCGCGACGCGCGCGAGCGCACGTCCGGCACGGCGCTCACCAGCGACTTCGTCTTCACCCCGTTCGCCTCGTTCCTCGCCGACGTGCTGCCCGGCTCCTGGGACGTCGCGGTCACGATGGGCGACGCCGCCGGCGCGCACGACCAGATGGCGCTGTTCCTCGAAGGCGCACGCGTCGACACCGTCAGCAAGAGCGCCAACCAGTTTCACAGCAAGGCCTACCGGACCGCGGTCGGCGACGACACGCTGGCGCTGACGCTCGAGGACCTCGGTGGCGCCGACGCCAACGCCGTGATCAACGCCTTGACGCTGACCCGCGCCGGCGCGTTCAAGGGCGACTTCGGCACGACCACCTCACCGGTCGAGGCCGGCTACGTCCGCGTGGCGCCGACCACGAGGTACTCGGTCTCGGCAGGCTACGGCTGGCTGTCCGGGACGATAGACAGCCGCGACCGGGCGACCGGCACCGACCTGCGCCGGGACTTCAACTTCACGGCGCTCGGCACCTTCGGCGTGGACGTTCCCAACGGCACCTACGACGTGACGATCACGGTCGGCGACGCCTCCGGCGCGCACGACGAGATGGGCGTCTACCTCGAAGGTGCGCGCGCGGACACCGTGACGACCGCGAAGGGCCAGTTCGTCGCCAGGACCTACCGCGTGACCGTCGCCGACGGCCAGCTCACCATGCTCCTCGATGACCTCGGCGGCAGCGATCCCAACGTCGTCATCGACGCGCTGGAGGTGCGGTAAAGGGCTCGGCTGCGGTTGATCCGCGCCCGGGTCCAGGGTCAGGGGGGCGAAGGAGGCCACGATGATCGAGCGACCAGGCCCGCGGACCTGGGGGGTGGCAGGAACGGCAGTCCTCTTTCTGGTGATTGTCGTCACGCCGGGTAGCGCCGACCACATCCCTCTCCCTCAGCTCGAGCGCGATGCCCTCGTCGCCTTCTACAACGCCACCGGAGGTCCGGGTTGGTCGCGAAAGGACAACTGGCTGGGACCGCCCGGCACGGAGTGCACGTGGTTTGGGGTGACCTGCGGCGGCGTCTACAACAGGCCTCCGTGGGTCGAGTGGATCTTCTTCGCGGCGGGGAACAACCTGACTGGGGCGCTGCCGCCGCAGCTCGGCAACCTGGCCAAGCTGCAGCGGCTGATGATTGCCGACAACCGCATCGGCGGCGGCATCCCCGCGGAGCTCGGGAGCCTCGTCCAGCTCCAGGCGCTGCAGCTCAACCGCAACGCCCTGACCGGGCCGATACCGCCCGCGCTCGGCAACCTGGTGAACCTGCAGCAGCTCTACCTCCACAGCAACGGGCTTTCCGGCGAGATCCCGTATCAGCTCGGGAACCTGACCAGCCTGCGCGAGCTGATGCTGAGCCGCAACAAGCTCACCGGTCAGGTCCCCGCGATGCTCGCCGGCCTCTCGAACCTGGAACGCATCTGGCTTCATAACAACCAGCTCGACGGCCCGCTGCCGGCGACGCTCGGCGATCCCGCGAACCTCTACGAGATCCAGGCCTACGACAACCGGTTTTCGGGACCGATCCCGGTCGAGCTGTGCGCGCTCGCCAACCTGCAGATCCTCCACCTCTCGCAGAACCTGCTGAGCGGTCCGATCCCCAACTGCCTCGGACAGCTCTTCAAGATGACCTCGTTGGAGCTCGGCTGGAACCAGCTCAGCGGGTCGATCCCTTCCGAGCTGGGGAACCTCACGAAGCTGCAGGCGTTCGAGCTGAACGACAACCAGCTCAGTGGGGAGATCCCATCGAGCCTCGGCAACTTTACGCAGGTCTTGTGGTTCCAGCTCGACAACAACCGCCTCAGCGGGTCGATCCCGAGCTCGCTGGGCAACCTTGCCGAAGTCAAGATGCTGACCCTCGACCGGAACCAGCTCGGCGGCCCGATCCCGAGCTCCCTCGGCAGCCTGTCCAAGCTCGAGAGCCTCTGGCTGTCCGAGAACCGTTTCACTGGCCTCATTCCCCCGTCGCTGGGGAGCCTCAGCAAGCTCGAGGAGCTGTTCCTGAACGACAACCCTCCGCTCGATCCCGCTCCCGTGCCCGGTTGGCTGCCCGCCTCGTTGCTGTACCTCGACCTCTCCCGCACCAACCGGACCGGCGCGATCCCTTCCGCGTTGGGTTCGCTCCACGAGCTGCGCTGGCTAGCTCTCGGCGACAATCGCCTCGACGGCCCGGTGCCGGGGTGGATCGACATGCTCGCCGACCTCGAGCTGCTCGACCTCGGCGGCAACCTGCTGACCGGCGCCATCCCCGGCGACGTAGCCGCCCTCTCGGGTCTCGAGACACTCCGTCTCGGGCCCAACGACCTCGCGCCCGCCCCTCCGCCGGCCGCCCTCGGCCGCCTCACGGGCCTACAGTCGCTGGGCCTCGGTGGTTGCAGGCTCACGGGCGAGGTGCCGGCCTGGCTTTTCGGCTTGACGGCGCTCGAGAGCCTGGACCTCTCCCGCAATAGCCTCACGGGCGGGGTTCCTGCGGGGATCGCCGCGCTCTCCTCGCTGCGCGAGCTGCTCCTCAACGCCAATGTGTTGCAGGGCGAGGTGCCGGCGTCGATCACGGCACTCGTGAACCTCGACGCCGGAGGCTCCGACTTCCGCTTCAACGGCCTTTGGACGAGCGCCGCCCCGGTGCGAGACCTGCTCAGCGCGGCTCAGATGGGAGGGGCCTGGGAGAGCACGCAGACCGTGCCCCCGACGGAGCCGACCGCGTCCTGGGCGAGCCCGACCACGGCGATAGTGAGGTGGCACCCGATCGGCTATGCGACCGCCGCCGGGCGCAACGTCGTATCCCGCGGGCCGTCGCCGGCAGGCCCGTTCGAGGCGGTCGCGGAGACTGCAGGCACGACAGCCGGATGGGTCCTCGTCGACGGTCTCGCGGTGGGCAGCAGCTACGCCTTCGCCATCAATACGATCACCGGGCCGAGCCCGGACAACGCCAACCAGCTCACCAGCGGGCCGAGCGCCGCAGCGGTTCTGGAGCCGGCGCCGCGCAACCGGCCGCGCCGACATCTCGGCGGGAGCTGACCGCGACGCCGCAGGCGCGGCCGAGCACGCACAGGTGAAGGCGCGACACCTGCCCCCAAACGGCGGGCGTCGAACCGATCACCAACCTCATGGGCCAACACTGACGACTCCTGCACGTACGACTTCACTGTCGGCCGGGACGCGCGGATGGACCCGCAGTGGGCGGCTTATCGCCCGTGGCCCCGGCGGTCAGGCAATAGGGTGGCCGGGAGCGCTCTCGGCGGCCTGCTCGCGGATGCGCGGCTTGACCCATGGCAGCAACGCGAGCCCCGGAACGGCGAGCAGCATCGTGAAGGCGAAGTAGGTCGGGTAGCCGAGCTTCTCGACGCCGATGCCGGTGAACGCTCCGGCGACGTCGCGGGTGAGGGCGAACAGCGCCGACAGCACCGCATACTGCGTCGCCGCGTGCTCCTTGTCGCAGAGGTTCATCAAGAACGACAGGAACGCCGCGGTGCCGAGCCCCTGTCCGAACGACTCGAGCAGCGACGCCACGTAGATCGCCTCGCGCGGCAGCGTCAGCGAGGCGACGGCCACGTAGCCGAGGTTGACCGCCGACTGGGCAATCCCGAGCCAGAGCAGGCTCTTGAAGATCCCGTGGCGGGTGACGAAGGCGCCACCGGCGAGGGCGCCCAGGATCGTGAAGACGACGCCAAGCGTCACCGACACGAGGCCGATCTCGGTCAGCGAGTAGCCGCGGTCGACCCAGAACGGCTTCACCATGCGACCGAGGGTCGAGTCGCCGAGCTTGAAGAGAGGCACGAAGAGCAGCACCGGCAGCATCTCCCAGCGCAGCAGCCAGCGCAGCACGGGGGTGACGGGGTTGCGGCGCTCCGTCGTCTCCAGGGCGACGCGCGGGCTGATGAAGGCGAGCGCCGCGAGGGTGAAGAACGCGAGCGCCACCGCCACCCAAAGCGGTCCCCAGCCGGTGCGACCGGCGAGCATGACGATTCCGCCGCCGCCGGCGAGCAATGCCAGGCGAGCAGCCGTGACGCGTGTGCCGTTGATCGCGCCGGTCTCCCCTGGGCCGGCGATGTCGACGGCGTAGGCGTCGACGGCGATGTCCTGGGTCGCCGACGCGGCGGTGAATAGCAGCAGCAGCGCCCACAGCCCCCACGAGGGGTGCGCCGCGTCCTGCGGGATGATCGCGATCGTCGTCCCGCCCAGCACCAGCAGCGCGGCGGTGATCCAGTGCTGGCGGGCGCCGTAGCGGTCGACCAGCGGCGCCCACAGCATCTTCCACGTCCATGGCAGCGACAGCAGGCTCATCAGGCCGATGTCGCGCAGCGACACGCCGTGCACGCGAAAGAACACCGGCCAGACGTCGTAGGCGATGCCGAAAGGCAGTCCCTCGGCGAAGTAGAGCACAGCGATCCACGTGAGCTTGCGACGGAGTGTCACCCGCGCATTGTAGCTGGCGCCGCGGGCCTGCGCCGCGGTCTCAGAGGCCCAGTATCGGCGCTTGTGTGGCGGCTCGTTTCTTGTCCGCGTACATCCGGTGATCGGCCTCGCGCAGCGCCACGTCGGGCTCGCCGCCGGGCGGCAGCATCGCGATTCCGGCCGACACGGCAACCGGCGGCGCGCCTTCGCCGTGGCGGGACAGCTCGGCGCGGAAAGCGCTGACGCGCCGCTGTGCGCTCTCGAGGTCCATGCCGGGCGCGATCACCAGGAACTCGTCGCCGCCCCAACGGAAGATCGCATCCTCGGTACGGAAGCTGCGGGCGAGCACGGCGGCGACCCGGATCAGGCAGAAATCGCCGATGGCGTGCCCGAAGCGGTCGTTCACGGCCTTGAAGGTATCGAGATCTAGGAAGATCACGGCAGCGCCCTGCGGCTGGACGCGCTGCAGCTCGGCGCGCAGCCCGCGGCGGTTGGAGAGCTTGGTGAGCGGGTCGAGGTCGACGAGCTGGCGCAGGCGCTCCTGGGAGAGCTCGAGCTCCCGGTTCAGGTGACGCAGGTGCTCGGTGGACGAGGCCTCGAGCGCGACCAGCGTCGCCAGGGCGAGCAGCAGCTCCGCGCCGGCGTCGAAGAACGACGTGTAGCGCATGTGCTGCGACAGGGGGTCGCCGCCCCACACGATTGGCATCAGGAACGGCACGTAGTGCAGGAACAGCACGCCCTCGGCGAGCAGCGCCCAGCCCAGCCAGCGCGAGCGGGGCAGGCGAGGACGCCGGAGCACCCAGACTGCGCCGTAGATCAGCACGCCGCTGAGCATCAGCGACTGCCCGATCTGGGCGTCGCCCAGCTTGGGGGAGAAGAAGCCGATCAGCAGGCTCCAGCACGCCAGCACGCCGATAAGCTGGCCGCGGCGCAGGCGCAGCTCGGAGCCCGGCTGCAGGTGGTGGCGAGTGCCGGCGACCAGCAGCAGGGCGTAGGTGGTCTTCGCGGCCGCATAGACGGCGAGCCCGAGCCGGGCCGTCCACACCGGCGGGTGCAGGAACGCGGTGGCGAACACAGCGGCTATGGCCACGGCGTCGGCGAGCCACGCCATCGCCCACAGGCGCACTTCCTCGAGCTTGACGGTGCGGGCGAGCGCCGCGAAGAACAGGGCGAGCAGGCAGACGATCCCGAACTGGACGCCGACCGACCAGCGCGAGAGCGTCATGAGCAGCAAGCTGTCTGGCTCACTCATGTGTGCATTATATGTCCTCTTGTCAATAGACTGCCGTTTCTTAGACAATTTGGCGGTCGATTGACCGCCGCCACCCGGGTTCGCGGGCGTTAGGAGCCTGTCGGGGAAATGGGGAGGCCCACCCCGTTTCCCCGACAGGCTCCTAGGTGTTCTTGAGCGCCTGGACGAGCGACTGGGTCACGGCCTTGGCGTCACCGAACAGCATCATCGTGTTGGGAGCGTAGTACAGCTCGTTGTCGATCCCCGCGAACCCCGGGTTCATGCTGCGCTTGATCACCATCACGGTGCGCGCCTTGTCCACATCCAGGATCGGCATGCCGTAGATCGGGCTCGTCTTGTCGTGCCGGGCAGCGGGGTTGGTGACGTCGTTGGCGCCGATCACCAGCGCCACGTCGGTCTGCGAAAACTCGCCGTTGATCTCGTCCATCTCGGCGAGGCGGTCGTAGGGGATGTCGGCCTCGGCGAGCAAGACGTTCATGTGCCCCGGCATGCGTCCGGCGACCGGGTGGATGGCGAAGCGGACCTGCGTGCCGTTCCTGTCGAGGACGTCGAACAGCTCGCGGACCTTGTGCTGCGCCTGCGCCACCGCCATGCCGTAGCCGGGGACGATGATGACGCTCGACGCCGACTCGAGGATCGAGGCAGCCTCCTCGGGCGTCCCTGACCGGTAGGCTTTCTGCTCGCCGCCGGCCACGGCCGCGGCCTGGACCTGGCCGAAGGCGCCGAACAGCACGTTGGTGAATGACCGGTTCATCGCGCGGCACATGATGATCGACAGGACCAGACCCGACGAGCCATCAAGCGCGCCGGCGACGATGAGCAGCTTGTTGTCGAGCACGAACCCCATCGCGGCGGCCGACAGGCCGGCGTAGGAGTTGAGCAGCGAGATCACCGTCGGCATGTCGGCGCCGCCGATCGGGATGATCAGCAGCACCCCGAATGCCGTCGCCGCGGCGACGAACAGCGGGAACAGCCACTTCGTGCCGGGCTGCAAGAGGAGGTAAGCGCCAGTGCCGGCCGCGAGCGAGAGCACCGTGAGGTTGAAGATGTTCTGGCCGCGAAAGACGATCGGCCGGGTCGGGAGGATGTCCTGCAGCTTGCCGAACGCCATCAAGCTGGCGGTGAAGGTCAGGCTGCCGAGCAGCACCTCGAGCACCAGCGCTCCCATCGTGAAGCGGTCGATCGCCGGGGCGCGCAGGTAGAACTCCGCAGCGCCGACGAGGGCGGCGGCGAGAGCGCCGAAGGCGTGCGACAGCGCGGTCCGCTGCGGCACCTTCGTCATCGGCATCAGCGCCATCGGCACGCCGACGATCGCGCCGAAGACGAACGCCACGGCGATCCAACGGTAGCTCTCGATTTCAGGCTGCAGCAGCGTGCCGGCGACCGCGAGCGCCATGCCGGCGACGCCGACGATCACCCCGCGCCGCGCGGTCGGCACCGCCGACAGCCACTTGAGCGCGAGAATGAAGCACGCCGCCGCCGCCAGGTAGGCGAAGTGGACGAGCGTCACGGCGCTCATCGCTTGGCCCTCGGGCTCTTCTTGAACATCCTGAGCATGCGGTAGGTGATCAGGTAGCCGCCGACGATGTTGATCGTCGAGGCGGCGACGGCGACGGTGCCGAGCAGAGTCGCCAGCGGCGTCTTCTGCGCCCCGGCGACGAGGATGGCGCCGACCACCGAGATCGCGGAGATCGCGTTGGTCAGTGACATCAGCGGCGTGTGCAGCAGCGGCGAAACCCGGCGGATCACCTCCAACCCGAGAAACGTCGCCAGCATGAACACGAACAGGCTCACGTCGAGGTGCTCGATCATTGCTTGCTCCCTAGCGGCCTTGGCGGATCTCGCCGCCGTGCGTCACCAGCGCGCCGCGGATGATCTCGTCGTCGAGGTCGACCTTGAACGCGCCGTCCTTCCAGAACGCGAGCACGAACGCGGTGAGGTTGCGCGAGTACAGCGTGCTGGCGTGCCACGGCATGTCGGACGGCAGGTTGGTCGGCCCGAGGATCGTCACGCCGTGCTCGACCGCGGTGCTGCCGGGACGGGTCAGCTCGCAGTTGCCGCCGCCCTCGGCGGCGACGTCGACGATCACCGACCCCGGCCGCATCCGCGCCACCATCTCCGCGGTGATCAGGCGAGGCGCCTTGACGCCGCCGATCAGCGCCGTGGTGATGACGATGTCGGCCTGGGCGCAGCGCTCGCCGATGAGGACGCCCTGCTTGCGGTAGAACTCCTCGGAGAGCTGCTTGGCGTAGCCGCCGGCGTCCTGCGCCGCCTCCTCCGTTTCGACACCGGCGAAGCGGGCGCCGAGGCTCTCCACCTGCTCGCGCACCGCGGGGCGGGTGTCGGTCGCCTCGACCACGGCGCCGAGTCGCCGCGCCGTGGCGATCGCCTGCAGGCCGGCGACCCCGGCGCCGATGACGAACACCCGCGCCGGCGACACGGTGCCGGCCGCGGTCATCATCATCGGCAGGTACTTCGGGAGCTGGACCGCGGCGAGCAGCACCGCGCGGTAGCCGGCGATGTTGGCCATCGACGAGAGCGTGTCCATCGACTGCGCGCGGGTGATCCGCGGGATCAGGTCGGTGGCGAACGCCGTTACCTTGTGCTCGGCCAGCCTCCGCACCGCCTCCGGGTTGCGGCTCGGTACCAGCGTGCCGAGCAGCATCGCGCCTTCCCGCATCATCTCGGCCTCGTGCCGCCCGGTCGCCGGGCTGTCGCCGGGCGGCTGGACCTTGAGCAGCAGATCGGCCGTGGCGAAGAGCTGGGCGGTGTCCTCGATGATCTCCGCGCCCGCCTCGCGGTAGGCGGCATCGGCGAAGAACGCCGATTCGCCGGCGCCGGCCTCGACCAGCACGCGCAGGCCCGCCTTCACCATCTTGCCGCACGACTCCGGGACGAGCGCGACCCGCCGCTCGCCTTCGCCATGCTCCTTCGGAACGCCGATCCTCACGCTCGCGCCTCCTGACGGTGGTGCGTCTCCATCGACGCGAACGTCAGCCGTCCACCGCTTTCTTCCCGCCGGTTCCTGGACAGCCGGGTAGTACAATTCGCGCCAGTGAGAAGGATCCTCGCGGTGGCCGTGGCGCTCGTGCTTGCCGGAGCCGAGCTCTCTGCCGCGTCCGGAGCCGCCGCGGCGGGCCGCAGACGCCGAAGCCGGCGAGCCGCTACGCCTCCGCCGCTGGTGTGGCACGTCGAGTCGCTCGTCGGCGACGTGGTGACGACCAACAAGGGCGACGAAGCGATCAACCCCGCGTCGGTGGTCAAGGTGGCAACGTCGATGTGGGCGATCGACAGGCTGGGGCCGGACTTCCGGTTCGAGACGCGTTTCTTCGCGCGTGGCGCGATCGACGCGAAGACGCGGACGTTGCGCGGCGACCTCGTGGTCAACGGCTCCGGCGACCCCGACTTCCAGGCGGAGAATGCTTTTCTCGTCGCGGAGGCGCTCAACCGGATCGGCGTTCGTCAGATCCGCGGCGACCTGATCGTCAACCGGAAGTTCTGGATGGGGTGGGAGAACGGCTCCCAGGGCACCATCGCCGACCCGGTCCAGCGCGGGTTGGCGATGGCAACTCGGCTCCGGCAGGCGCTCGATCCGCGCCGCTGGAACCACGCCATGCGCCGCGCGTGGCGTGACTTCGCGGTGCAGCGCGGCCTGCCGCTCAACCGCCCGTTCCGGGTGGCGTTCGTCGGCGGCGTCGGCGCCGACGGCGAGGCGACCGCCGGGCAGCTTCTCCTGGTCCATCGCTCGGAGCCGCTGGCGACCGCGCTCCGGCGCTTCAACTGCTACTCCAACAACGACATCGAGCGGGTCGGCGCGGTCATTGGCCGGCCCGAGGAGCTCGCCGAGGTCGTTGCCACGCGCTGCGCCGCCCCCGCCAACCGCGTCCAGCTCGAGACGACCTCCGGGCTGGGCACGAACCGACTCTCGCCGCGCACGATCGTGCGCATGATGCGGGAGTTCCGCGAGACCGTGGAGCGGGCGGGCCTGGCCGTCGAGACGCTGCTTCCAGTCGGCGGCTGCGACCCGGGCACCGTCACGGGGTTCTTCCCGCAGCTCGCGAGCGGCGCCAACGTCGGCGCCGTCGTCGGTAAGACCGGCACCCTGACCAACACCGACGGCGGCGTCTCGGTCCTCGCCGGGTTCGTCAGCACGGGTGAGGGCGAGTTCGTGTTCTGCGTCGCTGCGCCTCGCGCGAAGGGGCGCGTTAGGGTCAGTCGTTGGGCAGAGGAGCGCTGGGTGCTCTCGTTCATCGACGGCCACGGCGGCCCGCGGCCGCGCGCCTGCGGGCCGCCGCTGCAGGGTCCCGACGAAGGGGCAAGCATCATCCTCATGGCCGGGCAATAGCACTCTCCGACCACGCCACCGACACGGTGGGCGGGAGGCCGCGGGGCGGCGCCGTCGTGCCCGCTACGTCTTCGGCTTGAGCACGCGGTGCGGCTTGCGGCTCGGGTCCTCCACGGCGATCGCGCCCTCGCTGGTGCACGTCTTCCCGTCGGCCACAGCGGTCAGCTTCCAGCGGTAGATGCCATAGGTGCCGTATTTGTGTTTCGGGTTCCACACCGCGGCGTGCGCGCTGCCGTCGCCAAAGTCCCAGTCGTACGCCAGGGCGCCGGCGCACTGCTGCGCGAGCGCTCCGCCCTCGAGGGGCACCTCGAGGGCCGCCCTCCCGGTGGCGGGCACGAACGCCCGGCAGGTGAGCTGGCACGGCGACGCCGCCGTCGCAAAGGTCGCATCCTGCCCGAATGCGGTCTGGCCACTACCGTCCGCCCTCGCCCGGAGGTGGTAGGTCGTCGCCGGCTGCAGGCCGGTCAGGCCCAAGGCGTCGGCGCGCAGATCGTCGCTGTCGACACTCGCGTCGAGGCCGGCATCGACGAGCGCGCCCGCCGGGCTCGGCATCGTGACGTTGTCGACGAAGAAGGCGCCGGCACCGCCGGCGAGCTGGGCGAACGAGACGTGCGTGAGCTGGTCCCTGGGCGAGCATGCTTGAACGCCCGTAGCCACCGGAGCGCCGTCCACGAAGACGCTGTAGGTGTCGGCCGCGAGGTCGCCGTCGACGCGGATGGTGTGCCAGCGATCGAGCTCGAGACCGCTCGCGACGGTGCGCCAGGCCGTCGAGTCGTCCCAGGTGTCGCCCGGCTCGCGCGCGATCAGGCGCATGGTGCCGCTGTCGCCGCCGCCGGCGCGGTAACAGGCGAGCAGGACGAAGCGCTCCGAGGAGGTCGAGTTGGGGCCGTTGGCGCCGTCGCTGTCGTCGCCGACCATCATCGTCGCGGCACGGTCGTGGAGCCCGTCGCCGGCGATCGAGTCGACCCAGACGTCCCAAGCCAGCGAGAACGTGCCGGTCAGCGGCGCCGCGAGCTCCTGCGAGAGGTAGGCGCTGGTCGTCGTCGAGACGGCGAGGGACGCCTTCTTCGTGGCGTTGCCGCCTATCAACCTCGTGTCGAGCGACACAAGCGAGGGATTCTGCCCCCGGCTCTCGTACCAGTCGCGCCCGAGGCTGAACGCGCCCGTCGCCGTCATTCGCTTGGTGGGCGTGCGGTGGCCGTACGACGTGTCGGTGCCCCACTCGAACGACACGTCGGCCGCGGAGAGGGATCCCAGACTACCCAGGCTCCCGCTCAGGATCGCCGAGTTGGGGGTGAGGCTGCTGGCGGCTCCGGTGCTGACGGCGGGCGGCGCGGCCTGCTGGCAGATGTCGCCACACGCCGGGTCCGATGCGAAGGGCGGCGCCGGGCAGTCGTGGTTGCTGTCCCGTTGGTCGGGGTTGGCGATCATCCGGCAGCTGTCGCAGGCGTCGCCGACGCCGTCGCCATCCGAGTCGCGCTGATCATTTGAGATCGTGTCGCAGTTGTCCGCGTAGTCGGGGTAGCCGTCGCCGTCGGGATCGTCGAGGTCGCAGGCGTCACCCGTGCCGTCGCCGTCGCTGTCCTTCTGGTCGGGGTTGGCGAGGTCGGGGCAGTCGTCGGCGGGATCGGGGACGCCGTCATGGTCTCGGTCCGGCTGCGACGAGACCCTGACCGGCACCGCCGCGGCGCCGTGATTGGCGTCGCTGTCCGTGACCGTGAGGGTGATGACGTGCTCCCCGGCGGACAGGCTCGTGGTGGTGATCTCGCGCCCGCTTCCAAGCGCCCCGTCGCGGTCGGAGGACCAGGCCAGCGCCGCGTCGGCAAGGGGCCCGTCCTCGCGATCGAAGCCATAGCCGTTCAATGGCACCGGGTCGCCGAGAGCGAAGGCCGCGTCGTACTGCGGGACCGAGATGACAGCCATGGGGACCTTCCTGGCGACGGTGAACACCGCGTCTGACTGGTCCGAGCCGGTGTTGACGCCGTCGGTGGCTATCACCCGGATGAGCCCCTGGCTCGTGCCGGGGAACTCATCGGTGTCCCAGACCAGGCTGGTCTCGGTGAGGCTGTTCGCGACCGCCTGCCAGTGGGCGCCGCCGTCGGGACTGTAGAGCACGTCGTAGGTGAGCGTGTCGCCGTCGGCGTCCGAGGCGGTCCAGATCACCGGCTGCTGGCCGGACATCGTCTCGCCGCCGTTAGGGGCGGTGACCGTGACCTGCGGGGTGTGGGCGCTCACCGGGACAGTCGCGAGCACCGTGTCGCCGTGCTTGATCGCAACCCGCGCGGTTGCCTCCTTCCAGGGCACGGTCGTCATGAACGGGACCGACTCCACCCGGTAGACCTCGCCGGGGTCGAACTTCCTGGTGAACAGGGCTTTGCCACCGCCGTCCTGCAGCTCGAGGCTGTAGGCGCCCGACCCCGGCCCATCCTCGCCGCTCGTGAGCATCACCCTGCGGAAGGGATCGAGATGGACCACGTCCCCGAAGGAGATGCTCCCTGCCGCCGCGAGGTACTCGCGCGGCGCCGCCTCACGCGCACGCAGTGGCGCAGGCTGCGGCCCCGGCAGCAAGTCGAGAAGACGGGCAAAGGTGTAGGGGGAAACCCATTGCTGCGAGCAATAGGACATGAAGTCGGCGGTCTTGTGCGGGTCGAACACCGTGGTCGTCGAGACGGGCGGAGGATTCGAGTTTGGGTAGTCGAAGTCGTATCCGTAGGCTCCGATGCTCCCCTGCGGGAGGAGCACGTTCAAGCGATCCAGGTAGAAGGGGAAGTCCTCGTCGGCGCGGTTGAACCAGTCAGCGACCTTGTCCGACACCACATTCCCGCCTTGACCGAGAAACGCCCAGCAGTACTGCCCGCTGTACTGATCCCAGGCCGACGCCTGCGTGTGGAGTAGCCCGTAGGTGTGGCCCAGCTCGTGGGCCATGTCAAGGCCGCCGTGGTATCTGGCCTCCATCAGGGACCACGCAACGCCGTAGCCCATCCCAGTCACGTGCCCCTTCCCCTGAATACTCGCGCTGTCGCACAGGAGCCCGAAGTGACGCATGCCCTCGTAGGGGCTGTTGACGCTCATGCTGCGCCAGAAGATGTCGTTCAGCAGTCGAACGCCGCCCGAGGCAACAGTGGGGTCGTAGTCGATGTGCATTTCGCTGTCCGGCCAGATGTTGACGTTGGCAATCGGGTACGTCTTCTCGACCCAGCGCGCCGCCGCCTGGCAGTCCGCGGGCGTCGGGGCACAGCCGTTGTGCCTGACCGGGATGAAGTGAAGGTCGATCGACCGCCCGGGTGCGGTGAACCGGACCGGCACCGGACCGGTCACGTTGTTGCTGGGGTCGCGGTCCGGTACCGGGCCCTGGTTGATGACCTCGATGGAGATGTAGGCGTTCGAGTACCATTGCCACGTGAACGGCAGGCGGAAGTTGAGTGTATCGTCCCAGCGCCCGGGGTCAGGGTCGGCGAGGGCCTGAATACTCGGCGAGCTCGGGGCGAGGAAGCCGACCGCGCCGAAGTTCGGATCGGGTCGGCCGCCGGCGTCCACGAAGCGGAGCCGACCGGTGACCGGCACGCCGCTTGAGGGTACGCCGTCTCCCCCGACATCGACGTAGACACGCGCCCAGGTGCTCCTGAAGGGGACGAGGGGGACGGAGTTGCGCTCGTCCTGGAGGCTCTGGACAAACTCGATCGAGCCGACCTTCAGGTCGAGGTCGCAGAGGTCGCCGATGCCGTTGTGGTTTCCATCGGCCTGCCCTGGGTTTGGCCAGCCGGGACAGTTGTCGCGGCTGTCCGCCCAGTCGTCGCCGTCGCGGTCGATGGCGGCGTTGCACACATCGCCGACGTGGTCGCCGTCGGCGTCGTCCTGGTTGCGGCTGCACGGACCCAGAGTGCCGCAGCCGGCGTCGCTCACGCACCTGAGCGCCTCGTCGCGCGTACAGGTTCCCAGGAGCGGTCCGTTGGCGGTCGAGGGGCAGTTGTCGGACCCGTTGGGGATCCCGTCGCCGTCGATGTCCGGGTCGCACACGTCCCCGAGGCCGTCGCCGTCGGTGTCCTTCTGGTCCGGGTTAGCGAGCTGCGGGCAGTTGTCGCACGCGTCGCCGATGCCGTCGTGATCGGTATCACTCTGGCTGGGGTTGGCGGCGTGAGGGCAGTTGTCGCAGGGATCGCCGAGGCCGTCGCCGTCGCTGTCCCGCTGGTCCGGATTGGCGACCGACCTGCAGTTGTCGCAGGCGTCGCCGACGCCGTCGCCGTCGCCGTCGGCCTGATCGGCATTGGCGGCGTGCGGGCAGTTGTCGCAGGCATCGCCGAGGCCGTCGTGATCGCTGTCGGCCTGGTCGGAATTGGCGACCCAGGGGCAGTTGTCGAAGTTGTTGGGGAAGCCGTCGCGGTCGTAGTCGGGGAGCTGGGTGTACTTCGCGACGCTCATCGCGCCCTCCCCGTTGGCGCCGCCGACGTAGAGGTTGCGGTCGCCGTCGAGGAGCAGGCAGCAGGCGCTCGCCGACACGTTGGGGTACCTCTTCTGCCACACGACGAGGCCGGTGGCGCTTGCGAGCTTGTAGATCCACCAGTCGTTGGTGAGGAGATAGCCGTTGCCGTCGGCGTCGGCTGCGAGAGCGACGGGACGGCCGTACTTCTCGAAGATCGAGCTTTGCGCCCAGGCGCGGTTTCCCGCCTCGTCGTACTTAAGAGCGATGGGGCGCGAGAATTTCGTGTTGAACCCGGTCACAAAGATCGAGGGCTTTCGGATGAGAAGGTGCGCCGGCTCATCGTCGCCCTCCTGACCCCAGGTCTTCGTCCAGCCCGGGCTGAGCTCGGCGGGGTAGCGGACCAGCTGGATCGCCTTGCTGCCATCCCAGTTGCCACCCTCGTAGTTGCGCGTGACACCGGCGACGAGGAGGTAGTCCCAGGGGCCCCCCGCGACCACGGACCCGAACGCCACGACCCCTGCGGGCTGCGAGTACGACGTCGGCGCGCCGCCGCCGGGACCGTACACCAGCGTTCCGCTCAAGCTCGTGACCGCGATCTGGTTGAGGCTACCGAGGGCCATGGCGGACGGCCACATCCCGGAGTACTGGCGCCACATCTCGGCGCCGCTGCTGCCCCGGTATTTTGCGGTGATCGAGCCGGCCGGGTGACAGACCAGCGGGTCGCCGGCTCGGGAATTCCAGTAGTAATCGCCCGTGACAACGACGTCGCCTGCCCCGTCGACCTGAAGGGCTACGGGCGAGTCGTCCTGCGTGATGCACGACCACGTCGGAGGGATCTGCAGGCACATCGTCCAGAGCTGCGTTCCCGCTGCATCGGTCTTGGTCGTGCAGATGATGTAGTTCGACAGGCCGGACTGATCAGCGCACGAGTAGTACAGGTTGCCGCCCGGATCGGCGCCGAAGATCGGTCGAAAGTACTGCTTGGGCCAGCAGATCTCGATGGGGCTGTAGGTCGCCGTGCCATTCGGCGTGACTCTGGCACGCAGCGCTCGATTCTCCCCGGCGTAGCCGGCCACGAGGATGTCGCCCGTGCCGAGGAATCGCATGTAGCTGGCCGACGGCGCGCGGGCGTCCGTTCGCTCCCACACCAGCCACGCGGTTTCACCGGGAGCTGCACCAACCGCCACGGGAGACGCGGGCACTGCCTGCTCCGGGAGCACGGCCGTGGGTGCCTGTGGGGTGTGGCCGGCAGGCGGCCTCGGCTCTCCCGCGTGAGCGGCGTTCGACGGCTCAGCAGCGGCGGCGGCCGGGAGCACCCCGGCGCGGGGGGCTATGGTCATGGCGAGCCCGGCCAACGCGGTCGAGAGCCCAAGCAGGACGACCACGTGTCGCCGGCTCACGGTGTTCTCCCTTCGTAGTGGTGCGCTGTGGCGAGGGCTGAGCGGTTGTCGAGATTGCGGCATCGACGAGGCTCTGGCGTGACGGATGAACACCATCGTATGCCCTCCAGGGCCCATGCGATGCGATTCCACTGAGCGGCAGAAGGGCACATAGGCACGTTCAACGGGTACGCTCGACCTGCGTTCCCCCCGAGCCGAGTTGGAAGTCAACGTCCCACAGTTACGATATCACGGGGTTCAAGACCTGACTCTCGCTCTGGGGCGTTGCTCTGCCGGCCTTTCGCCGCCACTGCTTGCTTGTGGGTTTCTCATCGCCGAGCCATGACAAAACGTTGACGCGGCTCCATATTGAATACAGGCCAAGCGACAACAGCCGCTTCCTGTGCCAGGGGGTGGAAGATGAGCAATCGATCAACATTCGCCGTCGCGCTGGCAGCACTCGTCCTTCTTCTCGGCGCCGCCAACCTGCTTGCCGGCTTCGCGGGCACGGACGTGTTCCTGCCGATGGTGGGGCGCAAGGCGGGGGTGCACCCGTCGAACTGGTACACGACGGTGTGGCTGTACAACCCCGGCGCCGACGCGGCCACGGCGCGGCTCTACCTGCTGGAGCGCGGCACGTCCAACCTGTCGCCGCCGTGGGTGGACGTCATGGTGGCTCCGGGCGACACGGAGAAGCTGGACAACGTCGTCGAGACGTACTTCCACCCCGAGGTGTTCGGGGCGCTGCGGGTCACCTGCCCGACGAAGCTGGTGGTCACGTCGCGGGTGTACTCGAAAGCCGCGGGGGCGGGTGAGAGGGACTCGATGGGCCAGGACTTCGCCGGGGTGCCGGCGTCGTTCGCCATCGGCGCGGGCGAGAGGAGCCGGATCCTTGGCGTGCACCAGACCCAACCGCCCGCGGACTCGGATTTTCGCTACAACTTCGGGCTCGTCGAAACGACGGGTCACCTGGCGAACGTGCGGGTGACGGCGTACGACGGGAACGGGGCGGTCCAGGGGTCGACGGATGTCACCGTGCGGGCGTGGTCGCAGGGGCAGTGGGCGTTCAAGGACCGCTTCCCGGCGGTCTCGACGGAAAGCTCGCGGCTCGAGGTGCAGGTGCTGTCGGGCACGGGCCGGGTGATCGCGTACGGCTCCGGGATCGCCAACGGCTCGCAGGACCCGACGACGTTCGAAATGACATACCCGGACACGCTGCTCGGCATAGCCAGCGTCCAGCACGACACCACCCTCGCCGGCGACGGTACGGCCGGCGCGCCGCTCGGCGTCGCCGACGCCGGGATCTCGCCCCAGAAGATCGCGCCGGCGGCGTCGAACGGGCAAGTGCTGACAACGATCGGCGGCGGCGCTCCGGCGCCCGGCGAGGCGCTGGCCGCGGCGGCCGGTGGTTCCGTGGCCTGGCAGAGCCTGAACAGCCTGTCGCTGGGGCTGACGCCCGGTGGGGTGACGTTCGGCAACGTCAGCGGCGGCTTCACCCAGGATCCCGCCGGCTTCTTCTACGATCAGGCGAATCACCGTCTCGGTCTGGGGACGCCGACCCCGCGCGACCAGCTCGAGCTCACCGGCCGGCTCCGACTGCCCGGGACCGCGGCGCTGGGAGGGGCACCGATCGCCGGCGTGATCCTGATCGGCGACTACGCCTTCCTGCACGCCTACGGCTCGACCAGCAACACGTTTGTCGGCCCGAGCGCGGGCAACTTCGTTTTGACGGGCTACAACAACACCGCGGTCGGCTACGCAAGCCTGAGCGATGACACCTCGGGACAGGGGAACACCGCTGTCGGCGCCGACAGCCTCGCCCGCAACACGGAGGGGACCGGGAACACCGCCGTCGGAAGCGCAGGCCTCTATTCCAACACCACAGGAACCGAAAACACGACCGTCGGGTCCGGCGCGATGCAGACCAACACGACGGGCTTCGGCAACACCGCGGTCGGCGCCGGCAGTCTTCGCTACGCCACGACGGCCAGCTACAACAGCGCCCTCGGTCACATGAGCCTCGCCTCGAACACGACCGGCGAGAGCAACTCCGCCGTCGGCGCCTGGGCGATGCACGAGAACACGGTTGGCAGCTTCGACACGGCCCTCGGCGCGCGGGCGATGTACGGCAACACGACGGCGACCGGAAACACCGCCGTGGGCGCGCGCAGTCTGGAGGAGAACGCCACTGGTCACAGCAACGTGGCGGTCGGCTTCGACAGCCTCAGGCGCAACGGCGGCGGCTGCTGCAACATCGCCGTCGGCCGGAGCGCGCTCACCGTCAACTCCACCGGCTACGGCAACACGGCGCTCGGCGACGAGAGCATGCACGCCAACCAGGACGGACACGACAACGTCGCCGTCGGCAGCGGAAGCCTTCCCCTCAACACGAGCGGGAGCAACAACATCGCGGTGGGCCGTTCGAGTCTGAACCGCAACCGGACGGGCAACGACAACGTCGCGATCGGGTTCGACGCCCTCATGAACAGCTCGACAGGCACCGGCAACACCGCGGTGGGGAGTCAGGCCGGCCTCAACGCGACCGGGAGCGGCAACGTCTTCATCGGCGGCAACGCCGGCAACGCCGAGACCGGCTCGAACCGGCTCTACATCGCGAGCGGCGGCGCTGCCCCTTTGATCTACGGGCAGTTCGACGCCAAGCGCGTCGGCATCGACGCGACCAGCCCGACCACCACGCTCGACGTCAACGGGTCGCTGCGCGTCCGCAACCTCGCCAGCGCCGGCGTGAATCCGGTTTCGGTCGATGCCAACGGCGTCCTCATGATCGCGCTGCCCTCGGACGCGCGGCTGAAGAAGGACATCGTCCCGCTGGGCACGTCGATCGACGTACTGTCCGCGCTCGCCGGCCTGCACGGCGTCAGCTACTCGTGGGACACCGCGCAGGGACGGGCAGCCAGCTTCGGCGACCGGCGCGAGATCGGCCTGCTCGCGCAGGACGTCGAGAAGGTGCTGCCCGAGGTGGTCAGCATCGGCGCCGACG